>Ga0310040_1000105_pt1 | contig 103178 bp, 97 predicted proteins | sample EPASupsiteHSE623_FD_200237 | JGI IMG/M metagenome (GOLD analysis project Ga0310040, IMG submission 200237) | Bioremediated contaminated groundwater from EPA Superfund site, New Mexico - Sample HSE6-23 (v2) (version 2) | ecosystem: Environmental > Aquatic > Deep subsurface > Groundwater >...
GTCGGGCATCTCCAGGAACGCAAATCCGCGCGATTTAGTCCCCTTATCATTCAGCATTATTTTTACTATGGACACTTTGCCGAACTCTTCAAATGTCTTCTTAAGTTCTTCCGGGGTGGCTTCAAAGGCCAAATTTCCTACAAAAATATTCATTAAATTCTCCTGACCGTTCCAATACCGGGGATTTAAACGCGTTGTACCTGGTTAGATTGATATTTCCTGCGATTGCTAAAGACGGAATTTTATAACGGTGAGTCTGACTCCTGACTAAAGCTACACAGTATAAGCATAACCTCTAACCCCAATAAAGTCAAATACTAAAAAGCGGTTCTTCAAGAACCGGTTCTGGGTGCTGGGTTCCGGGAAGAAAAACCAAGAACGAAGCAGGAGGCACGAAGGAACGTTGGAATTTATCTGTAAAAGACAGCGCTTTTATGGTATAAAAAGTAAGATTTATCACTTACCTATCAACTATAGAGTTATGAAATCCACGCTCATCAAGAAAGCTTCCGTTTCCATTCTTAATGCCGCTCTGATACAGCCGTTCCGCACGGCTCTGGGCCAGCACGACAGCCTGCACAACCTGCTTTTCCGGTTGCAGTTGGCCGACGGCACAATCGGCTGGGGCGAAGCCGCCATCGCCACCCACATCACCGGAGAAACTTTCGGAAAAACCCTGGATAACCTGCGCCTTGCCGCCGAAGAACTGCCCGGCAAAGACGTTTGCGATTATCCCGCCCTTTCCTCCCGGCTGCACGAACAATTCGAGCATAACAAATCCGCCGTGGCCGCGGTCGAGACAGCACTGCTGGACGCCTTAACCAGGCAGCTCAAGATACCGCTCTGGAAATTCTTCGGCAATAAACCAGCCAAACTTGCCACGGATATCACAATAGTCATTGCCGATTTGGAAGAAACCGAAGAATCCGCCCGTAAATTTCATAAGCAGGGATTCCGGTCTTTTAAGGTCAAGATCGGCCGCGACCGGGACCTGGATCTTAAACGAGTGCTGACAGTAAGAAAAGCCGCTCCCGGCTGCGCCATTTATCTCGACGCCAACCAGGGCTACAGCGCGCAGGACACATTGCGTTTCGTCAAAGACCTAAGCAGAACAGGAGTAACTCCTGCCCTGCTGGAACAACCTGTGCCGCGCGAAGACTGGGAAGGCCTGAAAAAAGTCACCCGTCTCTCCGGAATCCCTGTCTGCGCCGATGAAAGCGTACGCACAATACCTGAATGCCTGCGCGCTATCCGCGAAAGATCCGTGCAGGCGATAAACATCAAGATTATGAAGTCGGGATTGATACAGGGCCGTGAGATCGCCCTGCTGGCGCGTTCCTGCGGAATAGAGTTGATGATCGGAGGTATGATGGAAAGCTCCCTGGCGATGACTGCTTCCGCGCACTTGGCCGCGGGATTGGGATGTTTTCGTTACGTTGACCTGGACACGCCGTTTTTCATCAAAGGAGGGATTACCGGCAACCCCTGTTTGAATTCCAAAGGGATCTACGACCTGACAAAGATCAAAGCCGGCGTCGGCATAATACCGGAATAATATGATACAGAACACATTTCTGCTTACGCTCGCGCTTCTCTGCATAGAAAGCGCGGTGATCTATATTTCCGGCCGTCCGCGTTTGAAAAAATATTTCGCGTTTATCCCGCCGGTGTTCTGGATCTATCTGCTTCCGATGCTTGCCGCTAACGCCGGCATTATCCCCGCCCGGCACCAACTTTATTTCTTTATCTCCGCCAACCTCCTGCCTGCCTCGCTGATATTATTACTGCTTTCCTGCGACATAAAGAACATCCTGCGTTTAGGCAAACCCGCGTTGATAATGATGCTCTCCGGGAGCCTGGGGATTATGATCGGAATGCCGCTGGTTTTCTTTTTTATGCAGCACTGGGTAGGCGGCCGGATGTGGTCCGGTTTCGGGGCATTATCCGGCTCCTGGATAGGCGGCAGCGCCAATATGATCGCGGTCAAAGAAGCCATCAACACTCCCGACGCGGTCTTTATGCCGATGGTAGTGGTGGACACCATCGTGCCCTATGCCTGGATGGGCATACTCATTGCCGGGGCGGCATTCCAAAAGCGTTATGACGCCTGGAACAGATCGGACATACGCGTGCTTGAGGAACTTAATAAACGGACCGCGAATATCCCGGAACAAAAAAAACATAAATTGCTGATCCATACCACCCTCTTACTGCTTCTCCTCGCTTTCTCCGGGATTCTCATTTCCCGGTTCACGGCTGCCCGGATGCCGGTATTTAAAGATGTCGTTTCCAATTACACCTGGGTGATAATCATTGCCTCTTTCCTGGGTATCTCCTTATCGTTTACCCCGGCGAGGAAACTTGAGGGCCACGGCGCTTCGCGCGTGGGATACTTTCTTCTCTATTTTGTGCTTACCTCCATCGGCGCCCGCGCCGCTGTCTCCGATATCAACACCGCTTTTCTGCTCATCGCCGCCGGATTCCTGGTAGTCCTCTTCCACGCCGCGGTGCTGGTCGCCACGGGAAGAATTATCCGGGCCCCGATGTTCTTACTGGCGACCGCAAGCCAGGCGAACATCGGCGGGGCGGCCTCTGCCCCGGTGGTCGCGGAAATATACCAAACCGGCCTTGCCTCCGCGGGATTACTCCTGGCTATACTGGGGAATATATTAGGGACTTACTGCGGGATCATCACCGGCCAAGTCTGCCGCTGGGTCGCGGGGGGATAGGTTTTAGACTATTTTAAAAGGGTGCCGGGTTTTTGGTCCTGGGTTCTAAAAAGAAATAATTACTGATAAAAAACCTTCGATTCAACAAATGAACCGCTTTGTTTATTTCCAAAAAACCAAGGCCGGTATTTTTGAGAACCTATAACCCAGTACCTAAAACCTGTTTCTTAAAGAGATACTTCTCGAACTCCGGCAGGCGTTTGTTCAACATTTCCGGAGACCTGGAGAGATCTGATTTCAGTCCGCGCTCCCAGTCGATCCAACTTTCCAGGATATCGGATATTTTCATCCCTTTTTCAGACTTAAAAGCATAAAGCTTTTCCTGGAAAATACGGCTGTCATAAAGCCGCTCCATAGCGAAACGTAGTCTTTCCGACCTAAAAATCTCCTCCACGGACATAACATTGCTGCAAAAAGCATTGTACGGCGCTTTGCGGCTGTAAACTATCCCGTAAGCCCCTGCCTGCCCGCGTAAGGCCGTGCCCGGGAGCATTTTAAGACGGAAAAGAATTATTTTCACCGGACGCAGAGCATAAAGCCAATCCAGCGACCTTTTCAAATCCTTGTAAGACTGAAACGGCAGGAGATCGATCAACTGTATCTCATAGATCAATTTGTGTTTATTCAATAACCCGATACCCCGGGCAAACTTCCGTTTGTCAAAAGACCTGTTCACAGCCTTTAAAGAGCTGGGATTTGTGCTTTGTATACCTATCTCGATATTAAAAGCGTTGGCCTGCCGCAGAAGGCGCGCCGTCTCCTCATCGAGTAATTCCGCTTTCAACTCCACATGCAGCTGCGAGCCGCGGTTATGCCGGATAAACATCCGCAGGATTTCCTTCGCCCGCCGCGGATTGGAATTAAAAGTGGCGTCCATCAGATACACTTCCCTGGGCTTATACAAAAGGATCAAACGCAGTTCTTTCTCGACCCTTTTTAAGGAAAAATACCTCAATCCGGAGAAATTCTTGTGATAATAACAATACGCACAGCGAAAAGCGCACCCGCGCGTAGTCTCCAGAGGAACGTCTACCAGGTCCTTATCTTGCAGATTCACCAACCCAAAGAGATAAGGAGAAGGAATAGTATTAAGATCGCTGATATTCGGCCTGTCCGGATTATGGATTACTTTGCCGCCCTGCCGCCAAGAAATACCTTTGATCTTTTCCAGCCGCCCGCCGGAATTGATCTTTTCCACCAACTCCGCGAACGTAACCTCGCCTTCACCCCTGACGATGACATCAACGCACTCCTCCCGCTCAAGGATCTCATGCGCCCTGGGAGTGACTTCCGGGCCGCCCAGCACGATCAACATAGACGGAACGGCTTTCCTCAATAGACGGCAGACGCGCAAAGTCTTTTCAATATTCCAGAGATAACAGGAAAACCCAGTTAATTCCGGTTTATGTCCGATGATCCTGTTTGCTATCGAGTTGGTTTTCTGCTTTCCCGTAAAAGTGACGATCGCGCACTCTACAGGACGACCGCTCCTGGCAAGAAGATAACTTTGCAGGTAATAAAGCGCCAACTGCAGATCGGTCCCGCTTTCCAGGCAGATTGAGGATAGTAAGATTTTCAATGGGAGGTAAGATTAACGATACGAATGAATACTCCCCGGACTAAATTCCGGGGACAATACTTAATTTTACCAAACAATCACTCGTTTATCATTTCTTTTAAGTCAACGCCAGGATGAAAAAACACTGTTTTATGCGCGGGAATGATTATCGTCTTACCGGAACGGCTGCGCCAACTGCGCGTTTTATGTTGATGCACTTCCAGCCTGCCGAAACCCGGCAGATCAACCGCGTACCCGCGCCTTAAACTATTAGAAACAACCACTATCATCGAATCCAGCGCTTTTCGGGAATCGGCTTTAGTCAACTTGGACCTGGCGGCTATCGCGTCGATAAGCTCTTCTTTATTCATAACCGTTCCCCTCCCTACGGGTTGACACCCGTGGATCTCTGCGCAAGAGGATAATTATTTCTCTCTCAATGTCCGGACCGCCCAGAGAATGAACCGGCCGACGGCGAGGACCGGATAACCCCAGGCAGCGATGTTCACGCCCAAGGACATCATATTCATATACGGCGTATATCCGACAAGAGAATACCGCATACTCTGCACGACTTTTATCTTCTCCTCTTGATGCTGGAACAAATAAACGTTATTGAAACGCCTGGCGATAAAATAAACCACCGCTCCCAAAATTACTGATCCTATGAGAATTAAGCCTTCCCTGGCTATGATTTTCTTGATCTTCATCGCGCGATCCTTAAGACTTTTTCTGCCTATCTGGTTTTTCCTACCGTTTACTTTATTTACGCTCCCGCACAAACAACGGCAACGATGCCTTCTGCTGTCCATCGACCGCCAGATCGATCGCATATTCTCCCAGACGCTCCAATTTCAGCCCCTGGATATTAAGAATAAAATTAGAAGAAAGGGATTTTTGTTCATCGGAAAATTTTATCAACAGGTCCCCCCGTGCCGGAGGCATAACATCCTTGCCGTCGATATCTACAAATTGCAACGTGAGCTTATGCTCCCCTCTTTCAATCTTTTCAAAACGTATTCTCAACGCGATCGCGCATTGCGAATGCACTGCCGGGATCTTACTTACCCAAAGAGAATCAAACGCGCCGAGAATATTAAGCTTCCCGGAATCCGTTGTCGCCGCATCGCACAGAGCAAAAGTTTCGATTTGCATTCTACACTCCTTTTGAGTTCCTGCCGGCTGGAGAAGAAGCCCCGTAAACGCAGAAATTATAATGCTTCCAGATCACATCCACCTTCTTGAAGCCCGTTTTGCGCAAAAGATCCAGTTCGAACATAAGTTCTGCGGGTCTGTCCTCGCGTTTATGATTCGCCAGAGTCTTCGCGATCTGCGCCGGTGACAAGCTTTTAGTCATAAATCTTTTCCACTGATCAATATAGACTTTCGCCAGGTAATCGCTTGAGGGCAGAAGAAAATCCGCGATGTAGAACACGCCGTTTGACGGCAGAGCGTTATGAATCTTCCGGTAGAATTCTTTTTTATCGGTCTTTTCAAGGTGATGCAGGACTAACGAAGAAATAACCGCGTCGCATTTTCCGGTATAATCATAATCGCGGATATCGCCCGACCAGTATTCTATATTCCCGTACTTCTTCAGTTTTGCCCGAGCCAGATCAAGCATATTCCGCGCCAGGTCGATGCAAACTACCGAAGCGTCCGGGTACCGCTCTTTCACCGCCATAGTTATGTTGCCGGTGCCGCAGCCTAAGTCGATGATCTTCAATTTCCGGCTGTTTTTAAACGGCAGAGACAAAACCAGCGCCTCGATAGCTTCCCTATAAAAAGGCGCCACTTTAAAGAAACACTTGTCGAACCTTTTCGCTTCCCGCTCGAAATGCCGTTTTATCTCCAGCATCCGCTTATTAGGATTCTCAACCATTGTAACGACCCTTTCCTTACGAAAAATGAATACTCCCCTAACCAAACCTTCGACGAAGTTTGCCCTTAGTTTGTCGAAAGGTTAAGCATTATCTTTTGCTTCTCCACTGTTCTATCTCTTCTCTTGCGGGAAAAAACTATCTGCCCGTAACATCAAGAATACGGGTTTTCTTCTTCAGTCCCAGGAAGATCAAATAGATCGCCATACTCACAAGGAAAAAAGCCAGCCAGGAATTATGCACGAAAAAACGTTTCTCGATAAAGAAATTTTCCGCTATCTCCAGAAAAAAGTATACCGCGACGATCGCCGAATAAGTCGTGAACTCCCGGCGCAGAACAGTCTTAAACGAAAACGGCAGGGCCGGCTTGCGCCAATTCCTGAAATGCGGAATAACCATCGGGGTCTTTTGTGCCCAGCCAGTGAACTCTCCGCCGAATTTTCCCCGCAGGAATTCTTCCTCGGTAAAAATGATCCGCTCGTAATAAAGCCAAAATCCCACCCAGACTATAAGCGCCAGCCACCAGACCTGCAAGAATAACGTGACCCCGAATATTATGACGAAATTACCCAGATACAAAGGGTTCCGGGTGATCGAATACATCCCCGTGGTATTCAGCGTATTGGCGGCCTGCGACTTGGTGTTTCGCCCAGAAGTGCCGCGCGGCACATAGCCTACAGTTAAACAACGTATCACTAACCCCAGAAAAGAAACCGTGATCGCGATACTTTCCCAAGAATCACCTATCGAATCGCCGAATATCCGTTCTATCAGTCTGGAATTCCTCAATGCTATGATAAACAAAGGCACAAGCAATAAAGGGAAATAACTTCTCCACTTAAAAAGCCAGGCCCCCTGTTTTTCTAAATCCTCTCTTAAAGCCATCGTCTTCCCTCTCTTGTCTATGTTCGTCGTTTTCTTTATTATATCAGAATTCAGCCCCAATTCTACTAAAAGCCTTCCAAGACGCTGTTGATAACTCCATCATCTCTAAGAAGTTACACAACAATTCTTTCCGCTTCTCATAGACTATACCTTTTTACAATTCGGCCGTCCTCTCCTTCTGGGAATAAAACGACCGTTTTTCTTGATCAGCCTTTTTATAAATTCTTTACTGCCGACCGGCTGTTCGGAATCTTCGAAGAACGTTTCTTCTTCATCATTGGGGATACGCAGGAATTCTGCATATTCACTTCTTCTGATTTCTAAATTAGCGCCGAAATCCTCATAATACGGATTTTCGGTTGTAATTCCATCTTTCTTCCCTGAACAATAGAACCCGGCACTACTAAAAAGATATTCGTGTGCCGCCACAACTATTTCCGCCTTTACCGGATTTCTTTCGATATATCTACCACAAATACTTAAATAGCTTTCCTTTTGAACAGGTTGCAGTTTAAACCTCCCTTGCCAAAGGAATCCAACAGCAGAATAGATTTTGTGATGGTAACAACTGTATGCCTTTGACAAACCGGCCATAATACGGGATATTCTTTCCGGATCATTCAATTCAAGCAACAGATGGTAATGGTTAGCCATAATTACCCAATGATATAATTTAAGATCAAACCTTAAGGAATACCTTTTAAGCAAGTCCATAAAATAGTAACAGTCTCTCTCATTCTTAAAAATCACTTCTTTATCAGTACTCCTGTTGTAGACATGATAAAGCAACGAATCTGTTAATTGATGTTTTCTCGCATAAGTCGGCATAGATTTTCCCTCCTTTTACTTTAATAGACGGGAAAGAAAGAAAAATCTAACCTGTTTTTTTACTAATCAGTTGAGCGATGCAAGAAAGAGAAGGAATTGTTACACAACCTATTGTTAATGTTACGGTTAGCAACAGCGTCTTGGATTATTGTCGCAGATACGCATCCAGTGCCGCCGGGAAAGGCGATAAGACACGCTTGATCACTCCCTGGACTACAGAGATCGCCAGGCCATAGTTGGTAAGCGGGACGCCGGCTTCTTTGGCTTTCTCGACCCGGTTAAGCATCTCCCTGCGGGTGAGCATACATCCGCCGCAGTGGATGATCAGTTTATACTCTTCTAAGTTTTCCGGGTAATCTTTTCCGGAAGAAACATCGATCTGAATGTCCCCTCCGATATACTGCCTCAGCCAGCGGGGGATCTTTACCCGGCCGATATCGTCCTCAATGGCGTGATGACTGCAGGCCTCGGAGATCAACACCTTGTCTTTCGGTCCAAGCTTTTGGATGACCGCCGCCGCTCTTGCCGCCTCGACCAAGTCGCCTTTATACCTGGCAAAAAGTATGGAGAAAGTGGTGCACTTGACGTTCTCTGGCGTGTCGGCGGACATCTTAAGCACCACCTGCGAATCGCAGACAACAATATCGGGTAAGGCCTTCAGTTTATTCAGCGCCGCCGCGTATTCCCTCTCCTTGACCACCATCACCGCGGAATCGTTATCCAGCGCGTCCCGTATCGCCTGGACCTGCGGCAGGATCAACCTGCCTTTAGGCGCCTGCAGATCTATCGGGACGATCAACACCGCCAGCCCTCCGGGAGGAAGCAGGTCGCCGATCAAAGCCGGCGGGTTCAGAAAGTCATCCGGACAGACATCCAGGATCAGCTTCTTTAAAGCCTCAATATATTTATCGCGATCGGCAATATCCAGGCTGGAGCAGACAAGCACGCCGCCGGCTTTCTCTTTTATCTTATTAAGGAATTCCCCGTCAGGAGCTTTCAAATCGGATTTATTCACGGCCACGATCACCGGGATCTGCCTTTTTTCCGCCTCGGCTATTACCTGTTCCTCATAACTGCCCCAACTCCGCGCTTCGGTCAAAAGCACCACGATATCCGAGCGGTCAAAAACCTTATGCGTTTTCTTAAGCCTGGCTGCGCCCAGGAGTGAGCTATCGTCAAGCCCGGCTGTATCCAGAAAAACCACCGGACCGACAGGCAAAAGTTCCATCGTCTTCTCCACTACGTCAGTGGTAGTTCCCGGCACAGGTGAAGTTATCGCCACGTCCTGCCCCGTGATCAGGTTCAGGAAACTGGATTTCCCGACGTTGGTCCTTCCAAAGATGCCGATCTGCAGACGCAGTGATTTAGGGGTTTTCTTCACGCGATTGGTATCCTAAAGAAATAAGGTTATACGGGTCAAACACTTTCTCGATCAATTCCCGCCCGAGTTTCCCGGAAAGAAAAACACGCAAATCCTCACCGCCGGAGTTTTTGAATTCCGCCAGGAGTTCTTCGGCCTTACTATATCCGATATACGGCAACAAAGCGGTAATGATCGCCGGGCTGCGGTCAAAATACCAGCGGCATTTCTTCTCGTCGGCGGTTATCCCCGCGGCGTGCGAAGCGAACACGCGGTTCATATTGATCAGAATATCCAAAGATTCCAGCAGCGCCTGGGCAATAGCCGGCATAAACTCATTGATCTGCAAACTGCCGCAAGAACAAGCCTGGGTGATAATCAGGTCATTGGCGATAACCTTCATCCCCGCCTGGGTTGCCGCTTCCGGGACAACCGGATTGGACTTGCCCGGCATAATCGAAGAACCCGCCTGTAATTGAGGCAACGCTATCTCCCCGAGCAGATTCAACAAACGCAGGTCGCCTGAGATCTTTATTAGATTGGAGGCGTGCGCTTTCAATATTCCGGAGACCTCCACAAAGCTGTCGCTGTTGGCGGTCTGATCCACAAGATTCTCTCCCCGGGCGAGTCCAAGGCCGGTTACCCGGCGTAATGTCTCTATCGCCAGGAAAATATATTCGCGCGGAGCGGTCAGGCCTGTGCCTACCGCCGTCCCGCCGATATTCACTATTCGCAGGCGTTCCTCGCATTTGAATATCCGCCAGCGGTCGCGCGCGATCGCCTCGCTGAAAGCGCTGAATTCCTGTCCCAGGGTTATGGGGACCGCCTCCTGCAGTTCCGTGCGCCCGATCTTCACTATTTTGGCGAATTCTTTTTCTTTTTTCTGCAAAGCGCCCTGCAGTCCGGCGATCTGCGCGCTCAATTCACGGAGTTTAAAGATCGCCGCCGCCTTTAAAGCCGTCGGATAAGTATCGTTGGTGGACTGGTTCAGGTTAACGTCCCCGATGGGATCAACCAGAAGGTAATCACCCGGCCTGCCCCCGAGGACCTCGATCGCCCGGTTCGCCAAAACCTCATTGACGTTCATATTGGTGGATGTCCCGGCGCCGCCCTGCAAAGCATCCAGCGGGAACTGATCAAGAAGTTTGCCTTCGCTCACTTCATCGCAGGCGCGGATGATCGCCTGCGCTTTCTTCTCCTCCAAGAGTTTCAACTCCAAATTGGCCTGAACGCAGGCTTTCTTAACCAGGCAATAAGCCTTGATCAAAGACAAATTCACCTTCTGCCCGGTCAGGGAAAAATTCTCCAGCGCCCTCTGCGTCTGTATCCCCCAATAGGCATCGGCCGGGACTTTTAATTCACCCAGCGCGTCTTTTTCTATCCGGTATCTTTTCTCCACACTAACCCCGATCTTTAGAATGTTTTAGAAACAAAGGTCGCGTTCACCGCTCTTGATCCGGCTGTGATATTCCTTAAAAGCGCGCACGATCTCCGGAGAGAAATCCGCCGGGGCCCTTTTTTCGATCTCCGCGATCTCTTTGACGATCAATGCCTCCCCGATCCTGCGGGTCTCTTCCCCGGCAAAATCCTCCAGCCATTCCTGAAAGGTAAGCACGGCGTTCAATTTACACAAACATCCCTCTCTACCGCTCTTAAGCATCGTCATAATATTATCGCCGGTCCTGCCGCAGCGGTAGCCGGCGGTGCAGAAAGAAGTGATATATCCCAGAGAAGCCAGTTCCCTGATCACCTCGTCCAGCGAACGGCTGTCGCCTAAAATGAACTGCTGGATATTCTCCTCCTGCTCCTGGGTGCGTTCGCTGTAAGCGCCGATACCCACCCGGGAAGAAGCGTCCCTCTGCGTGCACATCGCGATCACCTGCTTCATCATTTCCGGATTCTCCCGGCAGGTAACGATCATCCCGGCGTAAGGAATGGAAAGCCGCAGGACGGCGACCAGCTTCTTGAAATCTTCGTCGCTCACCTGATATTCGCTATTCCTGACAAAAGGGGTATTCGCCGCCGGCTCCAGCCTGGGGAAAGAAACCGTGTGCGGGCCGATACCGAAGAACTTCTCCAGGTCGCGCGCGTGCGCCAGCAGACCCATTACCTCAAAACGCCAATCATAAAGCCCGAAGAGCGCCCCGATCGCCACATCGTCGATCCCCGCCTCCATCGCCCGATGCAGACTGTAAAGTCTCCACCGATAATCTCCTTTGATCGTCCAATCCGGATGCACCCGGTTATAAGTATGCAGATGATACGTCTCCTGAAAAACCTGATAAGTCCCGATACCCGCCTCTCTGATCTTCCGGTAATCCTCCAGACTCATCGGCGCGGCGTTAACGTTGACCCTGCGGATGGAGCCGTAACCACGGCGCGTCTTCACTTTCACGGAATAAACCTCGCGCATCACCTCGCAAATATATTCGGCGCCGGAAGAAGGATGTTCCCCGAAGACTACCACCAGCCGTTTATGCCCGAGCTTACCGGCGAGCATCTCGGTTTCTTTGCGCACCTCGGCGATACTCAAACGCCTGCGCTCAATAACCTGATTCTCTCCCCGGAAACCGCAGTAAATGCAATTATTCACGCATAGACTGGAACAATAAAGCGGCGCGAAAGTCACCACGCGGTTATCGTAAACTTTCTTCTTGATCTGCCCTGCGGCAGCGAATATCTCCTCCCAGAGATCCAGATCCCTCACATTCAATAAAGCCGCAGTCTCCGCCGGCTCAAGCGTCTCAACCTTCAGCGACTTACGGATAATATCACGGATATTCTGCGGCGAGGTATCCCGGCAGGACTTCAACAAACGCTGTATCTGCGGCTCATCTATAAAATCCCTGCCGTTCGCCAGATATTTGGCGTTCTCTTTCTTCTTGATCACATTCTCCTTCAAATTCTTACCTTCCCGCGCAACGCTTTTCATTTTCCCCTTCTTTCATCTCTCACGTTCAAACTTATTCTTATAATAGACAGCGGCCCGCAAAACGACAAAAAACCCCAGCCTGGGAACAAACAGACTAGGGTCAGCAAACCTTCACACGCTAGTCCCTTGGTTTCAGAGTAAACTCCTATTCCTCAGGTATGGAAATATTATACCGCCGCAGTGAGTTTTGTAAAGCGTTTACATTCACGACGAACAAAATAAATCCCAAGACGCTGTTGGTAACTCTTTAACTGACAATAAGTTCCAGAACAATTCTTTTCATCACCAGTTGAAGAAACAAGTATTTCTTTCATAACTATCGCATTTGCAATCATTTAGCAACAGCGTCTTGTGCTGCTGGTTTCATTCAACCTTGATATCGAAGGCCGCCAGCAACGACAGCACTTCCGGAACGGAGAATTTCGCCTTTTTCAATTTATTGCTCGTCGGATCGATATAATAATTCCGCGCCCCGGTAAAATTAGCCTCTTCCAGGATGGCATTATGGAAACGGCTCCCCTGCAGATCGGACCCCGCAAAGTCGGCTTTTTCCAGATCAACATTGATAAACTCCGTCCCCCGGATCAACGAGTCGATAAACCGGCTGTGTTTCAGTTTCAGGCCGCCGAAATTACAAAATTCGATCTTACACCCCTTAAATATCCAACTCAAGAGAAAAGGATTGATAGCGGTAAAAGCGACGTTGACCAGTTTACAATCCTCGAAAGCCACGCCCCGGAAACTGCAGTTATCGACTTTTAGATTGGTGAGATTACAACAAATAAAAACACTGTCGATAAACAAGCTGTTGTTGAATTTGCATCCGCCGAAGTCACAGCTCTTGAATGTGCAGTGTGAGAACTCCTTACGGCAGAGGTCCTGCCCCGCCAAAGGGACGCCCTGAAATTCCCGATTCTCGTAAGACTGCTCCGTAAACGGCATAGCGTTATTCATACATCAAGGCTTAATCAGACTTATCCCTTTACAGGAATCAAATTCGAATTGTATCGTACTATGCGTGATCGCGAACTTGTTCTTTAGTGTTTCTTCAATTTGTTTTACCAAAAGGCACGTCTGACTGACCGGGATATCGCGCGAGACATTGATATGCGCCTCAAAATGGATCTCCCGCTCGGTCACCGCCCAGAGATGCACATGATGAATATCCTTAACGCCATCTATACATTCTATTTGCTTCTGGATCTCCCTTAAATTTATCCCCTTCGGAACATGCTGCATAAGAATATGCGTGCTTTCTTGAATAATAATATAACCTTCTTTCATCACATAAACACCGATCAATATGGTCAAAACCGGATCGATCCAGTAGGCTTTGAATATAAAGATCGCGCAGGCGCCGAGAACGACCGCGATAGAAGAAAGAAAGTCCGAAAAAAGATGCGTATACGCGGCCCGCACATTCAGATCTTTATGCGCATACCTCTGCAAAAGAACCACGGAAATGATATTCGCGGTCAATCCGGCCAGCGCGACAAAAAACATCAGCGCGCCGCTGACAGGATGCGGATGAATGAACCTAAAGAAGGCTTCTTTAAAAAGAAAGATCGATACCACCACCAGCGCGCAGGCGTTAAAAAGCGCGGCCAGGATTTCGGCGCGTTTATAACCGAAAGTCTGGGCCTCGGTATTCCTGCGTTTGGCAAGCCGCACAGCAAAGAAACTGATGACCAAAGCAGCGGTATCGCTTAAATTATGCAGAGCGTCCGAAAGTAACGCGAGACTCCCGGAAAGGACGCCGCCGATGATCTGCGCCAGCGTAGTGGCAAAATTAAGCCCCGCGGATATAATCAACCGGCTTTCCTTATTATTCTCTCTGTGCGTATGCATTGCTTAAGTAAACCTACTCTGTTTTCTGCTGATTTTCTGTCATTGCGATCCGCCTGCGGCAGAGAAGTAATCTCGTTTCATCCTTCGTGCCGCGCGCATCGTCACTCGTTATTTTATATCTTTCACTCAATACTCAGTACGCAATACTATATTCTCGAAATTCTAAATTAATTATAACACCCACACACAATCACACAACAGTTCGTTTCCACACGTTGGTTTTTTATTCTCCTACGCAGAAAACCCCAGGCTTAAGCCTGGGGATGAATGCGCAGGGTGAACGGGAAGGTATCACTGCATAAAGAGGGTAACTGCTTCGAAAGAATTTCGCTTAAGTAACAGAGAAACCCCGGGCGCTTGTCTGAGCCATTCGATAAGTTTTAATGGTGAGCAAAGTCTAATCCGCTCAGGATAAACTTCTTCGAAGGATTAGTCCGAGAAACTTCATTATATTCACATTATGATTCGCTTGCGGCGGTTTGGCGGGGAGTTAATTGCAGAGGTTTGAATTACTGCGCGGACTTCACTGACACGAATCAAAGTATTTCTTTCGCAACTGACATATCTACAGGAGGTTATCAACAGCGTCTTGATTATTTTTGTTCTTGCTAACGAAGAATCAGCAACAACGCTTTGCTGTTATTCCTAATCCCCTTTATTATCTACCCCGGGAGGTATTTTCTTCCAATTATAGCCCTTCTCTGCTTCTCCAGAACCAAGATCAAACAGTACCCGCATTTCGGCCACGTCAAAAAGTTCTTTGGCTTTAGATATATGAGTCGCGGGAATATATGCAAGATTAAAATCACCTTTGCCGCTTTTTGCAAAAACGTATAGTTGATACAGATCACCAATCCCCTGGGCGTTTGTTATTGAATCAACGGTACGCTCCAGGATCGCCATCAGTTTATCCGGGACTTCCTTATAACAGGCATCGACATAACCGTTCCTTAACACATAAATAATGTACTTATTTCTGGAAATATCTATTTTCTTTTCTTTAAGGGCATTATCGAACCCCTGCAAAACATCATAAAGGAAAAATACTTGTTTGCTTATGCCTCCATCAACGTGCATCTCGTCATATTTCTTATCATTAGCCTCCACTTCCAAATAAACAGGCGGGAACGCGATAGGAATAGATGACGAAGCCAGGATTATTTTACGAAACAAATCCAATGCCTTATCATCGCCTATTAAGGCAATCTTACCCATATCCCAGATAATAAGGCGCTGCGCGTCTAAATTAGTAGTTCCCACGTAAAGCCTGCGGCCTTTATTATACTCGACGGCTATCGCTTTGAGCAATGCTGCATCAAAATACCGTTCAATAAGCTTCTTTAAAGGACGCGTGCTTGCGAAAGAACTGCCGAAAGGCAATCGTATCCGTGCGATATCTTTCGTAGAATAGCTGGTATAGAATTCTTTCAATCTATCATCATAACTGCTCCCTAAGAAAGCCAACGGAGCTATTATCGCTCCGGTGCTGATGCCGGTAACTATTTTAAAAACCGGACGCGTTCCTGACCGCGACCATCCATTTAAAACTCCCGCCCCGTAAGCGCCGTTAGCGCCTCCCCCGGAAATCGCGAGCATCGAATAAGTCCGACTGACATTAAAATCAAAAATAGTGACTTTCCGCTGTTCATCCTCCAGCAATTTAATAAAATCCTTCTTAAAAGAATCGCTAGGACAGCCGCTAAGCGCCCTGATATCCCGCATCCCGGAAATACACACATCATTTAATAGGCTTTCGGGAACGGCATGCCGCACGTTCGCGCAGCCGGAGACAAAAAACACTAAAATAATCAACAAACAAATCTTTTTCGACATCTCCGGCCTATTTTTTAACGGTAGCTATATGCAATCCCACGAGCCTGGAAATAAAGATCGCGATATACATTTGCCCGGTAATAACTTCCAGATTAGAAAGCGACATCGCCAGTTTATTGACCGGATAAATATCCCCGTAACCAAGCGTCGTCAGGGTCGAAAAACTGAAATAAAATAAGCTGTATTCATTGAATTGGGAGGAGAAGTTAAAAGCCCGTGGATCAATTATATAAATAGCATAATAAAAAACTGTCCACAAAAATCCTAAGAGCAAATAAACGCTGATGCCGCCCGCTATCGTATCGCTGGTCACTTTCGAGAGAGAGAACATTTTGAGAATTAAAAGCACTATGGACATCGATAAAAAAGAGGCGTAAATCACAATGGGAGTTTCATGTAGGATCGCCCCGAAGGCTGAGATATTGAAGAATTCAAACAATAACGCAAGAAGGACCGCTAATGTCCCGGTTGAGGCGATCATAATAAATACTGATCTTTTTACCTCTAACGCCCGGAGAGAAAACAGAATACCGGATAAAAACATCAAGGGAAATACAAAATAACGTATTTCTTTACTCATACTGAACGGTACGATAAAAAAGAAGACGACTAACACTATCAACAAATGATAGTATTTATTTTGTATCTGCGCCCGCCATGATAAGTATTTCATAAAACCATTTTCTTAAGGCCCTTCAATGCTTCGACCCGCCGGCCTTAGAGTTCAACGATGAAAGAACATTTTCCTGAACAAGGTCCCGGCTGCCTAGTTTCTCTGACCTCTCATCCTCCAGCCCGCCTCCGCCCAGTACCGCATAAGCCCTCACTTCGTTGGCGAGTTTGGCGAGTTTCGCGAAAATGAGCCCTTGTTGTGCGCTATAAAGCGACCGTTGCGCGTCAAGGACGCTTAGATAGCTATCAATCCCGTTGGCATAGCGTTTACTTGAAAGATCATAGATCTTCCGCGCTGAATCTACTATGGATTGTTCCCCCATTATTTGTTTATCCACCGTCCCTTGCACGGCGAGAACGTCGGCCACTTCCTTGAAAGCAGTCTGGATGGCTTTCTCATATTGGGCCAGCGCGATTTTCCGGTTCGCCTCACTGATCCTGTATGCCGACCAGGTGCGGGCATCAAAGATCGGCATCACTGCTTTCGGTGCGTAGGTCCATATCTCTTTACCTGTTTTAAACAAATCAGAGAAATCCTTACTTGCGGAACCAAGGGTAGTTGTCAGAGAAATACTGGGAAAGAACGCGGCCCGGGCCGCACCGATATCTGCATAGGTGCCTTTTAGTTGATGTTCGGCTTCCATAATATCCGGCCGCCTGAAAAGCACCTCGGAAGATAAACCCGGGAAAATATCCATAAGCGGCCTGACGCTTTCCAGGTCAAACGGCAGGAGATCGTCCGGCACAGGAGCGCCGGCCAAAAGGTTCAACGCATTCCGGTCCTTGGCTGCCTGCTGCGTATAACGCACCACATCTCCATAGGCCGCATCCACCTGGGTTTGCGCCCGGGACAGATCTATCTCGTTCACCAGCTGAACTTTATATTTACGCAAGACCAGATTGTAAGCCCCCTGCTGTGTCTCAAGAGTTGAACGGGCCAGATTAAGGTTCTGTCTGTCGGAGGCAATGGTCAGATAGGCCAGGGCAACCTCGGAGATGAGCGTGATCTGCGCTCCGCGGCGGGCCTCTTCCGTGCTCAAATATTCTTCCAAAGCCTTTTGTTTCAAGCTGCGGATACGGCCGAAAAAGTCTACCTCCCAGGCAGTGATACCTAAATTGACGCTATATTTCTCGGTATTCCTCGAGGCTCCGGAGGCCACATAATCTGAAGAATAACGTTCTTTGCTGAAACTGCCCTGCGCATCAAGTGCCGGGAACAATTCAGCCCGTTGAACGCCGTATAAACCACGCGCCTTTTCCACATTCAAAACGGCGAGTTTTAAATCCCGGTTATTCTCAAGAGCGGTCTCGATGATCCGCTGCAGTTTCGGATCGGTGAAAAATCCCCGCCATTTCAATTGCGTGACATCCGCAACACCGGACGCCGGCTGTGTCTGCGAATAGGCCTCTCCGCTGGGCCAAGTACCGGAAACCGGAGCTGCCGGACGATTGTATTTCGGGGCCATAGCGCAGCCGCTCAAACAAAGAAGCAAACCTAAACTCAAAAGGTTTATTCGTTTCATATTAAGTTTTCTTTCGCAAATCAGCAACACCCGGACCGCCGGCCGCGACCTGCTGCTTCTTGGGGCCGAAAAGGCTGGATATAATAATAAAGAACAACGGAATAAAAATGAGGTCTATGAACGTAGCGGAAAGCATCCCGCCGGTGACTGCGGTGCCGATGGCATTCATGGCGCCGGCGCCTGCTCCGGCGGCGGCGGCCAATGGCAGCGTTCCGAAGAAAAACGCCAGTGATGTCATAATCACGGGCCGGAACCTGATTTTCACGGCCGTCAGGGTCGCCTCGACAAGCCCAAGCCCCTGATGATGCATCTGTTCTTTGATGAACTGAATGATCAGAATGGCGTTCTTGGTCGAAAGCCCCATCGTCGTCAAAAATCCGATCTGAAAGTAAACATCATTCGGCAGTCCCCGCAAGGAAGTCGCCATCAACGCGCCGAACACACCCAGCGGCAGCATCAATAAATTCACGAAAGGAATGCTCCAGCTTTCATACAACGCCGCCACACAAAGAAAGATCACTAAAATGGAGAACACATAGAGGAGCGGACCCTGGGACGTTGCCATCCGTTCCTGATAAGAAAGCCCCGACCAGTCATAACCGATACCTTTCGGTAATTTTGCGGATATATCCTCCATAGCCTGCATCGCCTCGCCGGAACTCCGGTGCGGGGCGGGTTCACCCCAGATATTCAGGGACGGGAATCCGTTAAAGCGTTCCAGCTGAGGGGAACCGGAGGTCCAGCGCGTCGAAGCGAACGATGTAAACGGTACCATCTTCCCGGCGGTATTACGCACATAAAGCTTCTCCAGATCCCTGGGAAGCATACGGTATTGAGCGTCTGCCTGCAGATAGACCCGCTTGACCCGTCCGGCCTGGATAAAATCATTCACATAAGCGCCGCCGAAAGCCGCCGAAACGGTATTATGTATCGAGTTGAGAGACAGCCCCAGCGCGCCGGCTTTCTCCCAATCCACATCCACCCGGAACTGTGGAACATCCTCCATCCCGTTGGGACGGACACTGGCTAAGCGGATATCCTTGGCCGCCATAGCGAGCATCTGGTTACGCGCATCCATCAAGGCCGCGTGACCGAGTCCGCCGCGGTCTACCAACTGAAAATCCACGCCCTGGGCATTTCCCAACTCGACAACCGCCGGAGGCGGAAAAACAAAAACTATGGCCTGACGGATGATCGGCGACAAATTCTTCATAGCCCTGGAGGCAATAGCCTTGGCTTTCAAATCTTTTCGACCGCGCAGTTCCCAGTCCTTCAACTTGACAAATACCATACCGTTATTTTGCGCTCTCCCGGAAAATCCCGCGCCTGCGATCGTCATACAGGATTCCACCGTGTCTTTTTCGTTTTCCTTAAAATAACGCTGAACTTCATCCGCGACGACCTGGGTCTGCTCCATAGTGGCGCCTGTCGGCATCAGGATCTGCGCAAGCAGCATCCCCTGATCTTCATCCGGCAGATATCCCGTGGGCAAACGCAAAAATACAAAACAGATCACCCCTAAGATCGCGGCATAGGCGAACAGGAAACGCTTTTTCTTTGTTAGAGAATAACCCACTACTTTGACATATTTGTCCCTGATCGAAAAAAAGACGCGGTCAAACCGCAGAAAAAACGGACGCAGGAACCAAACCGCGTTTTCCCCCGGCTGATGTCCCTTCACTACCGGTTTAAGCAAGGAGGCGCATAAGACAGGCGTCAAAACCAAAGCCACGACCACCGACAACAACATAGAAGCAATAATAGTAACGGAAAACTGGCGGTAGATGACGCCGGTAGAGCCGGCAAAGAATGCCATAGGTCCGAAAACCGCCGCGAGCACCAGACCGATACCGATCAAAGCGCTGGTGATCTGGCCCATAGACTTGGCGGTGGCTTCCCGGGGAGAAAGCCCCTCCTCGGCCATTATCCTCTCCACGTTTTCCACCACCACAATGGCATCGTCGACCAGCAAACCGATGGCCAAGACCATAGCGAACATCGTCAACATATTGATTGAATACCCGAACAACCCCAGCACCGCAAATGTCCCCAACAAAACCACCGGCACGGCAATGGTCGGTATCAATGTGGCCCGCAGGTTCCCCATAAAAAGGAACATAACCAGAAAAACCAGCAGGATCGCCTCAAAAAGGGTCTTGACCACCTCATCGATAGCTACCTTCACAAAAGGAGTCGTATCGTAAGGATACACCACCTTCATTCCTTCAGGGAAATATTGGCTCATTTCTTTCAGTTTCGCCTTGATCGCGTCGGCCGTGTTCAACGCGTTGGCTCCGGGGGCCTGACGGATGGCCATAGCCGCGGAAGGTTTACCGTTGTAGAAAGCCTCGACATCATAAGATTCTGTACCCAGTTCAGTCCGGCCCACATCCTTGATCCGCACGATCGAACCATCGGGATTGGTCCGAAGCGGAATATCGGCAAATTCATCCGGGGTCTGGAGTAAATTCTGGACAACGATAGAAGCATTCAGCCGCTGGCCAGGCACTGCCGGAAGCCCGCCGAACTGGCCCGAGGAAACTTCCACATTGTAGACCTTCACCGCCGCGACAATATCCGCAACAGTGAGTTTATAATCAATCAGCTTGTCGGGATTCAGCCAGATGCGCATTGAATATTGCGAACCGAAATTCTCGACCTCGCCGACTCCGGGCACGCGCGCCAGCACCTTTTCCAGATTCGACTGGGCATAATCCCGCAAGTCATTACCGTTCATACTACCGTCATCCGAGATCAAACCCACGATGATCAGATAATTACGCGTGGATTTGCTGACCTTGACGCCAGAACTCTGGACTACTGCCGGAAGACTGGGCAGAGCGAGCTGCAGTTTATTCTGCACCTTGGACCAGGCAAGATCAGGATCGGTCCCCGCTCTAAAAGTCAACTCAATACGGGAGGAACCGGCAGAATCGCTTTTGGCGGACATATAAAGCAGATCTTCAAATCCGGTCATCTTTTGTTCGATGATCTGGGTAACGGTATTTTCCACCGTCTCGGCCGAAGCCCCGGGATAGACGGCGCTGATGGCAATGGAAGGCGGCGCGATGGGTGGATATTGCGATATGGGCAATTGATAGATACTCAATACGCCCAGAACCATCAAAATGATGGCGATAACCCAGGCAAAAACAGGACGATCAAGGAAGAATTTAGATAACATTGATTTCTCCGTTTATTTCGTATTCGCGGACGGCTGGAGCGTCTTCTCGTCGAACTGGACAACTTTTACTGAAACGCCGGGCCTGACTTTTTGAATACCCTCAACGATCACTTGATCACCGGAATTAAGGCCTGAAGAAACCAGCCATTTATCTCCTACGGCCCGGTCAAGGGTAAGCATCCGCTGCTGAACTTTATTTTCCGCGTCCACGATCAACGCGAACGGCTCGCCTTTAGGATTACGGGAGACTCCCTGCTGCGGAACAAGAATGGCCTGCTCATTGACGCCTTCTATAATGACCGCCCGGACAAACATACCCGGTAAAAGAACCCCTTTAGGATTTGGAAAAATCCCCCGCAGAATAACCGACCCGGTCGTGGGATCCACAGTAACATCCTGGAATTGAAGCGTCCCATCCAAAGAATACGGTGTGCCGTCTTCCAAAAAGAGCTTTACCTTATTCTGGTCCGTTCCGGCGTGATTAAGACGGCCATCCTCCCAACTACGCCGCAGACGCATAAGTTCTGTGGTAGATTGAGGGATATCCACATAAATAGGATCCAGCTGCTGGATGGTCGCCAAGGCTGTAGCTTGATACGCCGTCACAATAGCTCCCTCCGTTACGGTAGAAGACCCGATGCGCCCGGTGACCGGCGAGACAACTTTAGTGTAATCGATATTGATCTGGGCGGTTTTGAGTTCTGCTTCGGCCTGTTTCAGAGCAGCCTCCGCATCATCAAAATCCTGCCGGCTGACCGCGTTGTCAACCAAAGCTTCCCGGTAACGGTCAACTCTCGAACGCAAAGCCGACAGATTAGCTTTGGCTTTATCCAACGCCGCTTGAAAAGGAGCGGGATCGATCTGATAAAGCGACTGACCGGCTTTGACCTCGGAACCTTCCGTGAACAAACGTTCCTGGATAAGGCCATTGACTTGGGGGCGGATTTCAGCGACAAGGAATGCGCTTGTGCGGCCTGGCAATTCGGTAGTGACGACTAACCGCTCCGGACGCAGTTGGACCACAACCGCTTCCGGACGCGGCGGTAACGGCTTGGCTTGCTTAACACAACCGGATATCGTCATAAACAGCAAAATTGAAATCACGCAAAACATGGAAACAAGAAAAGAACTGCGCAAGAAATAGTTTATTCTACTATACATTTTATCTCCGGATAACGTTTAACACTACTACTATGGCTTGGAAACCGCTTTTTTCAAATTAGCGACGTGTTCTTCAAAGAATTTCAAGAACTCGTTAAACTCATTTTCAGGAACAATACTGATTATCTTATCGTGATGGGGCGGCCCGGAAATAATTATCACGTTATCCCCCGGCTTGATACCCATCACTTTCCTCGCTTCCGCCGGAATAACAATCTGGCCTTTAGTCCCCACGGGGACCTTGCCGTAAAATTTCTTAAGATTGCCCATTTCCTGCTCCTTCCATAATTGACTTGTTACAAAAACCACCTCGGTATGCTTAGTATGAAAAGTATTACTTAGACATACCAGAATACCAAAATTACCGTCTACTGTCAATATTTTATCGGATTATTTGCAGCAATGCAAGGAATGGCTATTTGTTCAAGGATATTACGTGGACTGTCACTACACGGAGCCGCTTAACCGGAAAAGCAATCTCTATCTTGAGGATTGTTTTCTACAGCCTTTAGCGGGATCGCAATGGTACTGAGAACAACAACATTATTGAATAGTTGCAATTACTCTATACTCACAACTTAATACTCTATATGATACTTTCCCCGAACCGAGAATCCAGAACCCAGAACCCGTCTTTAATTAGCCGTGCAATTTCTTCAACAACATCGCCATATTTTCTCCGAGGTTCTGCATATTGGCAATTCCTTCAGCGTCATTCTCCACTTCCCCGATCTCCCTGCCGTGGACCATATTCCAATAGGTTGAGCCTACTAAGAACATCTGGTTCCAGTGAAAAAAATGATTAATGGTATCAAAGGCGTGGATCGCCCCGCCTCGGCGCACTGCCGTTACCCCTGCCGCTACCTTATGTTTAAAAAGGTAACCGTTAGCCATAGAGACATATCCCGCGCGTTCGATCAAGGCTTTCAGCCCGGCGCTTATATCCGTGAAATAAACCGGCGAGCCTAAAATTATACCGTCCGCTGCCGACATTTTCGCGATGCATTCATTGACGATATCATCGGTAATTACGCATTTCTTATCTTTGTTCTTAAAACAGGAGTTGCAGGCTTTGCATCCGGAGATCCGCTGACCGGCGAGCTGGATCAATTCGGTCTCAATACCGGCCTTTTCCAGTACGTTGAATACCTTCCTGATGATAATCGCGGTGTTACCGTCTTTCCTGGCACTGCCGTTGATCCCGATAACTTTCATATAGACTCCTTACAAGACGCTGTTGATAATTACTCTGTTTGCAATAACTTCCAAAGTAATTCCGGGTAAGAACCTATTGATTTTTATCCGATTTGTTGATCTCCTGCTTCAACGCCTGAATTTCTCGCTGTTGCGCCTTTACCGCCGCGGTCAAATCCGCGATGTTACTTCGCATTTCTTTTATCATTTCTTTATTGGGGTCAGGCGCTCCCGCCGACGGATCATACCAGGAGACGTTAACGGCCACCATAATCTTGCCGACATAAGTTCCGTCGGGAAGTTTAAAGCAGGGTTTCCTGGAATTCTTGCCGCTATCTTCCGGCCATTTAATGGCTTCAATGGAAGCGACAGCCTTACAAGAGGAACCTTTAGGATTAAACACTTCCAGAGCCCTTCCAACGGTTAGACCGGCAGTGTTCGCTTTAGCGCCGAAACCCGGGATAGAAGATATGCCGACCGGATCACCGATGGATATGGGACCATTCTTCGATGTAACTAAGACCGGGGCGGCTCCGGCAAGCACTATCGGAGCTTTTTCGTTCTTGTATTCACTCTTAGTGCCGTAACCGATATGGAAGCCGCCGTCAGTATCCATAACGGCTCCCGGAGTGGTGGAGATGACACCGAGCAGAGATTTCCTTGAAGGATCAGCTTTGATCGCCGCCGAGGGAATCGCACTGTTGACGCTCATTAAGCTTCCGCGCAAGGCCCTGCCTGAAATACGATAATTCTCCGCCAAGTCTCCGTGCCCGTTACCGAAAGTAACATAACCGGTAGCATCGTTGATATACAAAGGCCTGAGGCTGTTCCAGCCGCCGTATTGATCGCCGGCGTTAGTAAGCAAGAAATAAGTATGGGCACCGTCGTTTCTGATAAAACAGCCGTAGTTACCGGCAATCATTCTAATATTTCCTCCGGCAGGGCCTAACGTGGAGGAACATATTTCGCCGGCAACCTGAAGCTTCATATTCGCGTTCGGGGCCGAAGTCCCGATACCGACATTACCAGCAGTCGTAATATCTATACCCACCCCTCCTCCGGCAGAATAAATTTCAAAGCCTCCGATGTTTCTTCCTCCAACATTTGTCCCAATTAACCAGTTTCCCGAAGCTCCCTTTGCCACATTAGATGATCTAAATCCAAGAGACGTTTCCACATTACTTCCATTACCTATAATTTCACCTACCCCCCAATTAGTTGTGCCGTAAACAGTCAGAAGACTGCCGGGAGACGTCGTCCCTATGCCGACATTACCGCTGGTACCATTCATAAATATTCCGGTAGTTCCGGCTCCGTATGTCAGGAATAAATTCCCCGCCCCTGTCCCGGCCGCTAAGTTACCGACATACGTACTGCCTCCTACTGATTGAAAAATAGACTTCCCGCTGGCAGAACCCCAAACTTCCAAGAGCGCGTCATTCGTAGTATCTGCAACTATTAAAGCCTTACGGGAAGGCGCGTGGCCAGCTGGTGCTGTAGTCCCGATGCCGACGTTGCCGGATTGATCCAAAACTAATCCGTTGTTTGTGATCCCGGTAGCATAATTGTTTGAAGTACCGAAATACATATCGGTACCATTTCCGTCTTCCAAAAGCCAAATACCGGCCTTGGGCCTGGTCGCATTATTATTCGCGGTCTGCCAGAATATACCCGGAGTATAAGCGCTGGCGCTATAATCAGTGCTAATCTGTATTCCCGCGTTCGTAAGCAGTTGAGTAAAGTTTGTAAGGGTTGCGCTCTCGTTATTATTATAGATAGTCAACTGGCTTGTCGGACTCACGGTCCCAATGCCTATCTTGTCCGACACCAACAAATATCCGCTGGACGCGGAGACATCCGAAGCATTGACACTGCCGTCGGCATTGGTATCCCCCACCGAAAGCCGCTTTACAGATAAAGCGTCATAAGTCCCGTTGGGCGAAGGGTAATAGGTAGTGATGGTCATATCTTCAGCGCGCGCGGACGGCGTTAAAAAAGAAAAAATCAACAAACCGGCAAGTAAAAATACCACCTTATTACTTTGCATACTTTTTCTCCTTTTAAAGGCATTATCGCATTAATACCGGCTTCAGTTAATTTACAACGTTCCCCCCGGACGAGTCTATCTCCGGTTGAGATAACTCTCGACTCTCCCAGGGCTTTTTGCTGAATTCTTTGTTTTTAGCGACCCCTTTGATTATTTCCGAGACATATTCTTCCTGTTTACCGAGTTTGGCGTAACAGCTGGCAATAAAAAGATTAACATTGCCGTCCTGTCTATCCAATATTTCCGCTTTCTTGAGTTCCCGAAGAGCAGAATCGAATTTATCCTGTTTAAAATATTCTGTAGCGCGGCTCAAATGCGCGTAGTAAGGTTGATACAAAAACCCGGTTTTGATCCTGCGTCCGTAAAGAAGCAGGAACTCGGAATAACGGATACGCATCCGCCAGGGCAATATCAACGCGAATAAGAGCAGCAAGAGATAAAGAGCCTTGCCGAAACTATAGCGTACATAATCCCCCGCTATCCAGCTATTAACCCGCATAATATCTCCCCGTGGAGTAATCCGGGACCTTTTTGTTCAGATACGCGTTGATCCGGGAAATAACGAATTCCCTCTTTTGCCGGTGAAAATTAAACATCTTCTTTTCGTATTTATCATACGCCGTTTGGGCGTTATGCCTGAAGAACGTAAAAGTGCTGTATGTCTGGTATTCGATAAATAAACATTCCTGCGTGCAGCACGGCTGTATTTTCCAGGTATCTTCGGTCCATTTCACATTCTTCTTTTCGGACACGCCTAAATTATAAAGCCTTTCTTCGCGTTCCTGTTTGCTTTGATAATAAACCGGGTAGTATAAGTTTATTCCGAATCTTTTGTAAAACGCCTTCATTTCGTTGACGATGTTCTCGTTCTGGGAAGGATCCGCCATTTCGATATTCGACCCGTCATAGACCGCCTCCACCTTGTTGTCCAGACAATAAATTATGGTGCGCCAATGCATAGCTAATTTGCACAATCCGCAGGTAAGCAGCAGCATTTTGCCGTGCCGGAAGAGATCCTTGAGATATTGATGGTAACAGATCTCCTGGTAAAACCTGTCGATATTGATGATGTTATGCGTAATGTTCTTGTCCTTAAACATCCATTTCACCTTATTGGCGTTCACCGAGGAAGCGCCCATATTATAATATCCCAGTCTATCGTAGGTTAGCAAATGTATCTCGTCATATTCGGCCGCGGCGTATAATGCCGTGTTTGTGGAATCCGTTCCCCCGGAGAACAAAACCGCGGCGCGTTTGCCGGCGGAAGTCCCGGGAGTAAAGTTTACGCTTTTTTGCGGAGATCCGCAGGCGTTCTTCCCGAAGAACAGCGTTATGATCAAATAAGCGGCCATCGCTATATTTGAGAACAATAATACCAAGGTCAATATTTTGTTGGCGTGTTTGTGAATAAAACCGGCCAAAGGCGGGGATAGTCTATATAATCTTGCGCTTAATCGCGATTTAATATTTCCGGATAAAAGGTCCAGTTTATTATTTTCATATAAATATATTAATATGACCAGATTAAGGCAAAACGCCCACCAGGGTTTAAACCTCATCAATACCGCCGCCACGGAAAGAATGCCCGCGAATAAGGCCGTATAATAAACCGCGGGATCAAAATTCTTTATGATCTTATCCGTATCCACAATACAACAATTACCCATGTCCCCAAATCTCCTATGCCTTAGCTGAAATATTTTATTATTTCTTTAAGGGATTTTATGAACGACCTTGCTTCTTCTTCCGTATTATAGAACCCAAAAGACAGCCGGATCGACGGCGGAACTACTTCTTTATTGTACCAGGAATGGGCGCAATGCATACCCGGCCTCACCATTATATTGCTTGTTGCGTCCAGCATACGCGCGGCCTCGTTGGAATCCATGCCCTCGATGATAAAATTCAGGATATTGCTTCTTAAATCCGGTTCAGGCGGGCCGATCAGGATAATGTTCTTTATTTTTTTTATCTCCTCGGTCAATAAACAATTAAGCCGGTATTCCTGTCGGCTGATGAGATCGACCCCCACGCGCGTCAGATAATCCGCCGCGACTCCGGAGCCGATCATCCCGGGGTAATTCTGCAAACCGGCTTCGAACTTCCCCGGCGGTTTAGACGGTAGAAATGAGTTGAAGGTAACGTCTTCCGCCGAATCGCCTCCGACGATGATCTGCGGCAGAGAATCCAAAAGACGACTTTTACCGTACAGGACGCCCACGCCTCTGGGCCCGAGCATTTTATGGGCGGAAAAAGCGATGAAATCCGCATCCAGACCTTTTACATCCACCGCCCTGTGCTGAACAGCCTGCGCAGCGTCTAATAATGTCAACGCCTTGTGACGATGGGAAATATCTATGATATCTTTTACCGGGTTCGTCACCCCCGTCACATTCGAGGTATAAAAGACACTGACCAGCTTGACCCTGTCATCGATCATCTCCCGGAACTTTTCCAGATCCACGCTAAAATCGCTTTTTAAGGGGATCAATTTATGGATGACACCCTTATTCTTAGAAAGCAGTCGCCAGGGAAGAAAATTGGAATTATGTTCCATCTCCGTAGTCAGGACAACATCCCCGTCTTTGAACCCGAGGCTGTTAGCGACCAGGTTTATCCCTTCCGTAGTATTCTTCAGGAAAACGATCTCCTGCTGCCCGGCGTGTATCAACCCGGCTATCTTTTTCCGGGCTTCGCGGCAGTTTTCATCGGTTTTAGTGCTGAACTTATGCGCGCTCCTTCCGTAACAACCCGGATACTCATAATAATAATCCCGCATCGCTTCGACAACGCAGGAAGGCGTTAAGGTGGCGCAGGCATTATCAAAGTATATTACCGGCATACCGTTGAATTTCTGCCTTAAGGCGGGAAAATCATCCCTGATCTTTTCTATTTGCGCGCTCATATTCTAACGTAAACCTTCCTCGAAATATCGTAAGACGCTACTGCTGATTATAGCATTAGTAAAATAAGTTACATAATGATTCCTGCTTTAATTCCTAACGGCCAACAAAAAAGGCAACTTTCTTCTTCAGAAAGCTGCCTTGCAAAGTTTTATGTTCAACGCCATCTCCATTCCTTAAAAAATCGGTTATGGGTATGGACTCTTACATCAAATTTCGAATCTCGATTTTTTGTTACTTTAAAAAACACGAAAACGTGAGCAATCGATAATTGAAATTAGACCGAATCGAGAACTTCCATATCAAATCTCTAATCTCGATTTTCGGTTCTCTGTTTTTCCTGCCGAAGGCAGAAAAAACGGAGAGGCAGGGATACATTAAGATTTAATCTTAAAATGTCCCTTTTACCACCAAAAACACCACCGAAACTCTCTCCTAATTCAATAATCATAACATTATACCCTCGTCAGCTCAAGCACTTTTGCCAAGCCTTCACTTGTGCTGTGGCTATAGAAGGCGATCACGACATCCGGATCTTTGTTTCCCGATATAGCCATAGCGTCTACTATAGGCACGTTGTTCTTTCCACACTCCACCCAATACCTATGCCGGAAGTAATGGTTAGTAATCTTTACCCCAACGATCTTTTCGCTGACTTCCTTTAAGTAATCGCAAATTCTATGTTGATACAACTTCTTTCCGCGTTTGGTAAGGAATAAATACGGAGCCTTATGTTTTGCCGATTCTTTGTATGCCTGGCTGATAAAGCTCTCTAACTCTGAATCCAGCTTATTCAAAGGCGCGTATTCGTCGGTCTTGGTTATCTCTGCGCGGATATTGATCTTAACCGGCTTAATTCCTTCCCAAATGACATCCCTTCTTTCAATAAGCGTGGTTTCTTCAACCCTGCGCCCTGTCCGCTTCATGAAGTAAATAGGCCGGTAATATTCTATTCTATCCTGCTTTATGAAAGCCAAGAGCTCATTGATTTTGCTATTGCTGATCTCCGGATATTGCTTTTTATTCGGCCTGGGCTTCTTAATATGCTCGGCTATATCTTTAATTATCTTTTCACTGCAAAACCCGAGTTTATACATCCGCTTCATAATAGCCTTAACGTAGATCAATTCTCCCCTTAATCCTTTGGGCCTGTTTAATTCGTTAGAGTAATAACTCTTATACTGCTCAAAGAATGCCAACGTTAATTGGCTGGGATTTTGTATATAAGGGAATTTTAAACTCCGAAAATCACCGAACATCCGCCAGAAGACCTTTTGGTAATGAAGCTGGGTCTTCCTGGGCTTGCGCTCTCCCAACAAACCATCATTTATGCCTTCCCAGACATCTGAAAAGCCGCTTGTGAGCCGCAATTTCTCAGCTTCCGGAGTTTCCAGTTCCTTTTGCTTCTGGACTATCATTTCCGCCCTTTTATTAGAAGCCTCCTGCATAGAGTTAGCTTCGACGGTTTCCCAGAACCTCCTTCCGCCTTTATTTAAACGAAAGTTTATCTGGTAATTCCCTGCTTTGGTTTCCTTTATGCCGACATATCTTTTCATGCGTTTTTATGTGATTCGAACCACTTCCAGAACTCCAGAGCGTGCGATAGCAACCTTTTGCCGTGTTTATTTAAAGGACAGCCGGTTTTCTCTTTCCAGCGTTTGCTATGGATAGTATTGGGCTTCACGTGTAATATATTTGCGATATCTTCAACCGTGAGAATTTCCTTGTCCATAGTTACCCTCTCTTTTCCAATCTTTTCATATTAATAGCACCCCCGTAAACTTCCGACCTAAAGAGCACCTATTTAATTAACTGTTAATTAATATTAACATGCCTATTTTAATTGTCAAGCATAAAATTAACTTGCAATTAATTAATCTTTCTTTATAATACAGTCATGCCCGATTACGAAGCTCTTGAACCCCAAATTAATAAAGTTGCCGCGGTTGACTCAAAAGTTTATGAATTAGCCAATAAAGACGAGAAAAACTTTGGGGCGGCTATTAGAATCAGGCGTCAAAGTCTTGGCTTAAAAGCTTACGAACTCGCCTATGATGTTGACGTTAGTCCCGTCTATATAACCCAGATTGAGAAACACGGAAAACTCCCCTCCCCTGACATCATGGAACGAATCTGTAATGCGCTCCAGGATGATAAGTTATTCAAAATCTATCTAAGAATGAAACACCCAACGATGTATAAAAAATTAGCGGAATTTGAAGCCGGACGTGAAGCTAATATAGATTCCGAGATCGAACAGATGCAAAGAGAAATTGAACAAATGGAAGTAAAAAGAAGAAACCGGACTGAAACAGAAACGTTAAAGAAACTGATATCTGACTTCGAAACTAAAGTACATAAATCTGAAGCTAAATTGCATAAATCATTAGGAAAATTGGAAACGATTAAGAAATTGCATTCAAATTTAAAGAGTAATTTTGAGCAGAGAGAAAACTCGCAAGATTAACGTTCTCACCACAAGTTAGCTATTCTTTGATCTTCCCTATTCGGTTCACAAACTTTAAATTCTAATAATACCCGGCAATACCTCCCCTAGGGTAAAGCCTCTTCGCATTCTGCCCTCCAGTTTCTAAAAATGTTAAATCCGTTCTGGTATTCAACATTGAAGATTGTACCCACTGTGTTAATCTTTATCCTTGCCGGGAATCCACTTAAAAGGACGACCTTTACGTAATACCCCAATCTCTTTTCTTAACTCTTCTATCTGCTTCTGCTGGTCTTGTACCGTTTTCTCAAGCGACTCTGTTTTCTTCTGGATATCGCCTCCGAACCAGACCGGATTAACAAATACTGTGATCTTGCCAACCTTTTTCGGATTCTTTTCTTTATATTCCTCCATTGCCTTACCCACTACCTGCCCGGACTTTGTCGCCTTCATGGAGACTCCGGGGATTAAAGAAGACGTCAAATAATCTCCGATTTTAATAGGACCGTTTTCAGTGCAAACTTTAGTTGGAACACGCCCTGCTAAAGAAAGAGCCTTGGAGGTAACCGGAGAATTGATCGTGTTATCTTCCCAAGGAACTCCCCCGACAAAAGCAGGCTGAGTGGAAACTATCCCTATTATTGTTTCCTGGTAAGGATAGCTACTTTTGTCAGCATAAGACTTCCCGCCCTTGTTGCCCGTAGAGACTATAATATCCCCGGGTTCTATACTTGCTTCATTCTCGTAATTTATCATTTCGGCAAGGTCAAAGGAAGCGCTGCTCCAGGATCCCCCTTCGGCAGTATTAATCTGGGCTATGCCGCTATCAGTCCAAAACCTAAACATTACGTCTCCATCTCTGGCAGCTATGCTTAAATTACCGCTTGTACCGGTATTTGCCGCTCCGGCCAGTAATGTGGCTACGGCAGAACTACTGTTTAATATCATATTCCCTGCAACATCCAACTTCTGTGATGGCGTTGCAGTTCCGATGCCGACGTTGCCAAGAAAGTATGAAACGTTAGGTAAAAAAGCCAATCTTTCAGTTTCCCAGCCGCTGGATCCATATGTAGCGAGTTCAAATTGACCTCTTTCGGGATAATATCCTATAGCCATATATCTATCGCCAGATGAATTATAGCTATACAAAGACCAATTATCACTTTGAGAAATAATTTTCCCATTTACCTCCAATTTTTGTGTTGGACTTGTATTGCCGATGCCAACATTACCTGGCATATAGACTGTCCCTGAAATATCCGTACGCGAACGGCCAATTATTATATAATTTTGTGATTCAGCAGGATTCCTTGCATAAGATCTTATTTTAGTATCCATTTCTGTTCCTAGTACCGCCCCCTGGTTATATCCAAGGCTTATAATTGGGATTTCTCCGCTCCCCCATTCTGTTTCTGCCCCAATTAAAGTTGGATTACTTTCACCTGGGGAATTTCTAGTTTTGTATAACCGATCGCTAAATGCACTGATACCCTGAACATGTAATGTGTAACTTGGTGTCGTCGTCCCTATTCCCAGCTTATCCGCTACCAACAAATACCCGCTGGAAGGCGAAACATCCGAAGCATTTATACTGCCATCCCCATTTGTATCCCCCACCGAAAGACGTTTCACATTCAACGCGTCGTAGGCACCGTTGGGTGAAGGATAATAAGTGGTAATGGTCATATCTTCCGCAGATGCAACCGAAGGTAATAACGATAAGAACGCGCAACATAATACAAGAAATGTATAGAAATAAAATCGTAGCATTTTATCCGCCCCTTTCTTTGTTTGTCTTAAAGCAAACTGTGTAACCCTACTTGTTATCTTTTTCAGGTTCTTGGGTGCGATCGTAAAAACAAAGATCCCCGACATCATATCCGGTCAAGTCGCACAATTTCCGCAGGACGTTTGGTGTTACTTGGCGTTTGTCAGATAGAATATAAGAAAGCAGGCTTTGGCTTATTCCCAGATGAACCGACACTTCTTTCAACGTTCTAGGAGGTATAGACTTGTTCTTAAGCCATGCTTCAATAGTCTTTTTCCTTACCCGAATCATCCCCATAATTATTCAGATTTCCTGAACTATTTGGTTAAAAAAACACCCCCTTCTGGGAGCTCATACAAAATATAACAGATTTTCTGAATTTGTCAAGTTTATTGGCTTTTGCCGACACTAAGAATACTGCTTATTTAGAAAATACCGACGATAGTACAAGACATGTTGATTCAGCAAATCTGTATTTATTGTCTTTGTCAAGATTTAGATTTTGTGATATACAAAACGATATGAATATTGGACAACGAATAAGATTTCTCCGGAACAAACACCGTTGGAATCAGAAGGAATTAGCCGTAAAGATAAATGTTGTCCCTGGCGCTGTTTGTAATTGGGAGAAAGGGAAAAATGGTCCGAATCCCGCCCAAAGGCAGAAATTGTGCGAAGTATTTAAAATAAACGAAGCGGATCTTTATGGAACCCCTTCTATTCTGAACGAATTATCCCAAGATGTCCTTGAAGCCTTGCAAGACCCAATCGCTGTAAAAGCCCTCGTAGCAACACATAAAAATAAACAAGATATTAAAAATGCTATCCAAGCCGTTCTTGAATGCCTTCCCAACCTCCCTCCTCAAAAAAGACAAGCATTAATAGAATTGTGCCGATAGTATGCCGCGATAAATACTTTATTAGTGGAATCCGTATCTTACTTAACAGTCTGCTGAAAAAGTCCTTTTTGTCTGTTTCGGATAATATTTGCTGTTTTACCATTCTTACAACTCGTTGCAATATGATATCTTACAGAAACACACTTTGCTGTGTTTTATCTTTTGAAGCTCAAAATAGGGTTTTCAGCAGACTGTTAAGTATTGTGTCCCCGGAATTACCACCAAAGCTAGACTTAAGGTATTAATTAGGAAATTCTTGGTGGCAATCCAGAAATTAGAAGAAATGGAAGCCTCGATTTAAACCTTTCCTACTCCCCCCAAAAAAGATGTAACTATTTCCCGCGCAAGTTAGATTTTATACGCAGTTCTCTAACTTCACTTTTCAGCTCTTCTATCTGCTTCTGTTGTTCTTGAATAGCTTTGACCATCGGGGCGATAAGCCCTTCGTAACTTAGCCCCTTGGCATCGCTAACCGTTTGAGTAGTGCCGTCGGCAAGCTTGATAGTGACCGCGCCCATATCTGTCACCAATTGCGGGAACACTTTTAGCACGTCTTGCGCTACAAAACCCATCTGGGTTGACTTAGTAACGTCCATGCTTTTCCAATTGAATGTCACCGGATTCAAGCGATTAATCGCCGTTAAACCATTATTTGAGTCAAGCAGCTTAATATTCGTCTTAAGACGTTGATCGGAAGACGCCGAATATGTACCGGAAGAGTTTATAGTCGCCACGGTAGTACCGTTAGGTATTTGGAAACAAATAGAGTTACCGCTGGAAGCTTTGAGAAATGTACTACCGTTACTAATATGTGAAAGGGTGCTATAGCCTAAGATCCAGACAGCGTCAACTGCATTAATATCCAACTTACCGGCCGGAGATTCTGTTCCAATACCGACGTTACCAAAGACACAAAGAGGAACTTCTCCACTTGCGCCGATAAAAACTTTACCGCTGCTTGCTCCAGATTTTATATACAAGCTGTTGTTTTGATGATAAAGCAAATCTATATTCGTGGTGCCGTCTGTTAAAGCATAAATGCCTCTCACATTACCAATGCCCCCTCCGGCAATATCTAAGTTCTGTGTTGGACTAGTAGTGTTGATACCGACATTACCACTTGAATTAACATATAACCCCGTCCCGCTTGCTGCACCCCGTAGTTGAGCCGTCCCGTTAACATCCAATAATGATCTTGGGCTCGTCGTTCCGATGCCGACGTTGCCGGCCTTAAAAGCCAGCACATCATATTCCACAGCACTATATGTTTGTTTCAACTCATATTTAATATCCCCTGCTCCGATATAATTTTGCACTAAACAAAGCCCCCAATTTTTATCAAAAGCAGTTCTAAACACTTGCTGGATAGTACCCGAAGAATGAGTTTTAACAATATCCAACATTCCACTAGGCGAAAACGTCCCGATCCCCACCCTATCCGCTACCAGCAGATACCCGCTGGAAGGCGAAACATCCGAAGCATTAATATTGCCGTCACTATTGGTATCCCCCACCGAAAGTCTTTTGACCGACAAAGCATCGTATGCGCCGTTGGGAGAAGGATAATACGTAGTAATGGTCATATCTTCCGCAGATGCAACCGAAGGTAGTAGTAATAAGAACGCGAAATATAATATAAGAAATGAAGCTCCCCGGGCTAAAGCCCGGGATTTCTTTGTTACTTGAGCGGAATTCCTCCGAAGCAGTCCCCCTCTTTGCGCAACGATACGTTCCCGTTCATCCTGCGCATTCATCCCCAGGCTTAAAAGCCTGGGGTTTTCTGCGTAGGAGAATAAATGAAAGCAGAATCGTAGCATTTTATCCGCCCCTTTCTTTGCTTGTTTTAAAACAAAATGTGTAACCCTATTTGTTGTCCTTTTCAGGTTCTTTAGTGCGATCGTAAAAACAGAGATCCCCTACATCATATCCGGTCAAATCGCACAATTTACGCAGGACGTTTGGTGTTACTTGGCGTTTGTCAGATAGAATATAAGAAAGCAGGCTTTGGCTTATTCCCAGATGAACCGACACCTCTTTCAACGTCCTGGGCGGTGTAGATTTGTTCTTAAGCCATGCTTCAATAGTCTTTTTCTTTACCCGAATCATCCCCATGGTTACCTTAATCCATCTTATCGGATTATCCGATACTATTTGGCACAAAAAATGCCTCCTTAGAGGCCCACATAGATTATATCGGATTTACCGATATTGTCAAGCCAGTCTTCACTATTTTATTAGTCTATTAGACAGAACAGCTTATTCTCCGACGACAGGTTAAAAATAGCATAAAGGTTTTTCCGTTATTATTTAGTTTGTGGAGTATCGGTTTTTGTGATAAAAACTAACTATGCACTTAAAAGAACGTATACGAGAATTAAGAAAAAATAAGGGGTGGGGACAGAAAGAATTAGCCTCCCGGATTGGGGTTACACAGTCAACCGTTGCGGGATGGGAAAGCGGCCGGCACGAAGTCACTCCTACCAATAGAAAGAAACTCTGCCTAGTCTTTAGTATTACAATGGGAGAGCTTTTTGGGGAGTATCCTTCAGCTCAAACTTTTAGTCCGGAAATCCTTAATGCTTTAAATGATCCGATTGCAGTTAAAGCCCTTCTGGTAACTTACAGAAATAAACAAGACATTAAAAACGCCATCAAAACCATTCTCGAGTGCCTTCCCAACCTCCCTCCTCAAAAAAGACAGGCATTAATAGAGTTGTGCCGATAGTATTTCTTAATAAATGCATTTGTGGAGAATTATTAAGAGCGTATTTATAACCCTTTTAAATACCTTCTCCCTTCAATTCATCTCCATTTTTTCAAAGAATGTTAAAATTTCTTCTGCGGAAACTTCTTCTTCTTTGATTTTTGCTGATTCAGCTTGGAATGATGTTACTGGCTGAAGATTTACATCTGAAAATTTTATAACATTCCTTTTGTTTATATATGACAGAATATATCGAGACAACGTTAAAATATTAAGCTGTGAATTGTATATTGCAGACAGAGTTATGAACTCGACATTGGGAACATTAATTTTGTCATCACCGTCACACTTTTGATATTGGACAGAGAACTCTCTCATTTGTTTTAAAAAGACATCATTTATACAAATCTTTCTTAAATTATTAATTTCAGAACTTAATTTGAATAGGGCTTTCTGAAAATCACTTGCCTCATATCCCTTTGTCTCAGTGTTGTAGTCTAAAAATTCACCTGACATTAACGCATCATCTGTGAATTTCGTTGATAGGTTTTCACCTTTACGACTGAACAAGGCTTCAAAAATACACAACCAACGAAGATATTTTCCCGTTATTTCACTGTTTCCACAAATATCACCTGAAACTTGATCCATAGCGAATTTCGCCCATTCGGCTCCGAATCGTATTCTTCCGTTTTCTTTTGTGAAAAGATTCTTCAGATTATTCGCAATTTCCATCTTTATGTTAAAGGAATATGCTAAAGAAGTTAACCGTTTTGAAAGAGGCAATTCATTCTTTAAAACATCGATGATTTCTCTAAAAGAGGAATACGTGTGTACCCAATTTTTATCAGGGAATGCCGTGCCATTTCTGACGGCTTCTTTCATCTCTTTTTTTCGACACACTTCATCAATAAAATTAAAGATAAGCTCAGCATCGTTAACTATTTTACTTTTATAAGATATGATGTCTGCGCATGTATCTTCAGCGAGTTCCTTTTCTTTTTTATATTCTGAGGTTAAGAGTTTGTGTAATTCTTTCCTGTCCTCTTTAACGTCCCATAGATTTTGGCGGACAAAAATTATAAGATGCAAACTATTATCTTTTGCGCATTGATATGCTTGACGGTATTCTTTTTGAGTGATGCTTATTTTATCCTTTTGACTATACAAACCACCAACACGGGAACCTATGAATAAAATGAAATATTGTGATTCTTTTATAGAATCCAAGCATGCTTCATATGAATTAATTTCTAAGTTCTTTTCGAAATCATTAAATTCCGATAACTGAACTTGGTATCCAAATTCCTCAAGCCAAAATTTTAAAGAAGAACGGAGATCTTGAAAATCATAAACGGTCGAACTAATAAAAATTTTTGGTCTATTCATATATCTGGTTTAGCTAGTTTTATTTTCAGTACTTATTGTGTTGTCTTCTCTACGATTAAGGAATATTGGTCAAATCTCTTTTTAAAAGATTGTCCATAAATACTCCTGGTTAAAAATCTTCTTTTCTAAAACCTTTATTACTAAATATTTATCATGTGCTCACTTAAAAGGATTTCCTTTTCTGCCCCAATAATGTCTATATGATTCCGGGTTACCGGCTCTTGATCTAAACAACATTTTTTGTATTTCTTCCCGCTACCGCACGGGCATTTATCATTTCTTCCGACTTTTACCAACGCCTTTTGAGGTACTTCAATTTTACGAGGTTTAGCTTCCGAAAATTTGAGAGGATTTAAACGCCTTTCAATAATAAGATTTGCCAAATAACTTACCGCGGAAAAAGCAGGACTTTGCTCGGGATAAGAAGCAACACATCGTTTATTTTTAGGATTAGAAACAAGAGCTACCCCACAAAAACTTTTAATGTCTTTTACTGTGCCATAAGCAACTTTACCTCTGTAGAGTTCTCCAGCCCTATGCGGACAATCAAAACTATCCATGTTCTTACCACATATACTGCATTCTATTTCTATACAAACGGCTTCCATACTTGAAAATATTCTGTAAGGATATAATTTTTCTAAATTCTCACATTGTTTCTGAAGAAATCTATAAAAGAATGTGTCATCCGCATTTGTAAACTTTTTTAATACTCTTAGCCTGTCCTGTATATCCTGCAATACTCCCCATGATTCAATAAAAGCCTTTTGAAAAACTTTATCCCAGTACTCAGCATAACTAGTAAAAACATCAAAAAGTACAGAACAATAAAAACAGTCGTTAAGCACCTCATCTGTTTCGTGCTGTAAACCCTGCTCATAAACTTTTAATTTATCAGAACAGCTTTTTACCGTATCTCTGGCACTGATAAAATCAAAATTTTTAACGAAAGAATAGTATTTTTTTAGCTCCTCTGACTGTTCAGCCCAAAAAATTCTTATTATGTCTGTGTTTAGTATCATTTATTCTTCTATGAATTCGTTTAAATCAATCTTTTTGATAATTGCGGTTAATCCATCGACAGAACCGTCATATTCAAATTTCTTAAACTTCCCGTCCTTAGCAGAATGGTAAATTATCTTCAAGTGAACAGATGCTTTGTCATGATTAAGAGAACCTCTCAATTTATCATATATGTAATTTGCAACTATTCCTAAATACACCTGAAAAGTAACATCGCCTGCAAGCAAAACCAATGGCAGCCAATAATCACCTGAACGAAGATCTGCGGTACCGTCCGCTTTAATCACATCAATAGAAACGTCAGGATGCTTTTCTCGAAACCATTTAGCAAAATCAAATGTGTCAGGATTTAAAACTTGCCCTTCGTAATCGTGGAATCTTTTCTCCGGAATACATAAAACGTCTTTTTTCTTGGATAAAAACTCTTCAAGCCCTTCAAATGAGTTTATAGTTTTACATTGCATCTTATCTTCTTCTTTTTCTAAACTCATTTTCGCCTCCGTTCATTCTCTAATTTTTTCATTCTTTCCAATTAAATTTTATCTTTTCTCCTATTTAGAACATGCAATTCCTTAATTTGATCTGATTTCAAATTTTTATACTCCTCGGGAAGAACCAAGTCTTCTGCGTTTAAAACAACTATATCTTTTATTACCTGATTAGATTTTAATACAACATCAACTCGTTGATAACCCATCCCGGTTTCTGGGTATTTAAGCAAATATTCAGTCCAGTATTTATTTAATTTTAGTTTCATTTTATACCGCAGGAATTATATTCGGCCCGGTTACAGTATCTTAGGAGATCCATCCTCAAATAATACTTCTACACCACCACCGGGTTTCCCATTCGCCGGTTCGACAGTCCCAACACGCACCGATGTCTTCTCAGGGGGCTTAATTGTAAAAACATAAGTTGGAGGCTCATCGCTTGGCAATGCATATCTATTCATTGCGTCAGTCCCCGTTTTAACATTTTGAGCATCAACTTCTGTGGTCGTATAAGCACCGGGTTTAAGCCCGCCGTCTTCCGCCACGTAATTATCGTTTTTAGAAAGCGAAAATCTTTTAAAAACTTGATCTTTTCCCGTAGATGAAATTGCGGATTGTGTGGCCGGGAGGTCTTTCGATTTCGCAAAGAAACGAGTTTCTCCTAATTGTAAACGATCCCTGCCAATAACTTTGATTTTGCGAATGTACCCAGGCTGTTCTGCCTCGTTAAGTATTTTTGAGTACGAAAGAAAACGACTTCCCATAACTTTTTCAATTTTGTTTTCAGGAATAAAAACTTCTGAATTAAGCACAACTCCTTTCAAGATAGAGAAATCCCCCATAGAGGCTTCGACATATTGATAACCCATCCCGGTTTCCGGCTGATTAACTAATTCACGAACTTGTTCAGCAGATAATTTGTACGGCATACCGCCCCTCCTTTGATGCCTTTTTATTCCAATTTTATCGCATTTCTCCACTTCGTCACGTTCTCGATGTCTAAAACTGTAAAAACAGGATAATTCTTGTAATCACGTCTCGGTTTGCACCAACCCTTCTTAATCCAATAATACAACGTCTGACGATGAATCCTTAAAATCATTGCTGTTTGCGTTAAGTTGTATCTTGTAGCTGACCGCTGCTCGCATTCCTTAAAAACCTTCTTATCAGCCTCTTCTATCTGGCTGTCTATTGTCTGCTCTTTACGTCTTCTTTCTTCAATTAGTTGTTCTAAGCATTGTCTGTCTGCTTCAAATATGATTTCAAGAAATCTTTCGTACCGCCATTGTTCCTCGCTACCGTCCCGATCCTTTTTTAAAACTGTTCATTAGCACCTCCCTTTAAGCAGTTAAATATTTGATAAAATTCATGAAACAATGATTCACAAGCCTCTCAAACCATCTTGGGCGAGGCAGTTTTTCGTTAGCCACAAACTTCTTTCTATCAGTCATCATCCCTAAACTTGGATCTAAATCCCAATATCTTGCATGTTTACCGCGCATATCCTGGCTTAAATACATAGGGTTACCATTATGCAAATATGCTGAACGTGCATCATAAATACGTTTTGCATATTTATCAAGCTGGTTTCTATAAATATGACAGTGGCTTGCCTTTCTTTTACCTCCTTTAAAAAAATTATTAAAATATTGTACAAAAAACTTCGCAAATCTCTGACGTATCTGCCTATTCTCAAGCCATCTCGCAATTGTGTTGCTTTCGTCGTCCGTAAAGCCGTTGTTTTTCATCAATTCTCTTAGTTTTCTGTTTAAACTATCTGGAGAAATCTCGACAAATTTTAATAAAGATTCTACAGCAGAAACCATTTTGATAAAAAATAGCTGGTGATCAATTCCTATTTCTTTAACAGCTTCAGCATACCAATAGAAAGCTCTGATAAGATTTTGATGGTATTTTTGATCGAGTCTTCGTATTGTGTTCAAAAATGTCTTTAACCCATCCGTATATGCCCAATTCCTTTTCTGATTTGAAAACATTTCAAAATTCAAAAATTGATATGGGGCTTTATATTGGAATTCATTTTCAGACCGTAATCTCAGGCTCTTAGAAGTAAGTTCACCCGTTACAGTTGCTCTCAAATAAAAACGAGCCTGAAAATAAACTGAGAACAAAGCCATCAGCTCACCTATTAAACCGTTTTCAAAATAATACCCCTCTTTCGAATAACTACTTTCGTTAAATTTATACTCTTTTTGGATATGTTTCACTCTGACTATATACGTATAAAGACCTCTTTGATTTTTTTCCTGCAATAAACTGCATAATAAAGCTCCATTTTCATAATCTAAAACGCCAGGTATTCTAACCTCGGAGCAGACTTCATATTCTGTAAAATAGGCCATCTTCTTCTTGGCGTTTTTACATTCCTCCGCGATTAAAATCCATTGCATTCGGTTATCAAGCTTTTTTCTCATACAATAAGTTAAAAACTCTAGTCAGTCTTCGCACTACTAGATATTGAAAAAGAACCTTTTTCTCTATTGCAATGTATTTTCCAATATCCGATAAGTTCATTATCCAACTGTCCTTTTATGGTTTTAGGCTCTATATAGCCATTCTGGTATTCAATGGCTAATTGTTTTAGAATATGGAAGAAATTAACCCCTTTATGAAAAAGATAATCAAACTCTTCCCAACAGACTATGCGCGGTTGACCGCCATTCCTTTTCCTTAACCGAATACCATCGTTCCATATAATATAATCAGCATGGGAATAACCATTTCTTAAATCGGGATCAAATGCGTCTCTAAAAATTTCAGCTAATTCATCGAAGCCTAACTCCTTAGCATGACCTGCTAAATCTCTTAAGACCTTGTTTGCATTTGGGGCAATAATTTTTCCTGTCTCTTTGTGCTTTTCTACGATTTCCTGAAAAGGCCAAAGGTTGTATTTCTTGCCTTCCATAAGTCGAAGTAAATTTTTTGGAACTTCATAGAACCCGCTTGCCTCTGCGAGATGACAATAAAAACCGAGTGCAACTCGAATAGAAAAACTGCTTTTTCCAATTAAATTTATGAAACTCATATACTCATCAAAAGCACGAAAAGATTCTATGGCTGTGCACCATCCCGGATCTTGGCAACCTCTAAATTCAGGTGCGAGTGAGAGACAAAAATGTAGCTCATTCTTTTCTTTGGCTTTATCAAAGAGAAGGCGTAAAGCACGCTCTGTTTTCTCAAAGAATTGTTCCCGCTCTTGTTTATAGTCTTTATTCATATATTGCCCCGAGAATGTTAATTAATAATCTTATACTGTTCCCCATTATCCTACTTAATATCGCCTGCCCAAAGGAAATCGCCGGAAAAACCTTTTGCCCGCGTCGGCTATGACTTAAGCTCCTTCTCCAAATAGCTTCTTATGTAAAAATTTAATGACCTCAAGAGAGTTTCTAATGGCAACCTCAATATTTTCTTTTGTGACACGAATCTCTTTCCCCTCCTGCTCTGAAGATTGAACTCTCTCTATATACTTTCTATCAACTACCCCAAGATTATGTGTAATCGGATGGCGCATTTCAAAAGTTGTGCTTAATGTGTCTATCACTTTAGCTTCTACCCCATCACTTAAATCGATTGTCAGAACCTCTCGAAAGAAATCTTGTGTACGCGCTATTGCCTGAAAGCAATTGCCTATTTTCTTTTTGAGAATCTCTTCAATCTCTTCCTTAGATTTTCCTTGACCGCCGTAATAACGAATTACCATCGCCTTTAACGCAGCCTCAAAAATAGAAACCGCATCCTCAAGACAGTTTTCGAGATCCTTCGCAACGACTCTCGGTCCTAAAACTTCGTACCGCCGATCCAGATCATTCAACATTACTTTTATAACATTTTGCTCAGTCTCAACGTGATAAAGAAAGATATCTTTACCGCAACCCGCACACCACGTTGCCAAGCCGTAAACGGAATGATCAATACCGCAATGAGGACAAACAATATCTCGCCTTAGTTCATCTTCTATTGGTAGTCGTACCCGTTGAGACGTTCCCGGTTTATAACTCATTTCCATAGAAAACATTCCACCCCCTTAAGTCTTCTTCCCAGACGCCCCCAAGCCAAAAGCATCCTGTATCATTCGGCCAACACCTTCAGTCGCCTCTTTCATCATTAAATCTTTTGCATATCTCAATTGTTCTTTAGTGAAGAAATCATTGGGGACAGCTTGTCGACTGCAATAAGGACAAAAAGAAAATTCCTGCCCACTGGGAAGCCCTGTTCCCAGTTTAACTTTAAAATATCCCGGAGAACACTCTTCGGATGAACAGCTTCTGGCCAATCTACCGTCTGCATCTAAAGGCAAATTAATGCTCATACGATATTCATTCGAACCAACTCGCTGTATTTTATGTGGTCCGCCTTCACGAAAAATATTTGCCATTTCCCGGCTCCTTCTTCAATGATTAACCTTACTCAAGCCACTGACTTATAATATCCATCCCCTCATTCAAAAACTGCTCGGTTCCTTTGCGGTAAAAAAGCAAACTATTTGTCAATTTACAATACCCTTGATCAGCCAAATCTCTATGTTTCTGTTCGAAAGACCCTGTTAATGAGGCATTTGTAAAACCATCCATAGGGAAAGCTAATGTCGACTGAGGAAACTGAAACCAAAATTTCAGCGCTGGACTTTTTATATTACCTAACAGATTTTCCCAAGAATCCCCCAAATCCTTATCAGGAATATAAGTAACGCAGACAACTTTTTTACTTCCCGAGAACAACGCATTATTAAGAAACAGATTTATGTGCTCGTCGTCCAAAGAGGCACCCACAATCACAATAACATCACTATGCTTAACTGATTCAGAAAAACGATATAAATACGTCGAAAAAGGAACACTATAAAAAGCAGCATACTTATCAAGCCCGGTAACAATGACTGTATCCCGACAATACGCTTTTCTTGTTTGCGCCCAAGTCTTAAAACCGTACCCTAACTCGCCATCAATAAAAAGAGCTCGCAACCTTTCTTGTGCCACCCCTGAATAGTCGTCTTTTAAAACGACCTGTTTCCCATCGCTTCTCGGAAATAAACCCACAAACCCATGAAGGAAAGACAACGTATTGGACGCTTTTAAATAATCTTCTCCTGAAAACTTAGGAATCCCTTCCGTATCTTTTATTAAGAATCCTGTATCAACATTTAAACCTTTTAGAGCTTCATAAATAATAGGGTCGTAGTTCAAAGTATAGATATCAACATCCGCCACCGTCATACAACTTTTGATAAATGCCTTATTACTTTCGATCAGTTTCATTTTGTTCTCATCGGAAATATCTACCCACACATCGAGGATGCATCGTATTATTAACTCGCGTGCGAGCGTCGGAATTTTGAACCATCCTTTCTTCTGCCGCCGAGAATCAGGCTTAACAATTCGTAAAAAACAAAGCAGATTATAAAACCACCCTTTATTTTGACGACCATTCATCCAATCGACATCATAAAAAAGAGTATCAAAGTCTGCTTTTGTATCATCGTCTAAGAAAGCACAAATTTTATCAAGAAAATAAATTATGTGCTCAAAATTAAAATCAACTCCACAAACAGGGATATCTGCCGTTCCTCTCATAGTTGCAATTCCTTTTGGCAAGATATATTTATTTTTCTCCGATATTGCTTTTATAAGCGGAACAACATCTAAGTACGTTAGATTAAAATTATACTTCCAATAATCGGCGTCACGTAAGTGCTTAATTGCTTCTATCTCAGCAAATATTCGCCTCCAAGCACCTTCACTAAGCAATTCCTGCGTTAATTTTGACGTATTAACCTGCTTGTCTCCTGTACATAAAAACGGTGAGGTTGCTCCAGCGCCAAGATAAAACATATATTTCTTTTTTGTATCCATTGAAAATTCCCTTAAATCGGATAAAAACGAGACTTTTGTTTCTTTTATTTGGCTACGTAGAACTCCTTCGGGTAAATGCTTTTCACAAAAAAATGACCATTATTAGTGAAAGGCGAGTACCATCCGATATCCCTCAGAGACAGGTTGAGATATTTGACTGCTTCATTGAAGACCGTACGAGCAATCCCTCCTCTGCGGTGTTTGGTGTGAACCCAAACAAAAATAACAGACCACATTGGATCGTGCCCGCCCAATTCTTCACACACTGGCGAGGCATTATCTTGCCATCTACATCGCCACACAGTTTGCCTCTTTTCCATAATGACTAATCCAATTATTCTGTTACGCATATGAAATAAGAACAAATGAATATTCCTATCATCCGATTCTTCACAAGCGTGATAGATGCCGCCATTATAGTGTGTTTCGCGATTCGCTACTGAAGCTACGACTTCGGCTCTTTTTCTCTGCGGTGCCGGAGAATTAGCCGTAATAACCGTGATCCGCCGTTCCGATTCCCGCCAAATTGACCGATCTGTTTTCAGTGGCCGTGCATAGACACCATTAACAACCTGATCATGATAAAATTTATGATGCTTTTCGTCAGGCGATTTTTCAATGTAATTCATTTGGCATTTTGGACAAATTATCATAACAAACTCAGACTTCTTCTTCCCTTATATTGCCAAATCCCGTTTTATCCCTATTAATCCCTATCGTCCTTTCTAACCTCCAACAATATCAACGAGTTCTGTTTACCAGATGTTGCTTAAATATCTCAGAATAGTCGTATAATACTGCTCCCATCGGTCAGCCAAAACTTTTAATGTATACCTTTTTTGTCATAACTTATTACTCCACAAAATATTATGCCGAATTTCACTCTCTACCGAGGTGGTGTCAAAAACTGTAAAACCAAAAAATTTTTAAGTCTTAAAAAGCGCTTATCCCTTTAAAAATTAAAGCGTTACAGATATTCATGCGCGTTTATCATAACATTCGGTTCTTTGCCTATTTTATCGTATTGCGCCATTTAATTATTTCTTCGATGTCAAAAACTGTAAAAACAGGATAACGCCTATAATCGCGCCAGGGTTTCCAGTTTTTCTGTTTTGCTATGGGATTATTGGAATTCTACATGCTTACTTCTTCTCCATAATATCCATTATATAGTTCATGAATTTTTCCCGTAATTTGCGTATTTCATCTGTATAAGTAAAGCACTCGAACAGCTCAAGCGCACCCCAGGCCCGCATCTTATCGGCATCCGAACAGACGTTATCACTATCTTTTTGCGCCATTAGCTCACTTATCTTGCTTATTATTTTCTGGATACCCAAGGAATCTATTAATTGTTTCGCAATGCTTTTGTCTATTTTGGAAAAAATGCTAATATAATAACCGATTTCTCCGATATCCTCTATTTCTCTAAGTCTATCTTTAATTATAGCAATGATAGGAATTAATATTTTAAGTAAGTCTTCATTGTTTTTCCAAGGAAAAAACCAGAAATACTCGCCAATCTTCCTAACATCACTTTCCATCTTTATTCTGTTTTCAAAAATTGGGGCTAACTTTTCTCCGGCTTCCGGAGCTATATTAAAAACATCTACAATACAACTGCCAACCCAAGCATTGTCTTTTTCCTCTTCTAACCCGTGCTTCAGATATTCTAAATTACTTCTAATTAAATCTTGGGCAACTTTGCGATTTGCAGCAGCAATCTCAACAATACGCCTATTCATTATTCCAATATCATCCGTCAGTTTGATCTTGCTGTTCAAGTTTTTAAAATCTAATCTGCCGACCAGGTTATTTGCAAACTCCTTATTTATATAACTAATCGCACTAACGCAGCCAGTGAGCTCGTCGATATTTGTTTCCAGTTCCATTTTATTTTTCAAAATCGGTATCAATTTATACGCAGCTTCTTTACCTTCATTTATATTAGCTATCGTAGCAATACAGTGTCCTATAGCTGAGATATCGTTTCCGTCTTGCATTTTATTTTCTAAATTTTCAAGATCTAATCCCTCAAATAACCTCCCCGTGGCAGCAACATCACTTGAATAAATACCCTGGATACATAAATATATTTTAAAGATATCACTCTCGGTATCTATTTTATCTGCTAAACGAATAATCCTAATATTATTCAATAACCAGCTTGAAAGCGTTTTGTCGGCATAGGCAATATCTGAAATACACCGCCCAATTTTAACGATATTTGCCTCTTTTTCGATCTTTTCTTTTAAATCTATTCGATTTAAACTCTCAATTAACTTCCTCGTAATTTTATCATCATCCATTAAAGAGATACCTTGAATACATGAACCTATCTTTTCGATATCTATCTCTTTATTCATAAGCGCCACAAATTTATCGAAACTTTTTTTCAGTATACTTTTAGCAAATATAGATCTAGGGTTTTCATCATCTTCACCTGGCGGATTAAAAATGCCGCCACCGCTGGTTATAAGGCCGAAAATGATATCTACAAGTTCATCGGGGAATCTTTGCATATATAAATGGAATAACTTCTCATCCCAGTCTGTCCCGATTTTTTCTTTTATCCTATGGCCAAATCCTTCGTACCTCTTAAATGCTCTTACAAAAACCTCTGCAACTTCCGAATGATGCATAGCAAGATATTCAAACCCATCTTTGCTGATTTTATTTATCTCATCAAGTTTTACGAGTTTTTCGATTGTCTCGCTATTTTCTGCGAGCTCTTCGATAAATTCCTTCCTCAAAGGTATTTCATATCGGAAAAATACAGATAAAAAAAGAAAGATGTCTTCCCCATACGAGAATCCCAGGTCCTCTCGCACATAGTCCATAATTGTCATAGACACAGCATCATCAATGTTTTGACCTCGGGACTTCTCATAGGCTTCTAGCTGCCAGGCTAAGATCCAAAGATTATCTTCTGCCAGCTCCCATTCTGCTATTTTGACTACTTTCTTTTCCTCGAATCTCTGAATTATATCCCCGGCAACATCCTGGCTTTCTATTTTAAATGCCTGCTTAAAATGTTCAGAGATTTTTAAAGAAGAAGTCGGCCCGATCCTTGCTTCGATATCGCGGGTTGAAATGAGAATTTTGACATTTCCTGCGATTTTTCTAACTACAGTATCTATGTATGCAAGATTCAGGTGTGCATCGTCAATAAAAAGATAACCAGACCGCAGTTTAGAAAATTCTTCTATAGCCGGCGGTATACCTTTAAGTTCAATAATATAGACGTCTTTTCTCTCATTCGCTAATCTAAAGCCCAGATTTCTTAAAATTACGGATTTTCCGCTTGCAGGAAGCCCCATAAGTATAATCAAATCCGTATGCTTAAATTTCTCGATAATTTCAGCGACCTCTTTCCTTTCAACAATAAATCCTTCTTTAAAATCGACCCATTGAGGACCGGAGGGACGGAAAAATTTAGGCGTTGAACCCTTACCCTTCTCAAGGAATGCCTCTATCCTGAGAATCCTGATTTCAGATGTCTTTCTATCTTTTGCATAGTTCCATACGGCCATAAATATTGTAAGGATTACACCTATTAGCCCGGCGGGATTATTAAATGCAGTTAGGAACAAGAATCCTAAAAGAATACAACAATAAATAATAAATTTCTTATCCCTTAGTATCCGCATCAACGACCTCTTTTATGTGCTTAACTTCTGTTTTGATCTATGAATCCCTTCATTAATATGACCGCTCAGTTGCAAAATTTTTCTTTGTTTACACCAAACGGTTAAATATCCTACACCCATAAAAACATCCGTCTATATCATATTTAACTTCCTTGAGCAATTCATCTAATCGGTGTCTCATTCATTTTATTACGATTCCTACCTGCCTACTTTAATCATAGACATGTTTTTCTGTCCTTTTTTTTCAAAAAGACCGAAGCAATCTTTATAAACAATATCCGCCATCAAAATCTTTAGACACATTATGCTACATTATGATACATTGCACCCATTTCTGATTTTCAACTCAATTTCCTATAACTCTCTTATTCCAAATCACTTAACCCCTTTAAAATGCCCAAAATCATCTCGCGGTACTTGCACCAACGGCCAAGAGATATAGTCACTCTCCTCGACTCTATTCAAATACCCAACAATTTAATTGATTACTACATCCGATAGCCGGTATTCCCTTCCCTTAGTATCGCAAAGAGTTCTGTATCCCTACTCTTCGGCTTAATTATAGGCCTTTATATGTGATGGAACAAGAAGAAAGTGCTACTTATCTCCGGTTATCCCCAAGCACTTAAAGCTCTTTGCCTGCGGTAAGCCTTCGCGCAATTCAGCCAATAATTATTGCGAAGGCTACCGCACGCAAGGCACCCCAAAAATCACTCAATCCACTAAGGGAGGCTAAAGCCTAAAAAATATGAGCAAAGGCAGGGTTTATCGCGCTACAGACCAAACTAAAGCAACGACCCATCCGATACCAGTCCATCCTAAGAGAAGATTTAGTAAGAATATCGCTGGATAGTTTCTATTCCGCCGTAGGAAGGAAATTAATGCAGGCAAGAGATACAAACCGAACATAATGATTAACAATCCTATTTCTGATAGACTAAGATTTTGTATTTGCATATTTTAAGCTCCCTTTGATTATCTGTACAAGGCCGGTTGCCCCAAAGAAGATTACCGAGCCGCCAATAGCAATCACCAAAAACAACCTGCCTTCTTTCTGGATAAAGCCGTGCCAGAAGCTCCAAAGGATTACCTGCCAGCCTTCGTTATTCATAATGAGATTCGAATCGTGATAGCCAATCCTCCCTATCCAGTAAGCAAATACCCAATACAAGTAATACATCCATAACCAAATACTTCTAATGCTTAAAGCGACAAATAAAACCAATAAGCCGGTTAAACCCAAGATGTCATACGGGATCATATCATTGTTAAAAATGTTACCCATTGCCCTTGATAAAAGCACTGTGTCGGAATACAACCGGGGGTATTTCTCTTCTATCTTGGTAAGAAAAAGATAAGGTTTTAATTTCTCTATATCATTGGTCCTGCCGGTTAGTTTAAGAAAATCATTAAGCTCACGTATTGATATACTCCCTATGTTACGCTTATGATTCTTTAGTTCGTAGGCTATGGCGCGGGAGTAGCTTCCGGTTAAAGCAAAGGTCTCTTTAAAGCTCTGATCGGCATCAGAAGGCTTAAAATCAAAATTCCAAGTTCCGGGAACCTCAAAATAGCCGGTTATCTTAAAATAGGTTGAGCCTTGATCAGATTTAGCCGCCTCTCCTGGCGCCACAACCATAACCAACGCATTGCTGCCGGAAATATCCTTAAGCGAAGAGCCTAAAAGCTTAGTCTTCATTACCACGGGAATATCCGTATAGGGCCCAAGAATGGCCCCCTTTCTTCCGTAGTTTAAGCCGACATACCAACCAAAACCGATATAGATAAGCGGAATAAAAAGTACTATCATTACAAACAGTTTTTTAAGACTAAATTGCTTGCCCATTTCTTCCCTCCCTCAATAGATTAAAAGCTTCTTCTAAGCTTCTCACTTCGTTTGCATAAAAACAGCGCCCTTGTTTAAACATTTCTAAGTCTGCCAGAATAAAAACCCGAGAACAGAATATAGGCGCAAGATGAAATAGCTTTTTCTTAATACTTTCATAAACAGCCTTGTATTCAACTACCATCAAGACGGCGTTATATTGAGGGTTTTTCTCAATATAATAACGGTACCGATCAATCATCTGCTTTATTTCAGATGACTTCTTAAATTGCGTTTCAATTTCCAAAGCAACAACCCTGTTATGCTGCATTATTATAACGCTATCCGGCACAGAAACCCTTCTATGCTTGCCTATCCTTAACATCCAGGCGCAGAACCAATCTGTAATATTGAAGCGCTTTTGAAGCTGCGAATAGGCTTCTATTGCCAGGTTGTGCTGGTTAAAGGTAGTTGTCCCCAGACTGCTTTTCTCAAAACGATAATCTTTGGCGAAACATTCTTCAGTATTAATGAAATCCAGGCCTTTCCTGGTTAAGTAATAGATCTTAGTTTTATACAGGCATTCCCGGTAATCGTTGATATAGCCTTTTCTTAAACAATACGCAATCAGCCTGCGGGCATAGGTCATATTTATTACCGTCCGAATGAACATCTCCAGCTGTCTTCTATCGGCATACCTGAAGGTAAATATAAACCCTATTAACAACTTGATCCTGCGCTCCTGCTCTTCTTTAGAAACCCTGCCTTTGCTCATATTTTTTAGGCTTTAGCCTCCCTTAGTGAATTGAGTGATTTTTGGGGTGCCTTGCGTGCGGTAGCCTTCGCAAGAATTATTGGCTGAATTGCGCGAAGGCTTACCGCAGGCAAATAGCTTTAAGTGCTTGGGGATAAGAAGTATCTTTAATAAAACAACTCTTAAATTAATGCGCATAAGCAAACAGAAAGAATGCGCAGCCGGGTGTAAAATCATTGTCAATTTCCCTGTGCATTATTCTGCCTTTGAATAGCTTGATTGGTCTTGATCATCTGCATCGCCGATATCTTCAAATATCCGTTGTAGAGCTTCCTGATTATAGCCTTTATCCGACAGTATTTTAATCGCTTGCTCTACGCCGTATGACTTAGCAAAAGCCCTTATCCCGTCTTTCTCATCCTCGGTAAAGAAAGCCGGATCGGGTATATTATTCTTCTTTTCTCTTTTTTCATTACTTATATCCTGGGGGCAACCTTGCCCCTTGTTGACGGCCAAATTGGCGCCCTCTGGTATCATTTTGGGCCCCTTTGATTCCTGCTCAAAGGACTCCATTCTGAATCCCTTTGAGATAACCCAGTAGCGCGTAGGCGCGCTCTTATGTTTGCCGGTAAGATAGTCAATTGCCCCGGTTTCTTTTAAGAAGATCCGCGCTCTGCGGATTGTATTCTGGCTGATAGATAATTCCCGGATTAGGTTCTGATCATAACAATAGAACGATCCGCTTTCCGCCAGCATCCCCCTCCTGGCAAAATAGGTATATTTACCGATCAATGTTCGCAAAAGCAAGTTTGTTGCCGGTGTCATTCTTTTCATAGGCTCCAGCCGCAAAAAAACACCACCAAAACACCACCAAAAAAGAAAAAAAGCCACTTCAGAGATATTGTCATATCTTGAAATGGCTTCCTTTTTCTTACAATGCAACTACTTGATTCTAATAGATGTTGCGGTAATTCCGGCGGGTAAATATTGCGTTGCTTAGGGTTGGTATAAAAAGAAAAACGGAGAGGCAGGGATTCGAACCCTGGGAGCCTTTCAGCTCACACGCTTTCCAGGCGTGCCCGTTCGACCGCTCCGGCACCTCTCCAAATCTATAAAACGAGTTCTGGGTTCTCGGTTCTCATAAATACTAAGAGCTCTAAGACCAATCGCTAAAATCTAAGAATCTAAACCAAGCTTTTGTTTCTCAGGCCTAAAACCCAGCACCCAAAACCGATATTTCTGCGGGTCACACGCTTTTCCCGCCTTCCAATTAAGATCTTATTGGCTGCGGGATCACGCTTCGCGTGACCAGGCGTGCCCGTTTCCCGCCCTCTTGTGAAAACTTACTTACGGCGGGATCCCGTATCCTTCTGAGTTCTTATTCTAGAGATACGGGACGACCGCTCCGGCACCTCTCCAAATCTTAAAAACAGTCCATAGTCCACGGTCGATAGACCATAGTAAATACTTAAAAGCAGACCACGATCCATAGACGATAACCCACAGTAATTACAAAAACACCTGCAAAGAACAGTTCTCGATCCACGAACTAAAATTTAAACAACAAACAATTTTTAAAACTATCTACTATGGTCTATGAACTTTCTTTCGTTCGAGCTATGGACTATGGACCATCGACTGTGGACTGCTTTTCAAATCAATCCGCTTTGATCGCCTTGGTGGGAGCCTGGTAACCGGGTTGGGCGATAGTTCTGGTCTTACGCCACTGGTCCACTTTGCCGTCCGTGAATAAGACTTCGTAATCGCTGACGCCTATCCTTTTTCCGGAAGCGGCTGAAGGATTTATTTTATCCGCGGGGTAGACCCAGATCTCATATTCTTTACCGGCAACGGTTTCTTTGCTGGTCTGAAAAGGGGCGCCGAGAGTATTGGTAACTTCCGCCGCGCTCATTCCCCCCTTTACGCTGCTAAAATCCTTGGTGTTGACATCCGTAAACACAAACGCGCATCCGGCCAGCATCAATACCGGAACAAACACTATCCAGTTACGCATTTTACTACCTCCTTAGTTCGTCTAAAAACGATATGGAACTCACCGCACGGCTCCATTACCATTTAAGAGCCTTAAAAATACAATGGGAATTTTCTATATTCCGGGGATTTTCTCTGCAGAAAGTATCAGATTTATCCACGACACGAAAGCTGCTTGTTTTATTTATACCAAAAAACCGGCCAAAAGGCAAATGAATTATCTCCGGTAGAAAAGAATCCAGTTATAATAAAGCAGTCCCTTTCTTTGCGCAACGATACGTTCCCTTTTCTCCTCGCATTCATCACCTGGCTTAGACTCTGCGCAGGAGAACAAGCGCAATTCAGCGTTTGCTTTTTAGGGCATTTTCTGGTATAAATAAATTCTTCGGTAAATAATTCTGGAGGCGTCGCATAGTTGGTTGAGTGCACCGGTCTCGAAAACCGGAAGGGGCGCAAGCCCCTCGGAGGTTCGAATCCTCCCGCCTCCGTTCTTCTTCGCTCCAATAATTCGTGTTGAGCTACGAAGAACGATATTCTACGAAGTTTTAGCGAAGGAGAATCTATTGCTCTATTGTTCAGGAGTCTCGACATCCATTCAAAGAATATCGGAACTTCGGAATTGAACAAGACGTGCCTGCCGACAGGCAGGAACAAGAAAATGCTTAAGGAGTCTATTCTCTTTTGCTCTATTATTCACGTCTCTTCCTTACTTCCCCGCCAATATCGCCTTCACATCCTCTTGCGGTGAATCGCCGATCAAACGCAGGTCGAATTCCTTTTTCAAGAATTCAAAGACGTTCGCGCTGATAAACGCCGGAGGCGTAGGCCCTAAGCGCATACTTCTTATGTTAAGGGAAAGCAGCGTAAGTAATATCGCCACCGCTTTCTGCTCGAACCAGGAAAGCACCAGCGTAAGCGGCAGTTCATTGATACCGACGCCGAATGCCTTACTTAACGCGGCCGCCGTCTGTATCGCGGAATAGGCATCGTTGCATTGTCCCATATCTATCAGACGCGGAATACCGTCTATCTGCCCGAAGTCCTGTTTGTTAAAACGGTATTTGCCGCAGGCCAGGGTCAATATCACGCAATCCTTGGGGACGGCCTCGGCGAAACGGGTATAATAATCCCTGCCAGGTTTTGCGCCGTCACAGCCGCCGATAAGAAAGAAACGTTTTATCTTTCCTTCTTTCACCAATCCAACCAGCTTATCCAGCACCCCGGAAATAAAACTATGGTGAAAACCGGTCTGTATGTATCCTCCCGCGCTCTCCTGCAGGTCCGGCAAAGCCAGGGCTTTCTCTATCAAAAGAGTAAAATCGCGGTCCTTTATGTGTACCGCCGAATCAATGCCGGTAACCCCGGCGGTAAACAACCTGTCCAGATATGTCCCGGCAGGCGGATTGAGCACGCAATTCGTGGTCGCCAGTATCGCCCCGGGGAAATCATTGAATTCTTTTTTCTGTTCCTGCCAGGCCCCGCCGTAATTGCCGGCCAAATGCCTGAATTTACGCAGTTCCGGATAGCCGTGCGCGGGAAGCATTTCACCGTGCGTATAAATATTGATCCCCTTCCCCTCTGTCTGCCGCAGAAGTTCATACAGATCAAGCAAGTCGTGCCCGGTTACGAGTATGCCCTTACCGGATTTTGTGCCGGTAAACACACGCGCCGGGAAAGGATTGCCGAACCTGGAAGTGTGCGCTTTATCCAGCAGTTCCATCACTTTCAGGTTGATCTTCCCGCAGCGCAGCACCATCTCCAGGTAATGGTCGAAGTTGAAATCTACGTTGGTAATCGTTTTGAAGAGCGCCTCATGCATAAAGGCGTCCACTTCCTCATCCTTGAAACCGAGTTCCCTGGCGTGATAGGCATACGCGGCTATGCCTTTTAAGCCGAATAAAATTATATCCTGCATACTCTGAATATCCGGGCTCTTGCCGCAGACCCCGCCTTTGGTACATCCTGTGCCGCCTGCCGTCTGTTCGCACTGATAACAAAACATATTTGCTCCTTCCTCTGAAACTGTGATCTATGTGGACTATAAACCTACCTTATTATTCAGAACACCCGCTTTTTCCCGGAACCTAATACCCAGAACCAGTCTTTTTACTAATTTTTCTTGAGCAACGATGCCAAAGTTATGCCGGACAGTTCTCTGCGCAGAGTTGCTTCTATATTACGTAATTTCTTGCGCAAGACGCAAGTCTTGCGGCCCGGGCAGATCTTCTTTCTGAACAAACAATTCCCCAGGGAAATCTCCCCCTGAAAAACGCCGATCAGTCCGGAAAGGTTTATTTCGGAAGCCGGGACAGCCAGCTTTACTCCCCCGTTCTTGCCGCGGCTTGAGACCAGTATACCCGCCCTGCATAACGCCAGCGTGATCCTGCGCAGGAAAGGCCTGGGTATGCCGGATTCACGCTGCAACAGGCTGACCGGGCAGGACTGCCCGGACCCTTTGCCTGCCAGGCAGGCCAGGATACGCACGGCGTAATCTGTCTCTCTCGTAAGCAGCTTCATAAATATATGATACTGTAACAGTATCATATTGTCAAATAAAAAAATCCCTCCTTGTTTTCAGGGGGAAGATTACCGCCTATTCCCGGTTCGCCGCAGTCCCGGACGCATTAACGGCGCCTGCTTCGCCGGAATGCTGCAACGTCCGGTACAGCTCTTCCTTTTGTTTTGCGAAAGCAGCCCTGGCCTCCGCCCTCTGACGGGCAAATTCCTGCCGCATTTCTTCTTTCACTTCTTCTATCGCAGACCGTAGAGATATTCCCAGTTCTTCTTTATAAGCCGCCATACGTTTTTCCAGCGTCGCGCTCTGGACAGCCGCGTTTTCCTCCGTCATTTGTCCGTATTCCCGGAGTTTCTCCATTAGCGGCTTCTTTATGCTGCCGCTGAAAGCGGAAAGCTCCTGTTTTACCAAACCGCCGGTCCAGGAACGAAAATCATCGAACCGCCTGTTAATGAACTCCTCCCTGTCCTGTTCGTATTGCTTCAGTTGGTTATTGATCGTATCCTGCAGCTGGCGCTCGTATTCAAGCTGCATAACCACTTCCTGTTCCTGTTTCTTCTGGCGCAGTTGGTCTTTAATGGATTCTTCCATCTTCTTCCTTTCTTCCACCTGCGCGAGCACGTAATCCGCGAGTTTCTCCTTCATTTCTTCCTGCCGCGACTTCTCCCGGAGAAACATTCCCCAGCCGGAAACGGAAAGCAATAAAGAAATAACGGCGACAAACATAACAGTTTTATTACTCATTCTGATGACCTCTTCTTGTAAAAACGGGTTCTGGGTACTGGGTTCTGGCAAATGTTATTTAAGATATTTACAAAGACAAAAATGGCTTTGATGTTTCTCCCAGAACCTATGACCTAAAACCCAGAACCCGCTTCTTTAATAATTCTCCGCCAGCAGTTCGTAGTAAGCCTGGGGATGTTTGCAAGCCGGGCACTCCTGCGGCGCGTCCTTGCCTTCGTGCACATATCCGCAGTTACGGCAGTGCCAACGCGCAGCGGAATCCTTTTTGAATACTTTCCCCTGTTCGAGATTGGCAAGCAGTTTTCTGTATCTTGCCTCGTGTTCTTTCTCAACCTTGGAAATCTGTTTAAAAGACGCGGCTATCTCCGGAAACCCTTCCTGCTCGGCAACACGGCCGAAATCCGCGTAAAGTGTCGTCCATTCCAGGTTCTCCCCCGCAGCGGCGGCGGCAAGATTAAGTTTTGTTTCCTTGATCATACCGGCCGGATAAGAAGCGGTGATCTCCACGTCTCCTCCCTCAAGATATTTAAAAAACACCTTGGCGTGCTCCTTCTCGTTATCGGCAGTGTCAAGAAATATGGATGATATCTGCTCCAACCCTTCTTTTTTGGCGGCGCTTGCGAAATAAGTGTACCTGTTACGCGCCTGTGATTCCCCGGCGAAAGCAGCCAGCAAATTCTTTTCCGTCATCGTTCCTTTCAATGATTTAGACATAATCAGGTCCTTTCAAATGAATAAAAGTTGTTCCGTCGCTTTCTTATCCTCTACGTTATTTAATTTCTCCAGACTCATTTGCAGTTGTCTTTTCATCCTTCGTCTTCTTTAGCTCTTTTCTGCCTCATACTTCACGCTTCGTCCTTCGCACATCATCCTTCTATCTTCTCCATCGGCTTACCACAACATACAAGTTCTCCGCCGCCTACTTTGGTAACCACAACTTCGTTACCGCAAACGCTACAATGGTATTTCTCACCGGTCTTTTTCACTCCCATATTAGCCTCCTTAAGCTATTTACCTGCGATAGAAATATGATATACGCCATGGCCATAAAAGTGGTCATTCCGGCGATAATCTCGGTGCGAAAAACGGTCCGTAATTCCCGAAAGTTAAAATGAAGCTTCCCAAGCTTGAAGCCCCGTGGGGGTCTGCGTAAGAGAATAATGCCTGATCGCCTCCAGCATAGATATTCTTCTTCAACGATAATTTATCGTTTTTAAAGCTTAATACGCCCGATGGTCTTTGGTTTTTGTTCGGTTTTGTGATATTCGGAGAATGGTTTATACTCATACCTGGCCGCGAAGAGACTCCCCGGGAATATCTTCAAAGCGGAATTATATTCCCGGACAGCTTCATTAAAAAGCCCTCTTTCCGCGGAAATGATCTCTTCGTTAACCGACAATTCTTTCATCAGTTTTATGAACCCGGGCTCCGCCTGCAATTTGGAATAATTATCGGCGGTCCGAAGCAGATGCGCCAGTGCCGCGTCGAGGACTAAAGCCGCGCGGATCCTCTCCTCCATACCGGAAGCCTTATTCCAGCCGGCGCCGGCGGAAGACAAAGCGGCGAACATAGCTTCTTCATGGTCGGCGTACTCGCGGACTTTCTTTTCCAGCGCTGGAATAAGAAGATTCCGGTTCTGCAATCTCATCTCTAACCGGTTCCATTTAGCGGCCACGGCCGCGTGTTTGGAAACGATACCTCTATAAACCGACACTGAAACTGCGGCCGCTACCGAAAGCATTATCACGCAGCCGATAAGGAAAGATCTCATCTTCAACCTCCTTTTTGCTCTTCACGCGATCACAGATCACTATTCTTCGGTGACTTCGAAACGGCAGCCGCAGAGGTTACATTCATAAACCGACAGATCCTCCAAAGGCTCCACAAAATGAGTATCGGAACTGCCGCATTTCGGACATTCGACTGGAGATCTCCATTCACTCATAGCTTCTTCCTCCCGGGCAAAACCCTTGATTCCGATTATATTATACCCGGAATCGAAACAATTTCCACCGCGGAAAAACGCCGCTCTCCTTCATGAACAAAGCTTCTGTCTGAACTCATAAATACGTTCGTCGAAAATAATATCCCTGTCGTAAATAGGCTGCCTTAGAATTATCCCCTCTAATGACGTGCATCTGCTTAAGCCGACATAAACCTGCCCGTGCGTGAACGCTCCATAGCCCAGGTCGATGACCACATTGTCGAAAGTCTGCCCCTGACTCTTGTGAATGGTGATCGCCCAGGCAAGCTTAACGGGGAATTGCTCGAATGTGCCGGTAACTCTTTCTTCTATCTTATCTTTAGCGGCGTTGTATTCATATTCTATCTTTTCCCATTTCATCCTGGACAATTCGTGCAACTGGCCGTCTATCCGCACGCTCACGGACTCCTGCGATAATTCCGCTACCTCGGCGATAGTGCCGTTGACCCAGCGTTTATCGGGGTCATTCCGCAGCATAATTACCTGCGCGCCCGGCTTTAATTTAAGCAGAGGTTCGGTAGGGAACAATTTTTCATCAAAATCCTTGTTCACGGAACACCGGAATACCTGCGGTTTCCCCGGCAACAGAGCGAGCCTGCGCTCATTGATCACCCCTGCCTGCCGGTTGGTCGAAGTAAGCACAATGCACCGCGCGTCCCCGGATGCCGCTTTCCCGGCCGCCCGGGAGTTCAAGACCGCCAGATCATCCTCATCATGCCGCCTCTCCCGTATCCTGTTCAGGATATTCAAAAAACGGGAGTCCGCCTGACGGTAAACCCTGTTCAGTTCTATACAGCGCGGCTTTATCTTCTGGAAAGCCCGCGCCTGAAAGAAATACGGACTGCCGTATTCTCTCTCCAGTATCTCCGCCGCCTGCGGCTCCACTACCGGAGGAAGCTGAAATAAATCGCCGAAGAATATCACCTGCACCCCGCCGAAAGGCACGTCCATCGCGTCCCTGTTAACGCGGAGCGCATAATCTATCCCGTCCATCAGGTCGGCGCGGACCATTGAGACCTCGTCGATGATCACGGTATCCAGTTCCTTGATCAGCTTACGATTACGCTTTTTACGGATAGTCCCGGGTTGAATAAGCCTGGGCGGAAATTTAAAGAAAGAATGAATGGTCTGTCCCCCGATGTTCACGGCCGCCACTCCGGTAGGCGCCAGGATCACGGCGTTCTTTAAGGTGTGCGCCTTGAAATATTTCAGGAGCGTGGATTTACCGGTCCCGGCCTTGCCGGTGAGAAAGATACATTCTCCGGTATGCTCCATAACTTCAAAGGCGCCCAAGAACTCCCGGTTCAAGTCCAGATTATCCGGTAATTCAGAACCCGGACTGGTAAAATGCCCCCCTTTGACGCAGGTAGAGTTACCCGTTCCGTCAGACTCCGGCAGATAATATTTATCCCAGCTTGAAGCCATAAATCCCCTATCGTGAAACCCGATTTTATCGCGAAGCCTAAGAGTATCGGTTATTTTACCACGGGAAGGATGAAAAAACACGAAAAAGCGCGTCAAGAAGAAACGTAGAGACTGCGGTCGTAATAAAAAAACCAAGAGTATCTCGAGGCTCTCTCTACGGTTTCACAGCCTCACTCTTGGCTTAGATAAGTGGACGATTTCTACACACTCACCTTTTTTCTGTTACTGTCCACTCTCCATTTGAAGTATAGCACTTGCCGGAGGCAATTACAAGGCACCCCGATAAGAAAATACATATTTCTATTCAGTATATTATAACCCGGATTATTATTTATCTGTTTATGTATTTGTTTTTACTCTATACTCCCGGCCTATACGTTTATACGCCATTAACGCGTACCGGCGCGCGCAGGCTTTTCTTTTCCGAATGCAGGCGTTTATCTTCCAACATTTTCTGCTTTGCCCGGCGGGAACGGCGGCGTTTCTGGCGGCGGATCTTCTCTATGCGCTTCTGCTCCTGCGACAATTTCCCCAGGATCGCGCTTTCGATTTTTTTCAAGAGGAGTTCACGCGCGAGCCGGCGGTTCTGGTATTGAGAACGTTCCTCACTGCATTTAACTTCAATTCCCGTAGGGAGATGTTTCAGGTGCACGCAAGTGGAGACTTTATTGACGTTCTGACCGCCCGGGCCCTGCGAACGCACGAATTTCTCCACGATATCCTCTTCCCGCACGCCGGAACGGGACATTTTTTCCTGTAAGAACCTTTCTTTATCTACACCGCACATATTAAGAAAATAATAGATTGTGTTCTAAAAGCACTTATTCTACACTCACTACTCAATACCCGGTCTTTTATTAGATCTTATACAATTCGTGCCGCCGCGTTTTGATCTGCTCGTCGGAAAGATATTCGTCGAAGGTAGTCCCGGCGCGGTCTATACAACTCCGGGGGCCGATCTCAATGATGCGGTTGGCCACTGTCTGGACCAGTTGATGGTCATGGGAAGAAAAGAGGACTGTCCCGCGGTACTTCTCCAGACCGCGGTTCAAAGAAGTGATCGCTTCCAGGTCGAGATGGTTTGTCGGTTCATCCAGAATGAGCAGGTTCGGCTGTATGACCGTCATCCGGGCGAGCATACATTTAGCCTTCTCTCCTCCGGAAAGCACATTTACCGGTTTCAAAGACTCTTCCCCGGTAAACAAAAGACGGGCAAGGAACGCCCTGATGAATTCCTGGTCGGTCTCTGCGGAAAACTGCCGAAGCCAATCCATAACGCTCACCGGGGACTTGAAGAACTCCGAATTGTCTCTGGGATAATAAGCCGATGAAACGGACGAGCCCCATTTATAGCTGCCGCTTTCCGGCGGCAGCGCTCCGGTCAACACCTGAAAAAGCGTGGTCTTCGCCAGGTCATTAGGGCCTACAAAAGCTATTTTGTCGCCTTTATTGACTGTAAACCGCAGGCGCTCGAACATCGGCTGACCGTCCACCGACATAGAAAGATTATCGATGCTCAAGATATTATCGCCGGCTTCCCTGCCCTGTTCAAAATTGATATAAGGGTATTTACGCGAGGACGGGCCGATATCGTCGACGTTAAGTTTCTCGAGTATCTTCTTGCGGCTGGTGGCCTGCCTGGATTTAGAGGCGTTATTCGCGAAACGCATAATGAATTCTTTGAGTTCCTTACGCTGTTCCTCCACCTTTTTATTGGCCTCGCTGCGCTGGCGCGCCGCCAGTTGGCTCGCTTCCGACCAAAAAGTATAATTGCCGGTATAGAGTTTTATCTTACCGTAATCTATATCGGCGATGTGCGTGCAGACTTTATCCAGGAAATGCCGGTCGTGGGAAACCACGATGGCGATATTCTCGAAATCGCAAAGAAACTCTTCCAGCCAGAGACGCGAGTCAACGTCCAGATAATTGGTAGGTTCGTCCAAAAGCAATATATCCGGATTGCCAAATAGCGCCTGCGCCAGGAGCACCCTTACTTTCTGTCCGGCTTCCAACTGCTTCATCGGCACGGTATGCAAAGACTCTTCTATCCCGAGTTCGCTCAACAGCCTGGAGGCGTCGGCCTCGGCGCTCCAGCCGCCGAGTTCGGAGAATTCCCCTTCCAGTTCCGAAGCGCGTATCCCGTCGGCATCGGTAAAGGGAGTGCGGGCATATATTTGTTCTTTCTCGCTGATGATATCATAGAGCCGTTTATGCCCCATAATCACAGTATTTATGACCGTGTAATCGTCATAAGCAAACTGGTTCTGCTTTAAGACCGAAATACGTTTACCCGGAGTGATCAACACCTCCCCGTTGGTAGACTCGACCTCGCCGGAAATGATCTTCAGGAAAGTGGATTTACCGGAGCCGTTGGCGCCGATCAGCCCGTAGCAGTTACCGGGAGAGAAAATAATGTTGACGTTGGAAAAAAGCTTACGCTGCCCGTATTGCAGAGTGACGTTACTAACTGTAATCATAATTCCAATACCTTATCTTTCTTCTAAATTGACGTTTTTACGAATACCCCAGAGAAAGTTAAATTATAACAAAAAGCCGTGGCATATACAAGATGGGCTCGATAGCGGCAAAAGCCCGCAGTGGACCGAAGAACGCTTTACTTTATTTCACATCATATCCATTGGCAGACAAAAACTGTGTAACTTGTTCCCTGCGGTCCCCCTGCAACTCAATGACAAGATCCTTCACGGTCCCGCCTACGCCAAGCCTGCGTTTTAATTCTTTGGAAAACGCCGTAAGCTTTTCCTCATTCAGCGGCAGGCCGGAAATCACGGTAACGCCTTTACCTTTTCTGCCCTGCGTCTCGTAACGTACTCTCGCCGGCCCTGTTGCGGCGGGAACAATGGTTTTCTTCAGTTGACTGCAAATACAGGAAGCGAACGGTTTTGCGCAGCCCGGGCACATCTTCCCGTGCTCGGTAGAATAGACTATATGTGAATTACTATCTGAAGTATTAGACATATTTCAGGGTTATGCAATGATCTCGAAAGCGTCTCTAACTTCCATTCCCACGTTAATACCTAAAGCCTTCGCTCTTGAGTTTACTTGGGCAATTTTTCTATCAGGGAAGCGTTCTAAATTACCGACAGGATTTTCCGGGGTGCTTTCCACAACGGCAGCCGCTGCGCCAAAGGCATCAATAGCATTCAGCTCAAATACACCACAGGCTAAAAAGGCTTTCTTCCCTGCGACCAGAAGAATATGGAAACCGCTCCATTTAACCTGAACACCTTCGACAAGACCGTTCTTCGTTGCGTACGCTTTCGTATGAATTTCCATAGAGCCGTTTCCCGCTTGTGGAATTACCCGGATTTGTTTTATAACATTAGCTGATATCGTTGGACGCGTAAAGCGTCTATCGGCCTGCTGCTTAAGGAATGATTTTAGGTGCAATCACATCTCGACGAGCCGACAGTTGTTGCGCGGCACAACCGTTGGCGATCCGCCGGATACGCAACGAATCACCGCGGCATTAACGCGAACACGCCCCAGCCCAGGTATTCACGCGTGTAAGCGGCGTGGCGCTCGGGTTCCGAGGTCAGTTGGACTCGAACTTCTTTTGCCAACTCATCGCCGGGATTGGCTTCAAGCCAGCGGCGCATAGTGAGCCATTTGGCCGCTTCGTATCTGTCCCAGCCGTCCTGGTCAGCCAGAACCATTTCCACGACATCGTAGCCCATGCGGCCGAAAGACGCAAGAAGTTCCGGAAGTATGAGAAAGTCCGAGATTGAGTGAGCAAGACACCCCTTGGCAATATCTTCTGTCGGCGGTAACTGCCGCCAGTAGGGCTCGCCGATAAGGATGATCCCTCCGGCGCGTAAGCTCCACGCCAGAAGCTCGATCGTACCGGCAACTCCCCCGCCGATCCAAGTGGCACCGATACAAGCTGCCACATCGACCTTTTCATCAGAGATATATCCGGCAGCATCGCCATGGATGAATTTTACTTTATCGGCAACGCCGAGTTCTACAGCACGGAGTTTCGCTTGCTCGGTAAACAACCGGCTCATATCGATACCGGTACCGCTAATGCCGTGATCGCGTGCCCAAGTGCACAACATCTCCCCCGAACCGCTGCCGAGGTCGAGCACTCTGGCCCCCGATTCCAGACGCAGCGCCGCGCCGAGAGTAGCGAGCTTTTCGGGTGTGATCGGATTGTGAATGCGATGAGCACTTTCAGTGATGTTGAATATCCGTGGAATGTCTATTTTCAAGGAATCTCCTTATCCGGATTGAAGTATGGGTTGGCAAATATCATTAGACGAACCGATTAACCAATAACCACCCCATTCTTAGTCAAGCTCCTTTTGCATCCAAATGATATCAAAAGTTACGCCTTTTTTCTCTCCTATACCCTTGAACTTTCCGCATTCAGAAAAACCATTCCTTTTGTGAAAAGCCAGGCTTTGTTCATTCTTCGATGTAATACTGGCTAAAAGATATTTTATCCCTCTATCCTTAGCTTCGCGCTCAAGCTTTTCCAGAGTGATCTTGCCCAACCCTTTTCCTGTCTGATCCTGTTTTATAAAATATGTTATCTCGGCCGTTTTCCTGAATGCCAGGAACGGATTGTAGGCACGCAAAAAACAAAACCCAACAACCTCCCGAGTCCCTTCATCTTTTATTACGAAAGCGGGATACCCTTTAGTCATCTCAAGAAATTTTCCAAAGAACTGCTCTGGTAAAGGCGTTTCCGGATAAGCGGAAAAACCGTTTTCAACGTAATAATTATAGATTCCCATTACTTCCGCGCAATGTTTCTCCGACATCACCTCAAAATGCACATTCATTCCTGACTCCTCTTGAGTTCGAATCCCCGTCTGCGAGAGCAAAAATTAAACACAGCTCTCGACGGACGGTTCTCCTCAAGAACTGGCGGTTTATATCAAATGCTTCTTAAAAAACGCGTGACCCGAGCCAGACTTAAGATATTTCTCGAATTGCTGCGCCGTATCCTTAGACTTGAACGTAATATGTGTCACGATTTCCCAAGGCGCCCAAGGTTTTGTGTGTGCGCTTTTCCCGCTATTATGCTCTGCCAGTCGCTTATCCAAATTGCCCGTATAGCCGACATAATATCGACCTGGCTCTTTTAAGCTATGGAGAATATAAACGAAGTGCATATGCAGTCACCGGATTCTGCTACGCTCCAAAACTCCGCTTCGCTCCGTTTGGGAGCTTCGCAGAATTCCGTTCTTCTTCGCTCCCACAAATTGCCATGTTTAAAGAACCAGTTCTTCGAAGCTCCCCTACGAAGCCCCGTCCTTTGGACGGGGCGAAGTATTGGAGCGAAGAAGAACGGAGAGGCAGGGATTCGAACCCCGGGTGGAGTGACCTCCACAACAGTTTTCAAGACTGCCGCTTTCGACCGCTCAGCCACCTCTCCATATCTATAAAAACCGGTTCTGGGTTTTAGGTTTTAGGTTCTCGGAAAAGCTGTATGAGTATTCACGAAAACCGATTACCGAAGATCCAAAACCGGCTGTTTGTTTTTCCAAGAACCCAGCACCAAGCACCCAGGACCAAAAGTAAAGAACCTATACTTCATCAGCACCTACGCCGGGACGAAGAGTTGCGTAAATATACGGGTGATAATATTGCTCGCCACCTGGTAGGAATAGTTGCAGAAATTCACGAAAGAGAATTTCTCAAAGATAAAATTAAACATCAGGGCCAGCAAAAAGATGTTGATCATATAGATAAACGAGAAGCCGAAGATGTAATTGCCTTTTAAGAAGTCGCCTTTTTTGGCGCGCATAGTCTTGGCGCTGAAGATCAAATGCAGTGTCAGGGTAAAGCCGCTTAAGAACACCAGATAGCCGGTCAGGTCTTTCCAGAACAGGGATACCAAAGGAAAAAGCATAAACAATACCAGCGTATAAACAGGCAGCAGATACGGAGCGACGCGGACCAGCGGTTTGAAGAACCTAAACAGGAACTCCACTATTTTATAGCCGCCGCGGTAGATCACCGCCGGTTCCCAGATAAAGTGATGGATGATCAGCAGGCTAAGTACGCCCGACCAGAAGTACACGCGGTCGGCGCTGTCGATCAGAGAGAGTTCGTTGATAAAGGCCGCGGAAACGGTGTAAACGAAAGGTAAAAGCAACAAGCCAAGGACGAATTTGGTTATGCCGAAAAGCTTCTGTCCCAGTTCCGCCAGTTTTTGCTTGAATCCGCCGCCTGCCCCGCCTTCTTCGCCAATACCCGGTTCTAATACCGGTTCGGGAACAGCGGGATCGCCGCTAAGTTCAGGTAAGTCGTTCATAGTTATTCATGTATGGCCTTAAGGCCTGCGGGATAAGGATTGAGCCGTCCGCCTGCTGGTAATTCTCCAGAATGGCGATCATCGTGCGCGGCATAGCCAGCCCCGACCCGTTAAGTGTATGCACGAACTCCACTTTCTTGGAATCTTTCCTGCGGAAGCGTATATTCGCCCGGCGCGCCTGGAATGCCTCGAAATTACTGCAGCTGGAGACCTCCAGCCAGGCGTCAGCTCCCCCGGCATACGCCTCCAGATCATAACATTTAGCGGCCGAGAAACTCAAGTCTTCGGTAGAAAGAGCGACCACCCTGTAAGGCAGCCCGAGCGTCTGCAATACTTCCTCCGCGTTGCCGACAAGCGACTCCAGTTCATCGTAAGAATTATCCGGTTTGACGAATTTAACCATCTCCACTTTGTCAAACTGGTGCACGCGGGTCAGGCCTTTTGTGTCCTTGCCGTAAGAGCCGGCTTCCCTGCGGAAACAGGCGCTGTAAGCGGTGTAATATATCGGCAGTCTTTCTTCTTCGAGTATCTCGTCGCGGAAGATATTGGTCACCGGGACTTCGGCGGTGGGGATCAGGAATAGATCCTCGTCCTTAAGCCGGTACATATCGTCTTCGAGCTTAGGCAGTTGGCCGGTCCCGGTCATAGAAGCGCGGTTCACCAGAAACGGCGGGGAGACTTCCCCGTAGCCGTGTTTGGTAGTATGCATATCCAGCATAAAATTTATCAACGCCCTTTCCAGCCGCGCACCGGCATTCTTGAAAAGCAGGAAGTTGGAACCGGTCAGTTTGGTGCCGCGGGCGAAATCCACGATATCCAGTTTCTGGCAGATCTCCACGTGATTCAACGGCTTAAAACCGAACTTCGGCGGCTCTCCCCAGGTGCGCACGATCTGTTTATTTTCCGGGGCGCCGCGGGGAAGAGAAGGATGCGGTATATTAGGGATATTTAAGATCAGTTTGTTGACCTGCTCTTCCAGGCCGCGCAGTTCATCCTCCAGCACGTCTATTTTACCGGCGATCTCTTTCATCGCGGCGATGCGGCCGGAGGCGTCCTGTTTGTTCTTCAACAGCGCGCCGATCTCCGAGCTGGCGGCATTCTGCTGAGCGCGCAGGCCTTCGGTCTCCAGCAAAACAACGCGCCTGCGTTCTTCCGCTTCAAGCAACGGGCCAATATCCAGTTTCGAGGCGCGTTCAGCCAGCGCCTTCCTTACCAGATCCGGATTTTCTCGTATGAATTTAATGTCCAGCATAGTTTTCTAAATACAGGTTATAGGTTCTGGGTTTTAGGTTATGGGAAGAACTTAGAAACTAAAAATATAAATCCCATTATTATTCTTTTAGTTAAGGGTATACAGTATCAAGACTTTGTTTTTAGAACCGAGAACCCAGTCCCCGGAACCAGTTGTTTACCCCTTAATCACTCCCACGGGGCGCATACGGCAGACGCGCTTTGAAATGCCGGCGCGATGCACCGCATCCACGACGTCATTTACGTCTTTATAAGCCTGCGGCGCCTCTTCGACCAGAGTCCCGCGGCCCGAAGCTTTGACCATTATACCTTTAGATTCCAAATCTTTCAAGAGAATCTCAGGATCTATGGTCCGCGTCGCTTCAGACCGCGACTTTACTCTTCCGGCCCCGTGGCAGGTGGTCCCGAAAGTCTCGCTCATTGCTTTTTCCGTGCCGGTCAACAGATAAGAATTCCTCCCCATATCTCCGGGAATAATTACCGGCTGGCCGATATGTTTATATTTCTCCGGTAGGTCCGGGTGTCCGGGCGCGAAAGCGCGGGTGGCGCCTTTACGGTGGACGCAGAGTCTTTTATTCACTCCCCCTACCTGATGCTCCTCTATTTTGGCGATATTGTGCGCCACGTCGTAGATCAGGGACATCCCCAGTTTCTGCCAGGAAACGCAGAAGACCTTCTCGAAAGCCAGGCGCACCAGGTGCATCAGGCACTGCCGGTTGGCCCAGGCGTAATTGGCCGCGCAGTTCATCGCCCCAAGATATGCCCTGCCTTCTGGAGAATCCACCGGCGCGCAGGCGAGCTGACGATCAGGGACGCTGATATTATATTTTTGCAGACACGGAAGCATCTGCCGCACATAATCTTCGCAGACCTGGTAACCGAAACCGCGCGATCCGGAATGGATCATCACAGTAACCTGGCCGAGGTCAAGACCCAATTCATCGCAGGCCCTGCTGTCGTAGAGCTGGTCTATTACCTGCACTTCTATAAAATGGTTGCCGGAACCGAGCGTGCCCGACTGCGCCTTGCCGCGGGTGTAGGCCCGCTCCGAGACAGCCCCCGGGTCGGCCCCCTGAATGGCGCCGCGCTCCTCCGTATATTCCAGGTCTTCTTCCGTCCCCCATCCCCTGCTTACCGCCCAACCGGCGCCTTTAAGCAGTATCTCCTTCTCTTCGTGCGCGCTGACCTTGATATCACCTTTGGAACCTATGCCCGAAGGCACATCGGCGAACAAAGCATAAACTAATTTTTCTTTCTTATTTTTAATATCCTCGTAAGACAGGTTAGTCCTCAGCAAACGGATACCGCAATTTATGTCGAAGCCCACGCCGCCGGGAGAGATCACTCCGCCCTCCAGAGGATCGGTAGCGGCCACTCCGCCGATCGGAAAACCGTATCCCCAGTGAATGTCCGGCATTGCCAACGAGGCATTGACGATCCCCGGCAGGAACGCCACATTGGCGACTTGCTCCACGGCTTTATCCAGCAAAATATCCTTCAGCAATTTTTCGTCCGCGTAAATGATCCCCGGCACGCGCATACCTGGCTTGGCGCTCTGCGGCAGACGCCAGCGGAAATCGTCCATTTTTTCCAATTGGGTCCCTTCGTTTAAAGCCATACGCCTACCACCAGTATTTTACGGTGTAATTAAGTTTAGTCTCGCCTTTACCCGGCACGGGAATATTGAACTCGACGCTCCCGGCATCTTTTTTGCTGAAACTATGCGAATTCTGGGTGATCTTCCAGTTGGCAGCGCGGTCCAAATGCTCAATTACCCTGACTTCAATATTCTTTTCTTTGTGATTACGCAGGGATATCTCAATGCTCTCTTCCGACCAGTTCTCGCCCCGGCGCGAATTGACGATTTTTCTTTCGCCCACCGCGTCGAAGGCGTCTCCGAGTTTGATCTTCACCGCTTCGCCTTCCGGCGTATGGCCGAGGGAATCCTCCCCGACGAACTGCAGGCTGGAGTCCGCGTCCTGCTTATAGGCTTTGATACGGCCTTTAGGTAAAGGAATGCCAAGTTTACTTTCTTTATTGTTGCGCAGTTCCAGGACCACGCGCACTTTCCGTTCCCCTTCCGCGGCCCCGGGGTACGGCTGTCCGCCGTTCTCGAAAATGAAAGTCTTTTTCACCGGGATATCCCCGGCGGAAAGCAAAGAGATCTGTTTAATCTGGTTCTGCCGCACGGTGACCGGCCTGGGAAGCGAATAGATGTGATACTCGAAAAACGCCTTCTCCTCGAACTGCGCCCCGGCCGCCGCCTTCATCTGCACGGCGTCATACATCACAACCGGCCTTTCTTCGGCGGCGCGGTTGACGTCGCCGGCGATCAACTTCAACACGGCATCCCGGTAATCGGCGCCGCTGCGATTATCTATGCTCACCCATCCGGAAAGGTCTATCGCGGTATCGTCCCTGTTTATTACCGCGATGTAATCCGCCAGCCAGTTGATGTTCCGCGCCAGATAAGAAACCTCCACCAACTGCTTCCCCTCCCGGTTACTGGAAAGTATCCAGCTCAAAGCGGGTTTACTGATCAACCCCTGCGGCAATTCCGGAAAAGATATTTCCCTGATATTGTTATTACGCGAAACCAGTGAGATCCCGGCGCTTGTGCGCAGGACCACGTTATCCTGATCATAACTAAGCAGCGTCCCGTCATAAGTCTTACCTTCCCCGCTAAGCAAATGCACGGTATTGCCAAGGTATTTTGAAAGCAGCTTGTCCGCGCTAACCAGGTCATATTCGTAATTCTGCTCCAGGATCAAACAGCCGGCCGGATCGCTTAAATTCTTAAAACGCAGCGAAGTTGGTTCTATGGAAGCGGCCACGTCGTCGAAACGAAGATTGGAGACGCCTTTTTTTATTTCCAGGAAACGTTTATCTTTAACCAGGCCGAAATCCTGATTATAAACAGTCAACTCCACACCTTCTTTTTCCGCCGCCGGAGCGGAACACACCGGGATCAATGACAGCACTATCAGAATGCCGAGAAGACGTTTCATAAATCCCTCCTTATGAATGAAGTTCCCCGGGCTAATCCTTCGACCTTGCTCAGGATAGGCGCCAGGGGTTTCTCTGTTACTTGAGCGGAATTCCTCCGAAGCAGTCCTCCTCTTTGCGCAACGATACGTTCCCGTTCATTCTGCGCATTCATCCCGTGGTCTTCTGCGTAGGAGAATAATTACGCCGGTTTAAAACCGGCGGCTACATTTAAACATCAAAAACAACTTTTGCCTGCCAATTTTCGCCGTCTCCGGAAATGGAAAGTTCATGAAAAGTCGCCGCTTTGATCTCTATGTGTATCTCGCAGGAAGCAACGGGAAACCCGAAAGCCTCGGCCTCCAGAGAATGTTCATTAATGCTGATTATCTTGAAATCGCGGAAGACCACCTCCTTGGAGGCGGAAAAGAAGAGAAGTTCATTAAGCCAGTTAACAAGGAGCTCTTCGCGGTCAGCGGCGTTCTGCGATATCTGCGTGGATACGCGCGCTCCTCCCTTGTCCCGGCGGGGATCGGCAAGAATTTCAAACATCGCCGCAGCGGTATTTACGAACAGTCCCTCAAGGCTTTTCGCCCGCACCAGGATAGCTACATCCGCGGTGTGCTCCAGCAAATCGTAATTACTGCCAGCCATACCTGCCCCCTTATTGTAGAAGAATATTTTACCATAAAAGATGAGGAAATAGTGTGGGAAAACAATACTGCGGTAAGAAATCAGCTTTTTGGAACTCCCATCTTCAGAATTGAATTCCAATCAAGTTAATCTAGTGGTTTTATAGCTTATCGTTAGATATTACTTTGTTATATTTACCGAGGTGAGATTTAAGATATAATTGGAGAATAAAGTCTTTTATCAATTGCTCAAATTATAATATCTCAATATTCTTCAAGGTTATCTTTACCTTCAAGATGCCGTTCAATAATATATTTTATTATTACGCCTGCAAGATTAACGCCCAGTTCCGCTAATGATCGCGGAATCACTTTTATTTCCTTCCCCTTTCCGTGTCCCGCGCCTGGTTCTTCATTTCGCATTATTGCTACAGAGCGTAAAATGTTTTTTTCGAATACCTCTAAGAAACCACTGTAATATTCTGGAATAATTCCACTTTCTCTTAATTTTTTAAATAATTCCCCGGGTTTTGCTTTTGAAATCTTTAAGACACTTTTTATTGTACTTTCTATAGCTAAATTAGCGTTTTGGATTGCTCCTTCAAAATCGTTGTTTATAATATCAATTCGCGCCTTTTCAAACTCTACAAATGCCCCTTGAAATTGAACACTTTCCATCAGTTCACACGACTTCCTTACAATTTCTTCTTCTATGTATTGTGAATCAATTGGAAATATCTTGCCATCGATCATTCTCCAACATTGATTATTTTCTTCCATTATTTCGTTAATATTTTTTTGAAATAGAGTTTGCTTATCACCACTTAACATATCATAGAATAACTCAATTGCATCGAAGAAATATGGAGGGTAATTACCCCTCAATAAAAAACCTTCCAAATCACTAGGACACACAGACTTTCCATTTTCTGGATACGCAGACAATTCTTTTATCCCGAGTTCAGACTTCAAACACTCTGGTAATTTTCTTAAATATGAAGACCACCAGTTAAATCCAGTATCTGAAGTTTCATTTATAGCCTCATCAAATCTTTCAAGTAATTTCCAGATACGAATTCTTACCGGCAAAGTAATACTTACTTTTAATCCTTCTTTCTTAATTATATTTCCAAAACGTTTCGAAAACAGCCAAGTCATATTATATCGTTCTCCTTTTTAGTAGCTTATTACCTCTTTTCTGTCAAACTTAACCGGAAATCCGCCTTCGGCCATAGACTTCTCTGTTTAAGGACCGAACTGACTCCGTTATTCCAATTACTTACCTTTTACTTGTTATCTACTCCTCTTCCGCTGCTTTATGTTCCCTAATTATTCGTTCCGCTTCTTTATCGTAAGATTCAGCCATTTCTCTTAATGTAACCGCAAAACGCTGGAAACCGGCATTTTCCACATCATTAGCCTGTTTTCTACATTTTTCAGCAAGTTCTCGCTCAGGTTTGCCTGTCGGATCTACCCAATGTACTCCGCGGGAATTATACATTTCCTGAGAAAATCCCCTTCGTAGTCGATCTTCATCTACGCCATTAAGAGTTTCTGCAACATCTTTATTAATCCATAGTCCACTAGGATCATGCGGGGAATAAAAAAGGACTTTGCCGATATTTAAAAGCGCAACTTCAAGATGACCAGAAGCGGTGCATTCTCTTGCCACCGTTTCTAGCCATAGCTTAAATTGCTCCCCATTAAAAGTACCATCTGGTTGCATACCCGGGGGCGTTTTCCATCCGTCAAGTAGTTTCCACGCTTTTGATGCAATAGCCTTTTGTTCTTTACTAGGCTCTTTATTTAATTTTGTTTCTTTCTTTGAGCGATAAAGAAGACGTATAACTTCACAGAAAAAAGAAGGTTCTGCAGCTAAACTATTTTCAAGTAATTTCGGTCTTGCATTATGGTGTTCATCCAAAATTTCCAAATAACCTAATTCAATTTTACAAAGTTCATCAGGATTAACATCTTTGGAATCTTGTAACGCCTTAATAATTTCTATAATATCGTATGCATCCGTTGTTTGATATGTTTCCCTGGAAGCTAAAGCGGAAAGTAGTACCCTTACTGCGCGCGCACAATTTATTGGCTGTTTATCTAACACAATTTTGTTTAAACAGCTAATGGCGGCCTTTGGTCTGCCGTATTCAACTAATTTGTCTATAGCTTTAGAGAGACCTTTTTCAGTCTGATATGGGTTCACACTGACTTTTTCCCAATATTCTTTTTCTGAATCCTTTAACAAATTCTCAACTCTTTTCCAAGTCTCATCTGTAAAAGGCAGGTAAATAAAAAACTTGGCGATATTGGCCTTAGACCATTTCGCTACATCTATGCCGTCAACCCAGGACCAGCCGTGTTTACGATACATGCCCCAGACGTATCCGGCAACGAATTGCGTGAGTTTACTATACTCTTTATCTAGTAAACTTGGTAAAATTTCGGAGTCTATTTCTGAAGTTGCAAGAGAAGCGAGAGAAAATCCTACTTTTGAAGGAGCATCCACTGTTTCTATTAGATTAAATATTGTTTCTACTCCACCGAAATCTAATATCTGTTTTATAGCTTCTTGACGACGCACTTCGAGCTTAGCTTGTTGAGAGTCCCAGTCTCCCTTATTGTCAATAAGTTCATAATCACGTTCAGTAAACAGTCTACGATGCAGATTTATGAGATCCGTAGGTGCAAGAGCATTGGTAACTGTCTCAATTTTTGAGATATTCTCTGGACTGAGAGCCCATTTTGCATCAGAAAAATGTTTATGCCTAGTTATTAACTCTGTTAAACTCATCCAAAGACCAACTCGTTCCCCTTCAGATTGTGAAGTGATTTCTGCTGAAGAAAGAAAAGATAACATTTTATCAAACGATTCCGGAGGTAAATGATGCAAATGTTGAACCATCTCCGTAAGCTTAGGGATATTACCTTTTGCCATATTGATAGCAAAATCCACATAAAAACTAACTTGATCCGAATATTCTGGATCGGAAACCGCCTTTTGATCATCTGGAATTGTCAACCGCCACCTGGGTTTAGCTGTACCAAAAGATGTCTGATGGTGGCTCGGCAATAAACTTAACAAAAGCTTCCAAGCTATCTCTGGGTTCTCTTTATGAAGTGTTTTAATAGCTGTCTGCCGTTTTTCAATCAACCCCATTGTTCGAGGCAGCCAAGGAAGGAAAATCGTTGTGAGCGAATTAACTGGTCTGTTAGCCCAATTACCACCCGGATCGCGAGAAGCTAACTCCCCTAAGATCACAGTAACACGGACTAAAAACTCCTCTTCCCAAGCTAAAGTCTCAAGAGCCCATAGCAATCCTGTTAAATAGTTGCTACCAAATGCCCCCTTGCCTTCTTGGGAAAAAAGCATATCAAACGGACAAGGAGTTTTCTTTAAGGAATTTTCCACTGCATCTAAGAATTCATTTGGGGCTGCTTCTGCCAATAAGGGAAGCAGGTTGTCTAAGCTACCCCAAAGCAACCAGTCGGCATCTCTAAAAATCTCTCGAATTGCCAGAATGGTAATCGTTTCGGGTTTACCAGATGAACAATTAACCAGTGCTTTTGGATAACTGCCAAGAATTGCCAAACTTTCAGCGAGGCCTTTTCGTAAACTGGGCGAGTGTTGCATTACCTTCCCATAGATGCCGGCAGCATATCTTTCTTCTGGATTAAGTTCGAACTTAGGATCACGTTCGCTAAGGACAGTAACAACGCATTGTTTAAAAATTTCAAGGGTTTCATCAAAAATCCTTGGTCCTAATGCTTGCCATAAATCCTTTCTTTTCAGTACAGACCAGATCCCATTTTTTATTGTGAGGGGACTTTCAGAAGTCTGAAGAACTTCGCGAATTTTAGGAATCCACGTTGAATAGTTGCCTTTTGTAAGTTGCCCCACGATATTTTTATCTGCGTCTGAATTCTCATTCCAGTATCCGATAAGGCTAGCAAACGCCAATTCATGACTAAAAGCCTGTTGATTCCAATCAATCGTCTGTATAGGCGTTGGGACCAACTCTTCAGGGATAATTGCTCTAGCCTTCCCCCGGAATTCAAACCCAATTTCTTTGCTGACAGAATCGAGATCTAACTCGCCGGCATTCTCGTTGGCTCGCTCAACTTTGTCTAGAATTTGAGTCCACAAAGCTTTAGCATTATTTTGAGAATACTGTCCAATTAAGGTAAGCAACAGTGACAAAACAATCCCCTCAAAATCCAAATCATAAATAAGCAAATTAAAACTTTTCAAGAAGCGCCAAATTTCCTCATCAGTAACAGCAACACCATTGTTAGCTTGCTTCAATAGAGCTTGAAATACTTTATATTTATTTCTTTGGTGGTTACTGGTAAATTTGCCGAGTTTAATTCTGTCTTGAAAATCTTCTAAAGTATTAGTATTCTTTGCTTGTTGAAGCAAGTTACGAACACCTTCCGTATCACTTGCACTTAGTGGACCACAAATAAGAGCTATGGCATCGGTTTCTGCGCAAAAAGTATTCTTTTTAAAATCTTCCCAGGCTGCCCGGATAATCTCGCTGCAATCCTTATCGCTTTTCGTAAATTTAATTGAATGCTTAATTTGACCCAAAAGTTTTGCTAGTTTGTCAGTTCCAGGCTGTTTAGCATACACGATCAAATCATCGATATTAAACCCTTGATGTTTACCTTGGAGTTTAATTTTGCTAATTGGCCACGATGGTAAACAAGGAGAAAAACCTCCTACTAGCATCGAGACAACAAAAGATGTCTGAACACGGTTTTCAAAATGGGTACCAAGTCCACCCGTAGATGCTGGATTGCTAAGCTGCTTAGCTGCGCCACACATATTTCTTTTTTTTCTTCTTGCTTTTGAAACTCTAGAAGAGTTTTTCTTCATCGTTAACCTAGAACTCTTAAGACCGTTTCCAAATAGCCTTACTTGTATCGATAACTTTACAGTATCGTCCCTTAGAAGCCGCTACAAAAAAGGGCAACCCCCATCTTTTAGAGAGTTGCCTTGAATTCCACTATTTAAACTCCATACTTCCGCCTGCTTTAATGGAAACTATTATACATTTTTACCATTCCGCATCAAGATTTGTCCTTTTCCCTGAGTTAAACTTAACAAGCTTATTCCATAGGATTTCACCCGCAGAGGAACAATAATTCTTAGCAAACTCAATCGTGAATTTATTGATCACTTTTGAATATTCCTTCATAAACTGATCGTTTTTGATTCTTGCCTGGAACCCAAGAGGTTCGATAATCTTTGTATACAAGTTTTCATCGCCGGAAATAAAAGTCCAGAATCTCTGACCGCATAACTTAAAATAATCCCCTTTATCCGGCTTATCATCAATCCCGTAACAGCAGCCGTTAACGGCAACGATATTCGCAGTGCGGGCATTAGTTCTTAATACCCGCTTTGCTTTCAGAAAATCCTCTCTCATCTTGGAAATCTGGCGGCTGTTTCCCCAATTCGGGCCGGACTTTATAGTTACTATATATTTTACATTATCCTTTTCTAACTCCAAGTCTATCCCTTCCGCGGAAGATTTACGACCGTTAAAAACTTTTCCGCAAATAAATATTGCCAATTCCTCAAGAAAACCTCCAAATATCCCTTCTTCTTGCGAAGAAAGATAAGCATCTAATACTGATTCTACGAGGTCTTGTGCTGTTGCGATATTCTTAGCCTTAAAAAGATACGGATTTTTTCTTTTCAAGACTAAATCTAATCTCAGTTTCAAAAGACTTTCTAGCCGCGCCTTATGAAATTTCTGAATATTCTGTCCAATGAAACTTACAATCTCGCCTTCGGTTATTTTCCCCATGCGCGACCTCTCTTTTCAGCAATAAAAGACTCAACGGATGGAATTTTCTTTCGTGCCATTGTTACATAATCAGCAATGATATCTACACCTACAGAATTTCTATGTAATTTAAAAGCCGCTTCACAAGTAGTTCCCGCTCCGGCAAACGGATCAAGAACCCAATCACCCTCTTTCGTAAATAATTTTATAAACCATTCCGGAAGTGCTCTGGGAAACGTGGCACTATGATTCTTATTTCCGGTTTCAGTTGCTAGATGCAACACATTTGAAGGATAAGCTTTCTCGCGGCCAACCCAATTTGCAATATTCTTTCCGAATCCACTCCCTACCTTCGAATCAAAACGGATAACATCATTCTTCCCCAGACTCTTTAACCTCGTCTTCGCCCAATCACCCATGGGAACCATAACATTATCCTGATACATATGAAAACTCTTGGTTTTATTAAACTGAAGGCATCTTTCCCAGGCATCGCGAAAACGATTAGGCCACTTTCCCGGATGGCAATTTCTCTTATGCCAAATATATTCTTCCGTCCAAAGCCATCCTTGTTGTCTAAGTTTAAGAATAAGCTCAAGGACATAGGTATGTCTCTCCCCATTTACCACCCGTTCCTTTATATTGAGTATAAAAGATCCAGTCGGCTTAAGTACTCTCAGGAATTGCTCACTGCGCGGCAAGAACCACTCAACGTACTTATCGGGCTTAATGCCCCCGTAAGTATCCGTTCTACTGTCGGCATAAGGCGGCGAAGTGACAATAAGATCAAAATGATTATCTGGGAAACCTTTAATGACTTCTAGACAGTCTCCTCTTCGAATATCCGTCTTTACTTCTCTTGCTATCCCATGTGTTACAGTAATCATAGTCCCGTTCTGATCCATAAACATAAAAACCTTCGCCTTTTAAGCGAAGGTTTTAGTTATATTAACGTGGCAGTTCCCCCCTTCGAACGATACCACTCTAAGTTATTGTCTTTTTTATACACCCACTCCTCCAGAATGTCAAGCAGGATATTTCTTATTGTTCTATCGTCAGTATAGTATTAACTACCCTAATATAAACTTATTATAAGATTTCTGGGTGATTAAACAAGGATTTTCTAAGGATAGCTGAATGATAAATATTAGCTTAAGATACGTTGAAAAATGAGAATCTGAACAATAGAGCAATGGAACATTAGACCCCTTCGACAGGAGTAACGACAGTGAACTTGTCAAACTACTTGTGGTGAGCGAAGTCGAATCCACTCAGGGCAGGCTCCATTGAGCATTTGCTTGTTCCTACCTGCCGGCGCAGGCAGGGATTGTTCTAATGTCTAATGCTCTGCTCGCAGAAGGTTGACTTATTCAAATCTAAGAAATTAAATGCTCTGAGCAATAGAGCAATAGAAAACAGACCACAATTGAGCCTGCTCGCCCTGAGCTTATCGAAGGGGTCTATTGTTCAATTGTCGATTGCTCAATTGTTCTATTTTTTCTGCCTAAGGCAGAAAAAATGGGCCATGGTGGAGTCGAACCACCGACCTTGACATTAAGAGTGTCCTGCTCTGCCAATTGAGCTAATGGCCCTGAAATATCGTTTTTAAGGCGTGATTTTAACGGAGAGATAAAGTATAGCACAAAAACGCCCTCGCGCAAGAAGATTTTCCCGATGCCTGTTTACAGCCTTTTATTCATTCTCCGAGAAGACTTCGGCCGTAAAAATATAAAGCTGTGTTTCTTTGTCTTTCCAGGCGTCGGCCGGGAGGCCGGCTTTCTGCCGGCAAAGCGTATTCAGGAACTCTTCCCTGCTCCAGCCGGTCTCTGTAGCGACCTGGGGCAGAAAGACCCCGCTGCGAAAACCATTCCTGACCATAACTCCGTGCTTTCCCATCACGATATCTTCCGGCGAAGCGATTTCCTCCAAAGGAGAAAGGACGGAGATCTCTATCCGAATATCCTTAAATTCATCCAGCGAGAGCGCTTCGAAACGCGGGTCATTTGCCGCCGCTTCCACCGCCATATCTCTGATGGTCAGATACAACGGTTGAATGCCGACCATATTGCCGATGCATCCGCGCAGTTGTCCGTCTTTTCTTAAGGTAACGAACGCGCCCAGTTTCTCCTGGAACGCCGGATAACTGCCGCCGTTTAACTGCATCCTCGCCCCTTTTTCCAGGAAGAATTTGATGGACTCCCTGGCTATCTTCAACAACTCCTTCTTCTTCTCTTTGGTAAACATAGGCCCCTCCTTCTGGTTGTCCCCGCTGCCGACGAAAACAGCGCAATACCCGACCGTCCAGTTGCCCTTTTGCCTGATCCCGGTTACTTCAGCCGAATTGGTGTATTTCAATAGCGTTGCTTTTCCGTACCCCATCTCCCGCGCAAGCAGCATACCGGTTACCACTGCGGGCCCGCCGCAAAGCCGAACACTACCATCCTCCAGTCCGTTGTAAAGCGACTCCGGATCCATCTTCTCTATAACGCCCAGGGTCTTTTTATCTACGGTCTGCGTTTCTTCGTAATCATAGCTATGGCACATATCGCTGGAAAGCACCAGCAGCACGTCATCTCTCTTGGCAACAGCCTCACGTAATAACGCAGCCAGCCTGCGGCAATCCGATAGATCCACATTCCCCATCAACACCGGAACTATCATGAACTGCTTAAGCGCCCTCTGCAAAAATGGCAGCTGCACTTCTATGCTGTGTTCTCCGTCAAAAGCCTGTTCTCCGGCTAAAATACGACCGTCTTTACCCAACAGAGCGGCGCAAAAACCGGCGTCCGTCAGCACATCTCCCAGGGGAGTGCGCAGACCGGTGCCGTTATAGACGCGGATGCCGTCAAAAGCGGCGCGATGACTGCAACCGATGATCACTACGGTCTTGTATGGTTTATCTTTGATCAGTTTATAGGAGTAAGCCGCGATAGGCCCGGAATAAACGTAACCGGCGTGCGGACAGATAACCGCTAAGGGACGGACATTAGGCGGTTCCGGAACGGCAGTTGAAAGAAAACTATCTATCGTTTTTTGCAGTTGTTCTTTATCCGCCGGATAAAAACTCCCCGCGCAAGACGCCTTTTTAAGATCGGCGGCATAAATAACCGCCGGGAAGACCAGCAAAGCAAACAAAAACAGAGAAACTATTTTTATCCGCATAAGCAGGAAGAAAAACTAAGCTTTTTTACGGAAGACGCCGTTAAGCCGTAAACCGGTCCTCCAGTATTCGCTGGAGACGACCGCGTTCTCCGTGATCTTGATCTCGGCCTCATCGTCCACGGCCACTACCCCGTGCCAGATGCCTTTGAAAAGAACTATCGGTTTTTCCAGCAGGAAACAGTCTATTTTACGCGCGTCGCGGCCGGCGGAAACGTAAAGCAGGGCGCGGCCTTTCACCGGCTCAAAAGTCTCAAAAGTGCCGGGATGCCTCTCCAGGTCGATGATGGACCTATCCCTGACCACCAGATAAGCTATGCGCCAGCCGTGCCCCTCGCTTTCGCTAAGCACGATACGGAAAAGATTCTTTTTTTTGTCTTTACTGTGGATATCCGGATAATGGATGATCTTGCCGTATTTCCGGAAACTCGCGGGAGTGATCTGCTTGGGCATGAATTATACAGAAATTAAGAATTGGTTCCCGGTTATCGGTTCTCGGAAATACTTTAAAGATCTTTTGCGAAAACCAAGAACCCAAAACCCAGAACCTGTTTTTAAGAAATGGTCGGGGCGACAGGATTTGAACCTGTGACCTCAACGTCCCGAACGTTGCGCTCTAGCCAAGCTGAGCCACGCCCCGATTAATTCCTTAGTTTCATCCGATGGGCCTCGCCAATGCTTCAGTGGCGGGCCACACCCCGATAAAACTTATAAACAATACTTCGCGGGATAAAGATATCAAAGATGGATTATACATGCGCGTCCAGAAAATTGCACCGGCCTTCGGCCGGCGCGGATGAAATCTGGCCGCTTCCTTCTTCAGAGCTTTCGAAGGACAGCGCAGTATTCCGCTCTAGAAAACCACGGGTTTTATCCCGTGGTGCTTCATTATATCAGAAGCCGGTTAAAATTCAAGAGGTATGCCGGGAAACGGCCTCTGCGGCTAAAACAGCCTTGGCAAGCATATCGAATTCCAGGTTCACCGTCTGTCCCGGCCCCTTGAAGCCCAGCGTCGTATGCTGCGCGGTGAACGGTATCAGGAACACGGAGAATACCGATGCCTTCACTTCCGCCACCGTCAGACTGATGCCGTCTATGGCTATCGATCCTTTCAGGAAGATGTTCCTCCTGAACTGCTCCGGCAGGACGATGCTGAAAGCCAGGTTCCCGGCGCGGAAGCCTTTGGCGCGTATCGCAGCGCAGGTATCCACGTGCCCGCTGACGAAATGCCCGGAAATACGCTTACCGGATTGCAGGGCGCGTTCAAGATTGACCTTCTCCCCCGGTTTCAGTCTACCCAAATTGCTGGTTTTAAGCGTCTCCGGCATCACGTCGAATTCCAGCAGGCCGCGGTTGTTGCCCGTTACCGTCAGGCAGACTCCGTTGACGGCCACGCTGTCGCCGGCAACAGTGCCTTCGGCCGCCACTCCCGCCTGCACCTGTAAGCGAAAAAATCCGGACCTCACGGAGATACTCCGCACATCGCCTAATTCCTCGACTATGCCGCTAAACATATCCCTCCACCAGAAAATCCTCGCCGATGCGTTTCAGCCTGATGTCTTTAAGGCGCACCGCCTTATCTACTTTTCCCACGCCGCGTCCCATCACGGAACCGAGCGCGTCTTTTCCGCCGATGATCCTGGGGCTGACAAAAAAGAAAACCTTGTCCACCAGTTTCTCGTCGAACAGAGAACCTATCAAAGTGCCTCCGCCTTCCACGAAAACGCTGCTTATCCCGGAAGCGGCGAGTTTCTTCAGCAAAGCGCGCAGATTGATCTGCCCGTTCTTCTCCCCCACGTCCAGTATACGCGCCTTGCCGGCAAGGATATGCCGATTCTCTGTTTCCTGCCCGGCTACTTCAGGCAGAGTGGCGAGTATCACCTTAGCCCCCGGCGAAAAAAGGTTGGCCGAACAAGGCGTGCTAAGCTGACTGTCCACTATGATCTTATACGGGCGCAGGTCCGTGCCTTCCGCCTCCAGCCGCGGATTATCCCTCAATACGGTATTGACGCCGACCATCACCGCCTCAAAATCACCTCTAAGCCTGCGCGAATATTCTCTGGCGGCAGCGGAAGTGATCCACCTGGAATCGCCGTCGCGGGTGGCGATACGCCCGTCCAGAGACTGCCCGACTTTAACGGCGACGAACGGCATCTTGGTTGTTATATGTTTTATGAATACCTCATTTACTTTCTTTAATTCGTCCTCCATCACTCCGCAGCGGACCTCGATCCCACGGCTGCGCAGTATCTCCAGCCCCTTACCGTTATTCAACGGATTGGGATCCTGCATCCCGGCGACCACTTCTTTTATTCCGCTCTCTATAATACGGTCAACGCAGGGAGGGGTGCGTCCGTAGTGCGCGCAGGGTTCCAAAGTTATGTAAAGCGTCGCCCCGGCGGCGCGGCTGCCCGCCTCTTCAAGCGCGATGATCTCGGCATGGGGCAATCCCGCCTTTTGATGATAACCGCGGCCGACGACCAGCCCGTCTTTCACTATAACAGCTCCGACCATCGGATTAGGAGTAGTTCTGCCTTTGGCCCGCAGGGCCAGCCGCATAGCCATCTGCATATATTTAGCGTCGTTCATTTCTTCACCGCTTTCTTAAGCGCTTCCAGCAATTCATCCGGCACAGTTGACTTCCCCAGGTTCACATCCGGTTTGGCTTTACCGTGATAATCCGACCCTCCAGTCGCCAACAGACCTAATTCTTCAGCCATAGAAATGTATTTACCGCGCATCTGCGCCGTGTGCTCGGGATAATAAACTTCCAGCCCCATCAACCCGGCAGACGCCAGTTCGCGGATCAAAGCATCACCGGCCCGCAGACTGTAAGGATGCGCGAGCACGGGAACTCCTCCGGCGTCCCTTATTAATTTAACCGCCGCTTCCGGAGAGAGCCGGAAACCGCAAACGTACGCCGGAGAATCGTCGCCGATATATTTCTCGAACGCCTCGCCCACGGAAGACACAGAGCCGTTCTTTTGCAGGGCGCGGGCGATGTGCATCCGGCCTACTGAACCTTCCCCGGAAACCGCGAACACTTCCCCGGCGGTAATATCCACGCCGATAGAATTAAGATTCTTCACCATCCGCAGAACCCTGGCGCGGCGGTTCTCCTTGAATTCTTTTAGTTCCCTGACCAGTCTACGGTGCGCGGGGTCGAACAGATACCCGAGGATATGCACCTCATTGCCTTTATATTCGGCGGTCAATTCTATCCCGGGGATCACTTCCACCCCATAGACCTTTCCCGCTTCCCTTGCCTGGGCATAACCGTCCACGGTATCGTGGTCGGTGATCGCCAGCGCTGATATCTTCTTCGCCGCGGCAAGCTTGACCACTGCTTCTGGAGAAGACGTCCCGTCGGAGAAAAATGTGTGTACGTGCAGATCTGCGGGCATTTCGTTAGGTAAGATCCCTTTTGATGAGTATCGCGCAAAAGTCTTATCGCACTTTATACACAATACACATAACTCAATGATAGAAAATACTCACTCCTGGGGCTTGATTTTATCGAGGATGCCGTTAACGAACTTGGCCGCTTCCTGCCCGGAATATTTCTTCGCCAGTTCGATAGCTTCATTTATCGCCACTTTAGGCGGGATATCCGGCCTGAAGAGCAGTTCATAACTTGCCAGGCGCAGGATATTCCTGTCGATCAGGGCCATACGGTCAGGTTCCCAGTTAAGGGCATAGCCGGCGATCTTGGAATCTATCGACTCCATATTCTCCGACACCCCGCGCGCGAGCTCGACGGAAAAATCCCGTATCTCCCGCGGCACAAGATTGCGCTCTTCATCCTGCCAGAAGTTTTCCATAGCGGTGTTAAAATCATCGTGAGTAACGCTGATAAGATACAGCAGCTGCATTGCCAATTCCCTGGACTGGGTGCGTTTACGCATCGGTCTCCCCTCTAAACCTGCTTGTAAAGATTCACCATCTCTATGGCGCAAAGCGCGGCATCCCCGCCCTTATTGCCGTCTTTTGTGCCGGCGCGCTCTATGGCCTGCTCTATGGTATCGGCGGTAATCACCCCGAAGATCACCGGGATGCCTGAATTGAACGACACCTGCGCGACGCCCTTGGCGACCTCGGAAGAAACATATTCGAAATGCGGCGTGGCCCCCCTGATTACCGCGCCCAGACAGATCAACGCGTCATAGGCGCCGTTCTTGGCCAGTTTCTGCGCCGCGGAGGGAATTTCAAAAGCTCCGGGAACACGCACCAATGTGATATCATCCTGTGCCGCCCCGTGCCTTACGAGCATATCCAGGCACCCGGCGACCAGCTCCTTGGCGATAAAATCGTTGAACCGCGCTGCCACCACGCAGAATTTCCTGCCTTTGGCGATCAAATCTCCTTCGATGACTTTTACCATAGGGAATCCCCCTTCTCTTTTTACAGGCTGAGTTTATGGCCCAGCTTTTCTTTTTTCGTTTTCAAATACTTGTAATTCGCCGGGTTGGCTTCCATTTCCAGCGGAAGCCGCTCGGTAATGCTCAATCCATACCCCTGCAGACCGATGATCTTGCGCGGGTTATTTGTTAAAAGACGGATATTCTTGATGCCCAGGTCGGAGAGTATCTGCGCTCCTATGCCGTAATCGCGCAGGTCCGGTTTATAACCGAGAGCTTCGTTGGCCTGCACGGTATCCATTCCCTTATCCTGCAGGCTGTAGGCGCGGATCTTATCGGCCAATCCTATGCCGCGGCCTTCCTGGTTAAGATAAAGCACCGCCCCGCGGCCCTGTTCGGAGATCATCTCCATCGCTTTCTTCAACTGCCTGCCGCAATCGCAGCGCAGGGAACCGAAGACATCCCCGGTAAGGCATTCGGAATGCACCCTGACCATCACCGGCTCGTCCCCGCGCACGTCCCCGCAGACCAGCGCTACGTGCACCGTGCCGTTGAGCATATCGCGATAAACGATCATCTTGTAATTACCGTGCTCTGTGGGCAAAGCCGTCTCGCTCAAGCGCTCCACCAGTTTCTCGGAACGGCGGCGGTATTCTATCAGATCGGCTATCGAACAGATCTTGAGTTTATGGTCCGCCGCGAATTTCAGAAGCTGCGGCAGCCTGGCCATAGTGCCGTCCGGATTCATTATCTCGCAGATCACCCCGGCGGGATAAAGTCCGCAGAGGGTCATTAAATCCACCGCGGCTTCCGTATGGCCCGCCCGCACCAGGACCCCGCCCTTCACCGCTTTCAACGGAAAGATATGCCCGGGTCTGACCAGGTCCTCCGGTGAACTCTGAGGGTCGATCAATACCTCGATCGCGCGCGCGCGGTCATACGCCGAGATACCGGTGGTCACGCCCTTGGCGGCGTCCACGGAGACCATCCAGGCGGTGGCGAAAGGGTCGCGCTTGGTGCCGCCCCCCTTATACATAGGTTCCAGTTTCAACTCCTCCAGACGCCGCGCTTCCATCGGCACGCAGATCAGCCCCCTGCCGAACGCGGCCATAAAATTGATGCCTTCCGGGCCGGCAAAAGAGGCGGCCATCAACAGGTCTCCTTCATTCTCGCGCGATTCGTCGTCGACCACGATGACCATACGGCCCTGGCTTAAATCTTCGATGATTTCCGTAATATTATTCAACATTTTAACTCCGTAAATTCAAAAGAACCTAATCAACTTTTCCTCCCCTTGATGGTGAGGACTAATGAAGGGTGATAAAATCAAAAAACATGAAGAATGCAAAACGGAGGATACGGCACTTATCGTCCTTCTCGCTTCTTGCCTCATCCCTCGCAACCTTTTTGATTGAGTTAGCGATATTCTGCCGAATCCCTATTGCGAAACTCTGGTTAGAAAAAATAAAAGCCCGAAGAAAACACTTCTTCGGGCACAGTCATTCATAACTGTAATCTTCTTTCATCTGGACTTTATGCGGATAATCTAGCCGGGCCTTTTATCAGGTCCGGGAAACACACCGCACGCCGCTTTCGCGGCACCATCGGCCCTGGACTTAAACCAGGTCTGCTTCAATACCGGATATCGTACTGACCCTTAACCTATCTATAGGAACAGGCAAGTATTCATCAGTATGAAGCTCGCGGGCTTTACCGCCGGTCAGGACTTGCACCAACGCGCTTTTTTGTATCTCGCGCGCACCCCGAAGATTTACGAAATGTATTATAACCCTCTCATCAGGGGTTGTCAACAGCTTTAAAAGGGCGTATAATTATTTGTATTGAGTAGTAAAAACGGGTGCCGGGTTTTTGGTTCTGGGAAACTATAATAAAGAAAGATTAGGCGTGAGCCTTATGAGCACAGAATTATGCAGAACAAGAAATTAAAGATACTGCACGATCTTTTGACCGGTTCGGGGATAAGCGTGGCGGTCGCCGAATCCTGCACCGGCGGACTGCTCTCCGGGTTATTGACCTCCCTGCCGGGCAGTTCGGACTATTTCCGGATGGGCCTGGTCACTTACAGCAACGCCGCTAAATCTAAATTGCTGAAGATACCGGGAAAGATGCTCGAAAAAGAAGGCGCGGTCTCCGCGTATACCGCCCAAAGAATGTCCAGAGCGGTGCGCGCGCTTGCCTCAAGCGGCATAAGCGCCGCCATAACCGGCATAGCCGGTCCTTCCGGCGGCCGTCCGGGCAAACCGGTCGGCACGGTTTTCATCGCCGTTTCAACCGCTAAAAAAACGATCTGCCGCAGGTTCCTCTTCCGCGGCGCACGCCCTTCCATCAGAAAGCAAGCCGCGGAGAAAGCGATTGAAATGCTTACCGCTTCTCTTCATTCGAGAAAATGCGCGCGTTCATAGCCGCGGAAATCCCTGAAGAGATACAGCAGATTCTTTCAGACGCACAGGACAAACTCCGTTCAGCCGCAGCCTGCGTGAAATGGGTCGAAACGCGGAATATACATATCACCTTAAAATTCCTCGGGGAAATAAATGAAGACCAAACGGAAACTGTCTGCGGGGTTGTTTATGAAGCCCTGCGCGGTGTTGACGCCTTTCGCGTCTCGCTTTCCGGACTGGGAGCTTTCCCGGGACGCGGACATCCGAGGGTGATCTGGGCCGGTATAGATAAAGGCGCCGGAGAACTGCGCGCGATAGCGGAACGGTTAAGAAAGATGCCGGAAGGCTGCGGGAAAGCCGCTGAAGAAAGACCGTTCTCGGCGCACATCACTTTAGGCAGGGTAAAATCTAACGATAATGCCGCCGCTTTAAATGAAGCTCCCCGGGCTTGAAGCCCGGGGTTTCTCTGCTACTTGAGCGAAATTCCTCCGAAGCAGTCCCCCTCTTTATACCTTCCCGTTGCCCCTGCGCATTCATCCCGTGGTCTTCTGCGTAGGAGAATAAACTCCTGAAAGATGAACGTGTTTCCGCGCAGTTTAATCGGAATGAGTATCTTTTGAAAACCGTCGCGCTGCTGCGCAGCACCCTTACCGGTTCCGGGCCGCTTTACGCCCCCTTGAGGACATTCAATCTCACAACCACTTGAAGCAAGGCGTTAGTGTATAAAGCCGCCATAATGTCGTCACTCATTATCCCGGCGCTGCCTTTCAGCGACTGCAGCCTGTCCGCCGGGAACGGTTTGAGCGCATCGAATACCCTAAAGAGTATAAAACCGGCGGCCACGATCCTGATATCGTAAGGCAGGAACGCCAGCGACAAAAGCATACCGCTGACTTCGTCTATGACCACGCAATTGGGGTCTTTACGGGCGAAGATGCGCTCCCCCTGCCCGGAAAGAAGAAAACCCGCCGCGGTTACCAATACCACCATCCAGAAATAAAGATACGGATTGCCTTTCACCAGGAAATAGACAGCCAGCCCGGCCAGGCTGCCGAACGTGCCGGGAGCCACGGGGAAATAACCGGTGTAAAAGAAGGTTATCGCGGGCTTGGTCAAAAAATCAGGTATTATGCGCATTTAAACCTCGGTAACGGCTAAGGTAACGAAACCCGTATCGATATTCGGTCACGGTAACTTCTGAAATCCGCAGCCGTCCGCCATTGAAGCTTGTGGAACTAAAATGAAGCTCCCCGGGCTAATCCTTCGATCTTGCTCAGGACAGGCGCCCGGGGTTTCTCTGCTGCTTGAGCGGAATTCTTCCGAAGCAGTCCCTCTCTTTGCGTAGCGACGCGTTCCCGTCCATCCAGCGCATTCATCCCCAGGCTTAAAAGCCTGGGGTTTTCTGCGTAGGAGAATAAAGGCGTCGTAACCGTAACCGACAGACCTGGATTTATACTAGAATCTCTTACGAATCCCAAGTTACAATTTCGTGATTATACGACGGTTCTCCCAGAGGTAATACAATCCGGAATACAGAGTAAGTCCGACGGTGACGATCATCAGCAGATAAATACCCTGCCGGAAAAAGTTCTCCCAGGAAGGATTCCAGGTAAAGAAAGTCAGCATCGCTTCCTTGAGCACCACGAAGATCAATATCAGGACGATCACCGACATCTGCGATACCGTCTTATGCTTGCCGGCCTTGGCTGCGGAAAGGACCTTCCCTTTATTTAGCGCGAACAGCCTTAAAGAAGTGATCAGAATCTCCCTGGAGATGATGATCACGAACATCCAGGCGTCCACCAGCTGCATCTGCACGAAAGCCGCGAAAGCAGCCAGCACCAGTATCTTGTCCGCGATCGGGTCCATAAGCTTGCCGAAATCTGTCACCATATTGCGTTTCTGGGCGATGTGTCCGTCGAGAAAGTCGGAAATGGCGGCGAGGGCGAAGATCACCAGACTGATGACCTTGGCCCAGAGTCCGTGCATAAAAAGAAAGAACATAAACACGAAAGTAAACACTATCCTTAATACCGTAAGACGATTGGCTAAATTCATAATAAAACATCTCCTGTAAGGTCGTATTCCAGAGCCCCATCCACGCGCACCCTGACCATACTGCCAGGTTTTAGGGGCGTGCGCGTCTTCACGTAAACCATTCCGTCAACTTCCGGCGCGTCATAACAACTCCTGCCGGCGTAAACATAAGAAGCGGCGGATACCGCGCTTCCCGCAGGCAATGAAGCTTTATCTTCCACCAGCACTTCCAGTTCCCTGCCGAGCATAGCGCGGTTTATTCCAGCGGAAATACCCTGCTGCAAAGACATTATCTCGTCGAAACGGGCGCGTTTCACTTTCTCGGGCACCTGGGCGGGCATCCCGGCGGCAGCCGTGCCTTCTTCGCGGGAATAAATGAACACTCCCAGACGCTCAAAACGCGCCTTTTTTATGAAACCCGCCAGTTCTCTGAATTCTTTATCTGTCTCCGAAGGAAAACCGACGATGAATGTCGTCCTTATCGCCGCATCCGGGAGCCTGCGGCGTATCAGATCCACCAAACGCAGTAAATAATCCTTCCCGCTGCGCCGCCCCATCAGTTTAAGAATACGCGTGTTTATGTGCTGCAGCGGCAGGTCGACATACCGGCAAAATTTTATTTCCCGGCGCATCAACTCCACTACGCGCTCCACTTCCCCGCCCGGATAAAGATAAAGCAGCCGCAGCCATTTCGTCTTGCGGCAGCGCCGCGCGAGTTTCTCAAGCATAGAAGAAAGAGTGACGCCTTTTCCCAAGTCGCTGCCGTAAGCGGTAAGGTCCTGCGCGATGATATTTATTTCGCCGGTGCCCGCGGCATCGAGCTGCGCGGCCCTGCCAAGCAGGTCTTTTTCCGGCACGCTGGTAAACCTGCCCTTGATGGACGGGATAACGCAATAAGTGCAGCGGCTAAGGCACCCCTCCGATATCTTCAAATACGCGTAATGCTTCGGGGTCAGGCTATAAGAGTCCGTCCGGTTGCACCACCCGGGAGAGATCCTGCCGATGAACGCGTCCACTTCCGGGAACTCCCGGCTCAACTCATCGCCGTAACGCTGCACAAGGCAACCCTGCACGATGATTTTCTTTAAGACGCCTTCTTTTTTTAACTGTATCAGATCAAGTATCGCGTCAATAGACTCGCGTTTTGCGTCGTTGACGAACGCGCAGGTGTTGACGATGCCGATCTCGGCTTCATTTATATCGGTGATCCTGTAACCTTTCCGGAACAGTCTGCCGCAGACCGCTTCGGAATCTACCAGGTTCCTGGAACACCCCAGGCTGAGTATGCCTACCGCCGGTTTCATTTGATTATTTCCAGGCCCTTGCGGCTGATAAGCACATTTTTCAACGCCTGGCCGCGCCGGCCGAGGTTAGGGATGAACTTACCGTTTATCTCAAGTTCCACCGCGCCGGCATTGCCCAAAGAAAGTTCACCTTTTTCTTTAAAGGTAAAATTCTCGAACCTGCCTTTACGCAGCAGGCTGCGAAAAACCACTTGTCCGTCCGCCTTCAGGCTCACCCAGCAGTCTTCTTTGGCCCTGATGACCATCCTTATTTCCGAGTCCGCCGACTGCGGGATCTCCTGCGCCGGTGAGACAGCCGGACTATTCTTCGCCTGCTTAGGCTGTTTCTTCCCGGCCCTGACCGCGGGAATCTGCGCTCTGGTCTCCGTTACGCGGCGTGCGGCCGCAGGGCGCGTATGTTTAACAGGCCTACTCTTTAAGAAAACCTTTAATTTACCGGCTCCGTAAAACAGCAACACGGCGGCAATGACCGCTGCGGCAGCGATTATCACCCTGCGGTCGAGACGTAAGGCATCGCGCGGCGCGACCTTGAAACCGGTGCCATGTAAATGCTTTGTTACTTCTTTTTCCTGTCCGGAGGCAACCGGGACATCCGGGGCCGCGGCCGGGGAACGTTCCGGCGCCGGCCTACCGGCAACGTTATCCTCGCGAAAATATTCTCCGGGATCGACACCCAGGAAAGCGCAGTATATCTTGATAAATCCTTTCAGGTAAACGGGGCTGATATTGGCTACGCTATCCTCCTCTATAGCCTGGATTATATGCATATGGATCTTGGTCTTTTTATGCGCTTCTTCCAGGCTGCAGCCTTTTTCCAGCCTCACCTGTTTTAATCTTGCTCCCGGCGATTCCATTTTCTTCTCCATATCAGGAAGACACGCTTTCTTCCTTACCGTCCCTGGACATCATATCTTTCTGCAGCCATTCTTCCCTATCTATGATTATCTTTCTCGGTTTGCTGCCTTCGAACGGACCGACCAGTCCGTCCTGTTCCATCATATCTATGATTCTGGCGGCGCGGCTGTAACCGAGACGCAGCCTGCGCTGTAATATCGAAACTGAAGCCTGGTTAGTCTCCATAACCACCCTGACCGCTTCGGAATACATCTCGTCTTTATCGCCTCCGCCGGTGAACGATTTCCCCTGTTCTTTCAGCACTTCTTCGCGGTAAACCGGCTCGGCCTGCTGTTTAACAAAAGCCACGATATGATCTATCTCCTTATCCGAGACCAGGGCGCCCTGCGCGCGTATCAATTTCGATTCCCCGGGTCTCAAGAACAGCATATCCCCTTTACCGAGCAGTTTATCCGCGCCGTTCATATCCAGCACCGTGCGAGAATCCACTTTTGACGGGACTTTAAAAGAGACCCTGGAGGGAAAATTAGCCTTGATCACCCCGGTGATCACGTCCACCGAAGGACGCTGCGTCGCCAGTATCAGATGGATCCCCACCGCCCTGGACAACTGGGCCAGCCTGGCGATCGCGCTCTCTATCTGGTCCCTGGCCACGCTCATCAGATCTGCCAGTTCATCCACTATGATCACGATATAAGGCATCTTTTCCTGGCCCGGCTGCGAATTATAAGCGGTGATGTTCCTGGCGCCGGCCTTTGCCAGCATCCGGTAACGCTCCTCCATTTCGCCGACCAGCCAGCTCAACGCCACAGCCGCTTTTTTCGCCTCGGTCACCACAGGACACAACAGATGCGGCATCCCGTTGAAAGGTGCCAGCTCAACCATCTTCGGGTCTACCATCAGGAATTTAAGCTGTTCCGGAGAAAACTTCAGCAGCAGGGAAAGAATAAGACAGTTCACGCAGACCGTTTTTCCCGACCCCGTGGTCCCGGCGATCAAAAGGTGCGGCATCTCCCCCAGGTCGGCGACCACCGGCTGCCCGGTAATATCCTTTCCCAGCGCCAGCGGCAATTTATATTTAGACTCGGTGAATTCCCGCGACGAGAGTATGTCTTTCAGAAAAACCAGGCTGCTTTGCATATTCGGGACTTCCACTCCCACCCTGCCTTTGCCGGGTATAGGCGCGACTATGCGCACCGACTGGGCCTTCATCGCCAGCGAAATGTCGTCCCCCAGTACGACGATCTTGTTCAATTTCACCCCGGGAGCCGGCTCAAGCTCGTAACGGGTGATCACCGGGCCGCGCTCGACGTTGGTGACCTTGACGGAGATCCCGAAATCATTCATCGTCTCTTCCAGTATGCGCGCGTTGCCGGCGAGGTCTTCTTTTATCTGGCGCGCCTCCAACGGAGGCGGGGAATCAAGCAGGTCGAAAGTAGGCAGTTGATAATCCCCGACCTTCACCGGTTTTACGGGAACAGGCGCTTCGGCTTTGACCGCAGCAGCGGGCTGGGACTTGATGGTGATCTGGGCCTTTTTCTCCTGTTTCTCCGCCGGGGAAAAACCTTTCTTTATTTTATCGATAATATTATTTTTTGCCGCCTGCCTGGGACGAGGTCCGTCCTGCGTCTCTACGGAAGAAGAAGCGTCGCGGGACTTACGAGAAACCGGCATAGGCCGCCTTGAGCCGGAGATCCCGGCGCTGCGCAGCGATTCCAGGGCGCCGCCGGCCTTTTCGATGGATTTCATCACAAGCGTCGAAATAAGTAATTCCGTGACCAGGGCCACGGAAAGCAGGGCGAGCGTGAAGAAAAGTATATAACCGCCAAGCTTCCCGAAATAAGAAGTCACGAAACCCGAAAGCAGAAAACCGAAATACCCGGACGAGGAAAAAGCGGCATGGCGGTTGGCGGAAATAAAAATGCCGGCTATCGAGCTCACGGAGAGCATAAGAAAAAGCATCCCCAGCAAACGGGGCAGCCTCCAATCGGGCTTCCTCTGCTTGAAGAACAGAACACCCCCGGCCAGCACAAACAAAGGTATCAGGTAACTGGAGATACCGAAGAAAAACAAAAGGACACCCGAGAAATAAGCCCCGAATGTCCTGATGAAATTTTTCGGCGGGATATTAGGATGCGTGGTGTAAAATGACAGGTCGAAAGGCGTGAAAGAAACCAAACTGGCCAGAATTATAAGACCTACGGCGAGTAGAATAATCCCTTTGATCTCATTGATCCTGCGTTCTTTCACCTCTGCTCACAAATAAATTGTGGGGCCGGAGCGCAAATTACGCTTCCGTGCCCGGAAGAGCCTGTTTGCGGCTCAGGTTAATCCTGCCCAGCTCGTCTATTCCGGTAACTTTTACGTTGAACTGGTCCCCGACCTTGACTTCTTCCTCGATACTTTTAACGAAGTGATCGGAAAGCTCCGAAATATGAACAAGCCCCTCTTTACCGGGAGCAATCTCGCAAAAAGCGCCGAAATTCATTATCCGCTTGACCCTGGCGGAATAAACGCGCCCGACTTCCACGTCATCGGTTATCGCCTTGATCATATTGATCGCTTCCTGCGATTTAGCGGCGTCGTTGGACGCTACCAGGACGCTTCCGTCGTCTTCGATATCTATACTGGCGCCGGTGGCCGCGATGATCTTTTTTATCGTCTTGCCGCCCGGACCGATCAGTTCGCCGATCTTTTCGGTATTTATCTTGAGCACGTCGATACGCGGAGCGTAAGCCGAAAGTTCGGCCCTGGGCGCTTCCAGCGCTTCCTTCATTTTTCCCAGGATGAACAGTCGCGCCTCTTTAGATTGCATCAGGCACTTCTCCAGCAGATCGAGGTCGATGCCGTCGATCTTAAGATCGAGCTGTACGGCGGTCATCCCCTGCCTGGTCCCCGCGACCTTGAAATCCATATCGCCGAAGTGGTCTTCCAGTCCGCTGATATCCGTCAGGACCGCCGCTTTGCCGCCTTCCTTGACCAGACCCATCGCCACGCCGCTTACCGCGTCCTTGATCGGAACGCCGGCGTCCATCAACGAAAGTGTCCCGGCGCAAACGGTAGCCATACTGGACGATCCGTTGGATTCCAATATCTCGGAAACAAGCCTGACAGTATAAGGAAATTTGTCTTTACCGGGCATTACCGCAAGCAAAGCTTTCTCCGCCAGCGCCCCGTGCCCGATCTCTCTCCTGCCCGGCCCGCGCACAGGCTTGGTCTCGCCCACGCTGAACGGCGGAAAAGTGTAATGCAGCATAAAAGTTTTATATCTTTCCCCTTCCAGGGATTCGATCATCTGTTCATCGTCGCCGGTTCCCAGGGTGGTGACCGCGAGGCTTTGTGTCTGCCCGCGGGTGAAAATGCTGGAACCGTGCGTGCGCGGCAGAACCGAAACGCCGCAGGTTATCGGCCTGATCTCTTTGAAACCGCGGCCGTCGATACGCTTATTTTCGTTAAGAATGATACTCCTGACCTGTTTCTTTTCCACTTCCACGAGCGCTTCCTTGATGTCCGCGGCTTCGTAGCCTTCGGCGGTCAGGGTAGTCTCTAATTCCTTGGCGAGGATGGCCACCGCTTCTTCCCGCTCCTCTTTCTTGGAAAGACGGTAGACTTCCTTCAACCTCTCCACGGACAGGGATTCCACTTTAGCGCAAAGCTCGGGATTAAGCAGCTTATAGGTTATTTCCCGCTTTTGTTTACCGAACTGTTTCGCGAACTCCTGCTGCAGCTTGATGATAGGCTGGGCCTGTTCAAGCCCGATACGCACGGCCTGCATATAAAGTTCCTCGGAAATCTCTTTACCGCGGGACTCAAGCATAACCACGCCGTCGGTCTTGGCGGCGATAACCACCTCCAGCACGGATTCTTCCACCTGTTTATAAGTGGGATTGACCACGAATTCGTTGTTCACATAAGCGACACGGCAGCATCCCAACGGCCCGTTGAACGGGATGTCGGACATCGTCAACGCCGCGGAAGCCCCGACGACAGCCAGGACATCGGGATCATTTTCCCCGTCGCTGGAAAGAACCATCGCCATAATCTGGACATCGTTATAAATGCCCTTGGAAAACAACGGACGCACCGGCCTGTCGATAAGGCGCGCGCCGAGTATCTCCCTCTCGGAAGGCTTGCCTTCTCTTTTAAAGAATCCCCCCGGGATCCTGCCCGCTGCGTAAGTCTTTTCCTGATATTCCACAGTAAGAGGGAAAAAATCGATGCCTTCCCTGGCCGTCTTGGACATACAGGCGGTTACCAGGACCACCGTACCGCCGTAATGAACGGTTACCGAGCCGCTGGCCTGTTTAGCCAACGAACCGGACTCAAGCACTAAATCGTTATTGCCGATTTTGACCCTCATCGTGTTACACTGCATAATATCTGCCTTTCTAAAGTTTGGGGTTTTATTTCCGCAAGTGAAGTTTATTCAATATCTCCTCATATTTCTTAACGTCTGTTTTTTTAAGAAAAGTAAGGAGCCTTCTACGCTTGCCGACTAAGGAAAGCAGGCCGCGGCGGGAATGATGGTCCTTCTTGTGGACCTTGAAATGGTCGCCTAAACTGTTGATGCGTTCAGTAAGGAGAGCGATCTGCACATCAGCCGAACCGGTATCCTTGGAATGTGTCTTATAGCTCTCTATAATGGTCGTTTTCTTCTCTTTTACTAAAGTCAACTTAGTCACCTCCTCTTTTAAATGTTTTTTCATTATAAGCTACTTATCCGCTAAAGTCAATACTTAATAGAGAAAATTTTTTCCTAATAAGAAAACCCGGCATAGAACCCGTTTCACGGGATTCAACACGGGAACAGCTTATTCCAGCCAGGTTAGTCTTCCGGCAATCCACGAAGAATCCCTTTTTTGTTCTTTCTTTTCCGAGAACCAAGAACCCAAAACCCAGGGCCGGCCTTTATTATTTTGCCTTGACAATTCAAGAACTTCAAGTATACTTATATCTTCAGACATTTGGACATTTCAATCCCGGAACACGCAAACGCTGATCCGGGGGTAAATACGGAGCGGATATGCTTAAACAATGCGCGATTTGCGGTAAAAAACCCTTAACCGGGAAAAAAGTGGTACGTAAAGGTATGCCTAAGAAACAAGGCGGGACCGGCAGTAAAATAAGCCGCTGGTCGAAACGCAAATTCAATCCCAACCTGCAAAAAATGCGCCTGCTGATCAAAGGCAAGATAACCCAGGCGTTCGTCTGCACTAAATGCATTAAAAAGGGCGGATTGGCAAAAGTAGCCGATAGAAGCAAACCTAAGGGATAACTACCGCCTTTACAGTATAATAAAAAGAGCGCGTATTTTCATACGCGCTCTTTTTATTACGAAGCTTCCGGTACGTTCCCATCTGCCACTTTTACTAAGAAACCGGCCGTTTTCCGTTCCTATCTCTTACTATTATCTTCGAAGAGGGTCCTTTTGGGGAACGTTCCCCAGATACGATACCTTATAAAACAGTTCTTTTAGAGGCGCTATGATCTTTTTCCGCTTTTTGCCCTCTCCGGGTTTGGCTGTCTGCCCTTCCGCGGAATTCTCGACATTATAATAATAACCCGCGTAATTTTCCGCCCCGGACCCGCTTTTCTCTTCTCCGGAATAAATCCAGTTCTCTTCATCCATCCCGTTGTCCGGTGTTTTCCTGGTTTGCGCGGCGACAACAACTCTTTCCGCTCCGCCGGCCTGATAAGCAATACGCAAGCGGTCACGCAGATACGACGCGTCGTCCTGCCCGTTCAACCACGGCTTATCTTCGCCTTGCTGCCGGGAAGATCCCTGTTCCTGGACAAAATCAACCCTTGCTTTCCCCGCAGTATAACTTTCAATAACCGCCGCCGAAGTCTTTACCCCGGAAGCGGAATTAAGCAGGGATCCGCCGCCTTCTCCGGACAACTGATCTTCCAGAGCGGAATTGCGCACCGCAACAACCCCGGTAGCCTCATCCTCGACAAGATTTACCCCGGCTTCTGCGGAGACCGCCTCCTCCTGTTGCAGCTCAAGATCGGGATTCTGCGATACAGGGGTATTATCCAAACCGGACTGCTGCGCAGCCGATTTTGTCAGATCATCGATCCGGGGATTAGAATTATTCACTCCGGTGGTAACGATGTAATCTTCTCCGGTCAACACCGAAACTCCAGGAACAGACTGGATATTTATCTGCGGGGAGGTGATGATAGTGGTCGTGATAGTTCCGATAGAAGTGCTGGTCGTCGTGGTAGTCGTCTGGCTTCCATCACGCTTGCCGCCCTTGCCGAAATAAACCGGTATAAGAAAGAAACCGTTATTAGGATCATTCCCGGGGATAACCGTGCCGGAAGAATTATTATTGGAGAAAGGCATCAGATTGTCTGCCTTACAGATAGGCTGAACTACCAAAAAGAAAGCTGCCGTGGCTAAAATCAGATTTATAGCTTTCATACTATAAGTATATCCCGAAAGCATTGGCGTTACGAAAAATAAAACCGGCTTTTGTTTCGCTTAACGAAAAATGATCTCCTTTATATGCAGGATCACGCTGTCGTCTCCGTACCACTCGTCTATTTCCGGCCTGCAGACCAGGTCAAAACTATCGCAGTTTTCCAGGCTGGAAAGAAAAAAGCCCATACCGAAACCTATCGCCGGCAGAGTAACGGAACCGTCAGTGGCCCAAAACTTAAGCGTATCTTTCTTCAACAGTTTAGGCGCTCCCTTTAAAGACAATCCGCGGATCAGGAACAAAGGTTCGGGATTACCGGCGCCGAAGGGTTCCAACGCGCGCAGTTCATTCACCAAACCGGCGGTCACTGCCGGCAACGGCAGCTGCATATCCACATCCAAAGCAGGCAGAAGATCTTCCACGTTCAGCGCGCTGCGGGCAAAATCATTTATCTTTTCGCGGAAATTAAAAATATTCTCCCGGGAAATTACCAGCCCGGCGGCATGGCTATGCCCGCCGAAATCATCCAGAAAATCGCCGCATTCACAAAGGGCGTTAAAAAGGTGAAAACTCCGGATAGACCTGCCGGAACCTTTACAGAATTTATCGCCCATAGAAATGAGAATGGTAGGCCTGTGGAAACGATCGGTCAGTTTTGCCGCCACGATCCCGAGTACACCGTGATGCCAGCCTTCCTTGGCGACCACAATCACGTTTTGTTCCTTGAAATTAACTTCGGAATTTATCAACGCCTGGGCCTCTTCCATAATACCGCTCTCCACGCGCTGCCGGTTGCGGTTAAAAGATTCTATTTCCCGCGCCAGGGAATCAGCCTCCGTCTCATCCTCACAGGAAAGCAGGGAAAGCGAAATATCGGCGCTGGCCATCCTTCCGCTGGCGTTTATCCTCGGACCAAGAATAAACCCAACGGAGTGCGAACTAAGCTTTTTACCGGACAGGCCGCTGACTTTCATCAACGCTTTCAGACCGGCCCTCCTTGTCTCGCCCAAGCGTTTCAGGCCGTGTCTAACCATAATCCTGTTCTCTCCGTTCAATGGGACAACATCGGCGATCGTCCCCAGACACACCAGATCCAGTTCATTCTCAAGTCTGTCTTGTGCCAGGGCCTGGCAGAATTTATAAGCCACGCCCACGCCGGCCAGTTCGCGAAAAGGATAACCGCAGTCCTTTACTTTCGGGTTCAAAAGGGCCGAAGCGCAGGAAACCGGGTCTTCTCCCGGTTCATGATGGTCGGTAACCACCACATCTATACCTTTCTTTCTCAACTCGCCGACTTCTTTAACGCTGTTGATCCCGCAATCTGCGGTGATGAACAATCCGACTTTCCTCTCCAGCGCCTCTTTGACGGCGTTAGTGTTGAGACCGTAACCTTCCTTGATACGATGCGGCAGGGATGAATAAACCTCCATCCCCATAGCGGAAAGCCGCTCTTTTAAAAGGCTTACGGCCGTGACTCCGTCCACATCGTAATCTCCGAAAATCATCACTTTGCGTTTCTCGGCCGCCGATTGCCTGACCAAAGCGACCGCCCTGCCCATATCCGGGAGAAGGAACGGGTCGCAGAGTTTATCCAGGCCGGCATCAAGAAAGACAGCCGCGTCCGCGGAAGTCCTGATGCCCCTGTTTATCAACAATCTCGCTATTATTTCATTTATAGGTAATTCTTTAAGGAGGGAACGCAGTAATTGTTCATCCTGCTGCAGCACATTAAGTATTTTGCTTTTCGCGGGCATCCTACATTTTCTCCGGGTGGGAAATACCCAGTAATTCCAGTCCGAGCGCAAGCACCGTCCCGGCGGCCTGTAACAGGCAAAGCCTGGCGGAAAGAAGTTTAAACTCCTGCCCCAGTACGCGCTGCCGGTCATAAAAACGATGGAACGCCTCCGCTGTTTCCTGGAGGTAAACCGTCAAAAGATAGGGATCCCGGTTCAAGGCGCAGACTTCAAGCACGTAATTCAACTGGCATAATTTCTTGACCAGGTCCAGTTCCTCTTTTTCGCGCAACAGCTCCAGATGTCCGGTATCCAGGGAGGCACCTGCGCCGGCCTGCTTGAGGATACCGCAGATACGCGCGTAGGCGTACTGAATGTAATATACAGGATTTTCCGAGGTCTGTTTCTTGGCCGTTTCCAGGTCGAAATCAAGATGACTTGCCGTCCTGCGCATAATGAAAAAGAAACGCGCGGCATCGGCGCCCACTTCGGTAAGCACTTCCCTAAGCGTGATATACTGTCCTTTGCGCGTCGACATCTGCACGGGCTGCCCGTTGCGAAAAATTGTGGCCAGTTGAACGATCACCACGCACAATGTTTCCGGGTCGTGACCGGAAGCCGCCACCGACGCCTTGAGACGGCTGATATAACCGTGGTGATCCGGCCCCCAGAGATTGACCAGCAGGTTATATCCCCTTTTGTATTTATCCTGATGATAGGCGATATCCGGCGCCAGGTAAGTATATGCACCGTCGCTCTTGACCACCACCCGGTCTTTATCGTCCCCGAAAGCGGTGGACTTGAACCATACCGCGCCTCCTTCGTCATAGATGTAGCCGCGGGAACGCAAATCTGCAAGCGCTTCTTTGATCCTGGCCTCGTTACAATTATCTTTCTGGCTGTACCAGCAGTCGAATTTTACCCCGAAATCATCCAATTCACCGCGGATTATCTCCAGGATATGCTCGGCACCGAACCTGCCGTAATCATCGATGCGCAGATCCTTGTCTTTGATCTCCCTGGCGATATCGCAGATATAATCTCCCTGGTAATAGTCGGCCGGGAAATCTATCTTTTCCCCGTTGATCTCTTTCAGCCGCAGTTCTATGGATCTGCCCAGGATATTGATCTGATTGCCCTCATCGTTCAGGTAGTATTCCCTGCTGACTTCGTAGCCGAGCATGAAAAATACATTAGCAAGGGCGTCGCCGACCGCTGCCTGGCGCGCGTGCGCCACCGACAAAGAACCTGTGGGATTGGCGCTGACGAATTCTATCAACACGCGTTTGCCCGCGCCGCTCTGCGAACGAAAAACTTCCCGGCCTTTTTCCAATATCAATTGAAGCCGGCCGCGGAAATATTCCGGGCTAAGGTAGAAATTAATAAAACCGGCCCCTTCGGCGCGGACGTCGCCGATCAGGTCTCCGGCTGAGGAAGCCGCCGCGCGCCGCTTTATGCTTTCCGCCAAGCGGCCGGCTATCTGCATCGGCGGTTTACGGAGCTTCTTGCTCAACTGCATCGCGGTATTCACGGACAGGTCGCCGAAACGGCTGTCCTTGGGAAACTCAAAGATGATCTCTTCTACGCTCAAGCCGGGCTCAAGAGAAGCGATCTCTTCCCGGATCAACCCCGCGATAATTTCCTGAACGTTAATATTTTTCGTCATTTTTATGTATAGAGTAATGAAGCTCCCCGGGCTTGAAGCCCGGGGTTTCTCTGCGTAGGAGAATAAACTCATTTGCCGGCCCGCAGCTACAAAAGCCACAGGCCGGCAAAGAAAACCGTTCAACTCCCGAGAAATGCTTGTTACAGAGGTATAAACCGCGGTCAAACAGCGGCCGCGCGCTTCCTTGACGAAGCCCTTACTTTCTTGGCGTCAGCCCAGAGGCGTTCCAAGGCGTAAAATTCTCTGACCGGCTTATTAAAAACATGCACCACGACCCCGGAATAATCGAGGACGATCCATCCGGATTCGTCCTGGGAAGGAAGATTGGAAAGCGGCCTGATCTTTTCTTTTTCCAGTTCGTTCCTTACGGACTCCGCGATGGCCCTTACGTGAGTATTGGAAGTGCCGTTCATTATCACGAAATAATCGCAAAACCCGCAAACCGTGCGCATATCCAGAATGACCGGATGCAGCGCCTTTTTATCCTTGGCGATACCGACGATTCTTATTGATAATTCTCTGTTGTTGATATCGAACCCGCCTTATCTGCCGCTATTTCTTCCCCAGTATTCTATACATACCGGTGCCGCAGTCAGGGCATTTGCCCTTTACGGCGGAACGGCCGTTTTTCATGGTTACTTTCTGCTCATCCTTCATTTCATTGCTCTTCTTGCATTTTACACAATAACCTTTTTCTGCCATTGCTATCCTCCTTGTTAGGCGTAGTAGGATTTAACAGGACTCATTATACACCCGCGTTGAACCAGGTCAACTTCTTTTCTCTATCTGGTGCCTCAACGGAGCTTCTTCTATTTCCCCCACTATTTCCTCCAGCAAATCTTCAAGCGTGACCAATCCTAACGCCCCGCCTTTTTCATCGGTGACAATGGCAATCTGTATCTTATCCGCCTGGAATTTCCGGAGCAATTCGTTGACCCTCATCCCGGGAGGCACACAATATGGTTTATGTATCAGGTCCTGCACCACTACCAGCGGCCTGTCGCGCAATATATATAAAAGATCATGGGAATAAATGATACCTATGACATTCTCCCGGGTACCCTGGTATACCGGCAGGCGCTGATGGCCTTCCTCCACAAAGATAGCCAAAAGTTCGTCAGGGCCTGCGCCGGAACTGATAGCCACCATTTTATCGTTGGGTACCATCACTTCGCTCAAACGCGTATCCCCGAACTCGAAGATCCGGTGCAGCATTTTTCTTTCTTCATCCGTGAGCACCCCCTCTTCCTTGCCCATCTCGATCATCAGGCGCAGTTCTTCTTCCGTTATCAGCGGGGAACGCCTGGCCGGGGGAACGCGCATCAGTTTAAGCACGGCGGAGCTGAAACTCCCAAAGAAAGAGATCAAAGGGTTAAAAAAACGGATATATGCGCCCATCAAAGGCGCGGAGAACATAGCGATCTTTTCCGTGTGCTTGATCGCCAGGGTTTTGGGAACGATCTCACAGAAAACAAGCACGAAGAAAGTGACGGACAAGGTAGAAACAAGCACCCCATACTGGTCGCCGAAGATCTTGACCGTGGCGGCCGTGAGTATCGCGGAGATGGAGATATTGACGAAATTGTTGCCGAGCAGGATGGCGACGATGAACTTATCCAGTTTGACGACCAACTCCTGGATATGCTGGGCCTTCTTCGGCTCCTTGGAAAGCATATGTCGCAGGCGGATCTTGCTCAATCCGATTATCGAGGTCTCCGAAGCGCTGAAAAAGAACGAAAGCAGCGCCAACATAAAGATCGCCAGCCCGACACCCAGAAAATAGAAAAAACCTCCCATACTCTTTAATCCAATCCCGGCCAAAGCCGCGAGAACTGCCGCTCGTTGTCCACCGCAGCCCCGATAGCGGCAAAACGCAGTTTATCCCGGGAAAAGATCTCGCGCGCCGCGGCCTTTATTTCGCCCGGTGAGACTTTCGAAACATCCCTGACAATTTCCTCGTAAGTGCGGATGCCGTCACCGAGAGCCGCCGCCTCTCCGATAAAAAGCATCTGCTCCATAGAATCTTCCAACGCCAGCATCAGTTGCCCGAGAAAATAATCTTTCGCCCGTTTCAATTCCCTCTTCTCCACCGGACATTCCTTGATCCTGTGTAATTCCGCGACTACTATCTCCAGGGCCTGAGATACCTTAGCGTTATCTATACCCGCATGCACCACGAAGGCGCCGGTATCGTGGAATCTCTTTAACTGCGTGCCGATCTCATAAGCCAGTCCTCGTTTTTCGCGCACTTCGTGAAAAAGACGGCTG
>Ga0310040_1000109_pt1 | contig 100949 bp, 86 predicted proteins | sample EPASupsiteHSE623_FD_200237 | JGI IMG/M metagenome (GOLD analysis project Ga0310040, IMG submission 200237) | Bioremediated contaminated groundwater from EPA Superfund site, New Mexico - Sample HSE6-23 (v2) (version 2) | ecosystem: Environmental > Aquatic > Deep subsurface > Groundwater >...
ATCGCTGATCTCTTCCGCGGCCCCGAGGCGCTCGAAAAGACGCAGGCTTTTCAGGTAAAAACGTTTCGCCGCCGGATAATCGTCCTTATTCACGAAGACCAGGCCGAAATCGAAATAATCGCAGGCAAGATTATATCTGTGCCGGTAAACTGATTGATTCTCCCTGTTCAACTCCGAACTTTTCGTCAGCAGTTCCAAGGCGGCCGGATAATTGCCGGCGTCAATCTGCCAGACCGCCATCCTGCGCAAAACGACGGCTTCATTGAGACGGTCACCGTTTTCCTTCGCCAATGCCAGGGATTTATTGTAGAACTCGCGGGACCGCCCGCGTTCCCCCTGTAATTGATGGATCCAGCCGATGCCAGTGTAAGCCGAGGATAACCCACGCTTATAACCGTTGCGGATACAATATTCCGCCAGTTTATAATAACACTCTAACGCCTCTTTACGCCTGCCTGCGCGTTCATATATCTCGCCCAGGAACTGATACGCGGCCACGCATTGCGGCGTCCTCGAGATGACTTCCTTGAACACTTCCGCAGCCAAAGCATACTTACCGCTACGGAACATCCTGCGGCCTTTTAGCAGTAGTATGTAATTACTCTGTTCTTCCTGTATAGACGGGCCGAAGAGGAATACGGCGCCGGTCATTATCGCGGCTGCGGCGGCCTTCAGGCGTCCGGCGACTCTCCGGCGGCTCCCGCAGGCCGCGCGCCGCGGATCGTACAATATCGAACCTGGCTGTCCGTAAAGCAGATACCTGCTCCAGGCGCAGGAGACGCTTTCCCTGCCCGAAGAGAGAGCTGTCCGGCTCAAACGCACGCTCTCCCCCACGGAAAGACCGCCTGCCAGCCTCCTGTAAAACTCGGCCGCGAAATCCCCACTGCGCGTATCTTCCACAGCCGCCAATGTCCCCAGATAATGCCTTGTGCCGTGAAAAAGGAAGGCCGTGATCAACGACGATTCTCCTTCCGGATACGCGCCTGTCATTAGCGCGGAAAAGCAGGCATTAGCGAACACGAAAGAAGGCAAAGGCGCAGATTCCCCGGCCTGTATTATATCCTCTGCGCCGAATACCCCGTCGCTCAATACCCAGCCGTCTTTCCCGCCGCGCACACAATGCCCGGCGAAATGAAGAATATCGTAACGGGAAAGCGCGGCGCGCAAGAAAAGTTTTCCTACGGGGTATGATTTAAAATCGACGCTGAAACCGGACAGACGCAGGAGAAAATCCTTTATCCACAGTCCCTCCCTGTAAGCGGAAGGCAGCTTTCCGGCGGGATCGGCGATGATCAGGATTCTTGCCGGGGACGAGGCCGTCCTTTCCCGGCCGCAGGCTTCCGCCCTTTTTGACCGTAGTATCCTGGAACAGGCGAACCTCCGGCAGAGAAAGTCACCCCCGTCATAAGCCATCTCCCAGGGGATTCCGGCAAGACGTTCATCCAACAGCAGCAGGAGAGTTTTACGCGGACATTTCAAAAGTATCTCCCTGACCGGACGGGGAAAAACCGATTCCCAGAGCAGTTTACCGGCCGAGGAAAGCTCGAGGAATATCTCCCTGTCGGAGGAAAAATCACGGGAGGATATGAACGGAAAAATATCCGACAAAGAACGCAATTCACCGGAGGGAAGACGACAACGCAAATGCCGCCTGACCGCCGAACGGTTCATATCGGTTTTATCGAAGACGCCGAAAAAAACCTCATCCCCTTCAGAGGAAATCTCGACTGTCAGCAATACCGCCCCTTTTATCGCCGCTTGTGTTCAGTCCGTCCTAAGGATCAGCCTGGCAGCCGCCAGCCTTTCCCCTTTTGGATTAGAGACTTCCAGGAGATAGTCACCGGCGGGGACACCGCCGAACACGGCGCGGCCTTCAAGCATAGTCTGCGATTCATTTTCCCTGCCGCGGCAGAATAACGCGACCCTTAATTCCCCCTCTAAAACACCTGCGGCCCTGACCTGCAGGGAGAATTTCCGGCTTTCCTGACCGGAAACGGTAATTTCCAGCCTGATCTTCTTGAATTTACGGTAAAGCACGGCATTTCTTAGTCCCCGGTATGGCTTGACGCCGTCCCTCGGCAATCCTTCCACGGAGTATTCACGCAATGCGAATTCTCCAGCGGCGCGCAGAAAACGGAATATCCCGTCTTTCCAGGAAAACTCGGCCTCGGAAGGAAGATCTTCCGGATCTGGACAGACATTTTTCAAATGGCGTAGAAAAGTTTCTTCCAGCGGCGGCACGGAGACAACATCCCCCTCCACGCTTCCGGCGGCGATGATTTCCGCGCATCTGGGACAATCCAGAATATGCTCTTTAAGATACGCTTCTTCCCTTGAGGTAAGCAGCCCCTCGGAAAAACAGGCGAGTGTCTCTTCATCCGGATGATCACCGGCTGCGGCGCCGCGCGAATCCTTCCAGCGCGCGTAAACTTTCTTTATAAATCCCATTTCATCCATACGCCGCTCCCGTCCGCTCAATCCGCGGCAAAGACATACCCCTTGCTACGAAAACAATCACGTAATTTACGGATCACTCTCGCCTTCCGCATATCCACCGCTCCTCTGGAACTACGCAGCAGTTTCTGCAAATGTGTCAGGCGCAGTCCGCGGCCGATGTACAATTCGATGAAGTATTTATCGTCCAGGCCGAGCCTGTCTATACAATTCTTTAAATGATCTAACCTTTCGCTCTCCTGCGCGGAATTTGCGGCGTCAGCTACGGCATTGCCGGAGGATACTCCGCCTTCACAATGCTCTTCCACGGGATAAACCGGATGAGCGCTGCGCAGGCGGTCTATGCTGGCATTAAGCGCGACCTGACGCAGCCAGCTCGCCAGAGTGCAGCCGTTCCTGGCCTGAAAAGTGCGTAATTTACGGAAGTTATCCTTTACTAAAGAAACGAATATTTCCTGTAGGATATCCTGCGGATTGACATCCGGAGAAGGGAACGTCCCCCTGGCTTTCAAGGCGTTATGTATAGAACTGTAAATAAGCTGGGAGTATTTCTCGACGAATTCGCTCCAGGCCGCCTTATCGCCTAAGGCGCAACGCTGGATAAAATCCAGGTCATCCATACAGGCCGCTTTCCTATTTTGACTTGAATGCCCCTGTCCGGAAGTCGAGCGAAATGATGTAAGATGTCTTAGACTGGGGTTCTTTGCCTCCCCTGGTGCACCTTTCGGCCACGCCTCTTTGGCCTTCGGAAGAAAGATAATAACGGAAATAATGCGTGGGTGCGCACTTATCGGGAGCGATAACGTCGAGCTCCTTTACCGACTGGGCGCAGTCGCCGGTGAACATACTGCGCGCCTGCTGGGCGTTACGCAGCTGCCCCAGCACGTAACGCGCCTCGGAAGCGCGCGATTTCTCTATGATATCCTTCAAGGCGGCAAAGCCCATAACCAGCAGGGCCAGAATAATCACCAGAGTAATGAGCACTTCCAGGAAAGAAAAGCCGGATTTCATAATAATATTATTTTATTCTCTTATCGGGAAATGGCAAGCAGAAAAAAAAGGGGCGCTCCTGTTTAAAGAAGCGCCCCCGCCGATTCTTTATTAATTTGCCGTTATTTGAAGAACGTATTCTTGATAATGAACGACGCGAATACGATGGAAACCATAGACATCAATTTGATCAGGATGTTCAGGCTCGGGCCGGAGGTATCCTTGAACGGATCGCCTACGGTATCGCCCACTACGCCGGCTTTGTGCGCCGGTGACCCTTTTCCGCCGTGGTGCCCCTCTTCTATGTATTTTTTCGCGTTGTCCCAGGCGCCGCCGGAATTGGCCATCATTATCGCCAGCACGAACCCGGTCACGGTGGCCCCGGTCAACAACCCGACCACCGCTTCTACGCCCACAAAGATACCTACCAGGATAGGCGCGGCGATCGCCAGCAATGAGGCGGGCACCATTTCTTTCTGGGCGGCCGCAGTTGCGATCCCCACGCAGCGCGCGTAATCGGGTTTAGCCTTGCCTTCCAACAACCCCACTATCTCCTTAAACTGCCTGCGCACTTCGACCACGATCTTGCCTGCGGCGCGGCCGACGGCTCGCATAGTCAACGCGCAAAAAAGGAAAGGAAGCATCCCGCCCAGGAACAACCCGATCAACACATTGGGGTTCACTAAGCTCAAAGAAAGCTCCTTGCCGGCAAGCGCGACCTGGTCGCGGTAAGCGGCGATCAAAGCCAGCGCCGTCAAAGCGGCGGAGCCGATGGCAAAACCTTTTCCGGTAGCCGCTGTGGTATTACCCAAAGCATCCAAAGCGTCGGTTCTTTTCCTTACTTCCGGGGGAAGATGCGACATCTCAGCATTGCCTCCGGCGTTATCGGCCACAGGTCCGTAAGCATCGGTAGCCAGGGTAATGCCGAGCGTCGAAAGCATACCGACCGCCGAGATACCGATGCCGTAAAGCCCGGATCCGTAATTAGAGGCGCCGCCCGACAGGAAGAAACTCAACATAATCGCAAAACAAACTATTATCACGGGAACGGCGGTGGACATCATTCCTACCGCCATACCTCCGATGATCACGGTGGCCGGACCGGTCAGAGCCGAATCGGCTATGCTTTGAGTCGGCTTGAAGTTACTGGAAGTATAGTATTCGGTGCAAAGGCCTATGATCACGCCGGCGACCAAACCCGCGAGCACCGAGTAATAAACGCCGATATGTTCCATCCCCAGGGTATATTTGACAAGGAAGAAGGAAATGACCGCCACTATGAAAGAACTCGCGAACACGCCTTTTCTCAAAGCGGCCAGCAATACCCGCTGGTTCGCTTCTTCCCGGCTTTTAACGAAGAATGTCCCGATGATGGAAGCGATCACGCCTACGGCCGCCATAACCATCGGCACTGTAACGCCGGCAAGACCAAGACCGGCCGCAACGCCCAAAGCCGATGTGGCCACGATTGAACCCACGTAAGACTCATAGAGGTCGGCGCCCATACCGGCGACGTCTCCGACATTGTCCCCCACGTTATCGGCGATCACCGCCGGATTGCGCGGATCATCCTCCGGTATCCCCGCCTCAACCTTACCCACAAGATCAGCCCCGACGTCTGCGGCCTTGGTAAAGATACCGCCGCCCACGCGCGCGAATAATGCCTGGGAACTCGCGCCCATACCGAAACACAACATCGTAGAAGTGATCGCGGTGATCTTATCCATTCCTCCGGGGATCGAATGCGTCCCGTAGTACCAATTAAGGAAGTAATACCAAATGCTCAAATCCAGCAAACCAAGGCCGACCACGACCATACCCATAACAGCGCCGCTGGAAAACGCCACTCTCAAGCCGGAGTTAAGACTTTTGCTGGCTGCCTGCGCCGTGCGGTTGGAGGCATTGGTGGCAACGGTCATACCTATAAAACCGGAAAGTCCGGAAAAGAAACCGCCGGTCAGAAAAGCGAAAGGAACGAATATTACGAGGTAATTCTTAAAAGCGAGATATAACAATATCAAAGACACCACAAAAAAGAAAATCGCCACGCCTGTATACTGCCTCTTTAGATATGCTCGGGCGCCCACCTTAACCGCCAGGGCAATATCTTTCATCCGCTCATTCCCCGGATCCTGTTTCATTATGAAACAGGCCAGGTATGCGGCGAACGAAAGCGCCAATATCGACCCCACAGGTGCCAACCAAAGAAAATCAGAAAACATTTCTACCGCCTCCTTTTTCCCGTTGTGCAACAAAGCAAACCGCTTCCGGAATCCCTATTTTCCTCCGGTTAAAATTTAAAAAATAGATTATCACCTTTAAAGTCGTAAGTCAATGAAAAAAACTGCTTCTGGGTGCTGGGAATTAAAACATTATAAAATTCAACAACCAGAATTTAAGTCTGGTTCCCGTATTTTCCCAGAACCAGGAACCCAAAACCCAGAACCCGTTTTTACTAAAACAGTAAGACGCTGTTGCTAACCTATTGTTTGACAATAAGTTCTACAACAATTCCTCAAGACTTCGGAAAATCTGAAAGCCCCTGTTGATAATCAACTGTGAGTAGATCAGTTATGGAATTCATATGCTTTACTATGTATTTGTTACGTAACTTGAATGATGACAATTTGATAGCAACAGCGTCTTGCTATTTCTTGCCATTTCTTTCAGAACCTAACACCCAGCACCCAGTTTTTTACCGGCGCGGAAATGCTCGAACAAAAGTTGTAATCCTTTAAGGGTCAAGTCAGGCTCGATATGGTCGAAGACGCGGCTATAACGTCCGATCAAGCCGATGTCACCCCCGGTGCCGATAACGACCGTCTTGCCGCCGGTCTGTTTCTTGATCCCGGCGCAGATCTCGCCGCTCAACGCCGCCATACCGTGCACTACTCCGCTTAGAATACTCTCCTGCGTGTCGCGGCCCAGCAATCTACCCGGAGCCCGCAGTTTTACCTTCGGCAGAAGCGCGGTGCCGTCATACAAAGCGCGCAGCTGCATCCGCATCCCGGGAAGTATCAATCCGCCCAGGTATTCTTTGCGGCCGGAGAGCGCGTCAAAGGTGACCGCGGTACCGTAATCCACGCTGATCAAAGGCGCGCCGAATAATTTCATAGCGGCATAGGCGTTGACCAAACGGTCCTGTCCGACTTCCTTAGGCCGTCTATAAAGGTTCTTTAACGGGACCTCCATCCCTTTCTTTCCCACGATGACCGGTTTTAGAGGGGATACCAGGCGCAGACAGCGGCAGAAGGCGAGCGTTGCCGCCGGGACCACGCTGCAGATGATTATTCCCCGGGCGTCTTTTGCGACTATACGACGCAGCGCTCCGCGGCATTTCTCCGCGCAGGCGGTGGGAATATTCACGCACCGCAGGAGCCGCTCATCTTCAAAAACACCGGCCGTGATATTGGTATTGCCGATATCGAACGCCAAAAGCGGCTTTATAATGTTCATTTTTTCAGCCTCCCGATCTCTTTGAGTTTATCCCTGATAGCGGCGGCCTTCTCGAAATGCAGGTTGCGCGCGGCCAGTTCCATTTCATATTCCAATTCCGAAACATAACGGTTAAGCTCGTATTCCTCCTTCCCCAGCCCTGTCAATCCTTCCACGTAATCCTCGGCCTTATCGTAGATCTCGATGCCGTCTTTTATGGCCTTGTTCACGGAAACCGGGGTAATGTTATGCTCCCGGTTGTATTCAAGCTGTATCTTGCGGCGGCGGTTGGATTCGGAGATCGCCTTGCGCATCGAATCGGTCAGCGTATCCGCGTACATAACCACGGTGCCGTTTATGTTACGCGCCGCTCTTCCGGAAACTTGTATCAACGAAGTAGCCGAACGCAGGAATCCCTCCTTGTCAGCGTCGAGGATAGCCACCAGGGAAACCTCCGGCAGGTCCAGCCCTTCCCGCAGCAAGTTGACCCCCACCAGGCAGTCGAACTCCTTTTTTCTCAAGCCTTTTAATATTTTACTGCGCTCGAACGTCTTGACCTCGGAATGCAGGTATTTGACCCTCACTCCGCGTTCCTCCAGATAAGAACTCAAGTCCTCGGCCATACGCTTGGTCAAAGTGGTGACCAGCGTCCTTTCTCCGCGTTCGGCGCGCTCCTTGATCAGCTTCAACAGGTCGTCGACCTGCCCTTCCACCGGCTTGATCTCCACCTGCGGATCCACCAGTCCGGTCGGCCTGATGATCTGTTCCGCCACATTGCCCTTGCTTTGGCTGATCTCGTATTTCTCGGGCGTGGCGGAAACATAGACCGTCTGCCCCAGTAACTCCTCTATTTCCGGGAATTTCAACGGCCGGTTGTCCAGGCAGGAGGGCAGCCGGAAACCGTAATCTATCAGCACTTCTTTCCTGGCGCGGTCGCCTTCGTACATCCCGCGCAGTTGCGGCACGGTCACATGGGATTCATCGATGACCGTCAGGAATCCGGACGGGAAATAATCTATCAGGCAATACGGCCGCGCGCCAGACGGCCTGCCCGAAAGGTAGCGCGAATAATTCTCTATACCGTGGCAGTAACCGGTCTCTTTCAGCATCTCCATATCGTAACGGGTGCGCGACTCCAGACGCTGCGCCTCCAGGAGTTTATCGTTCTTCTTCAGTTCTGCGCACCTTTCGCGCATATCCGCGGTTATCGATTCCAGTGCCGGGGACATTCTTTCCTGCGAGACCAAAAAGTGTTTTGCCGGATATACCGCCGCCTTCTCCAACCCGGCAAGGATATTCCCGGAGACCGGATCTATTTCGCTGATCCTCTCGACTTTTTCTTCCGAGAACTCCACCCGCAGCGCCGTTTCCCTGTAAGCCGGATATATCTCGACGGTATCGCCCCTGATCCTGAAACGGCCGCGCTTGAACTCATAATCGTTCCTTTCATATTGCACGGTCACCAGATCCATCGCCAGCTTGTCGCGGCCGCTTTCCGAGCCTTTTTCGATGAAGACCAGCGCGTCGCGGTAATCATCGGGAGAACCGAGGTTGTAAATACAGGAGACGGAAGCCACGATGATCACGTCCCTGCGCGACATCAGGGAACTGGTGGCGGAAAGCCGCAGACGGTCAAGCCTGTCGTTGATGGAGGCGTCTTTTTCTATGTAAGTGTCCGTGGACGGTATATAGGCTTCCGGCTGGTAATAGTCGTAATAACTCACGAAGTATTCCACGGCATTCTGCGGGAAGAATTCCTTAAACTCCGAATACAACTGCGCCGCGAGCGTTTTATTGTGCGAGATGACCAGAGTGGGGATATTCAGCGCGGCGATGACGTTGGCTAAAGTGAACGTCTTCCCCGAGCCGGTAACTCCCAGCAGGGTCTGGCGCGTATTGCCGGAAGCGATCGAACGGGTGAGCTTCTCCACCGCCTGCGGCTGGTCGCCGCGAGGCCGGTAGGAAGAAACCAGCTTGAATAAGGGCATCTTACCTGCCTTTGCCGGATGCCGGGATAAACTCCATACTGATGTCCGCCGATTTCACGCTGTGGGTGAGCGCTCCGACGGAAATGATATCCGCCCCGGCGGCGGCGTAAGCGCGGATATTGGAAAGAGTGATCCCGCCGGAGATCTCCAGCAGCGGCCGGCGCCCGGCAAGATCGCGCAGACGCACCGCTTTCCGTATCTCCCCGGGCTTCATATTATCCAGCATAATGATATCCGGTTTAAGAGCAAGCACCATCCGGAAGTCGGCCAGGTTCTCCACTTCCACCTCTATCTTCATATGCCGCGGGGAAAACTTTTTCCTTACCGCCGAGAATGCGCCGGCCAGGCACTGCGTCCTCTCTCCCGCGGAACAGACCGCCAGATGATTATCCTTGACCAGCACCATCTCGTCCAGGCTGCTGCGATGGTTGTCCGCCCCGCCGGCGCGCACGGCGTATTTCTGCAATGCCCGCAGGCCGGGAAAAGTCTTGCGCGTATCCACGACCCTGACCGGGTAAGGTTTAACCCTGTCGACATAAACGCGCGCCTGGGTAGCGATACCGGAAAGCATCCCGATGAAATTGATCGCCGTGCGCTCGGCGATCAATAAAGAACGCGCTTTGCCGCTTACCCGCGCCAGTTCGGCGCCGCGTTTGACTTTCTCGCCTTCTTTGCGCAGTTTCTTAAAAACCGCCTTCGCGTCCACCTGGCGGAAGACCTCGGCGGCGATCTCCAGGCCGCAGGCCACCATATCCTGCCCGGCGATGATCACCGCTTCGGCGGAAGCGTTCCCGGGGACGAAGAAATCCGTGGTGATATCTCCGCTGCCGATATCTTCTTTCAATGCCTGCGAGACTATCAGGCGATATGCGACTTCACTTTTGCAATTCTTCATATATGCCGCTGTACCTTTCCAGGGTCTCTTTAAGTTCCAAAAGCCTGGCTCTTTCTTTCTCCACTATTTCCCTGGGGGCCTTGTCCACAAAGTCCGCTTTAGAAAGCATCGCTTCCTTGCCGCGGATCGCCCCTGAAGTTTTCTCTATCTTTTCACGCAGTTTCTTTTTTTCGGCGGCGATATCCACGATCCCTTCCAGCAGCACGCTCACGTGCATCCCGCCGGCCACCGACGCCACCGAAGAAGGCTGGTGACGATACCCGATCTCTACCCGGAGCTCGGAGATCTTAGCCAGATGTTTGATCACCGCAGAAAGCCCTTTTACCGCTTTTTCCGCGGCGGCCGAAGAAACAGCCAGCACCACCGGTACTTCTTTCTGCGGAAGTATATCCAGTTCCTGGCGGATGTTGCGCACCCCGGCGATCACGGCAAAGATATCTTCCATAAAAGCCTCCGCCTTCCTGTCCTGCCGCAGTACGGCGTGTCCGGGCCAGGCGCGAGTCATAATCGAATCGCCTTTATGGGGAAGTTTCTGCCAAATCTCCTCGCTTATAAAAGGCATAAACGGATGTATCGCGGCCAGGAAGTTCTCCAGCACGCGCAGCATCACCGCCTGGTTCTGCGGCTCTTTGATCTCCAGCTTGATGATCTCCAGGTACCAGTCGCAGTATTCCTTCCAGAAGAAACCGTAAAGCAAGTTGGCGGCTTCGTTGAAACGGAAAGCCTCGATGGAGGCGTCGGCCTTTTTCAAGGTCACGGCCAGCCTGCTCAATATCCAGCGGTTCACTATGCTCAATTTCTTTTCCGAATTGATCCCGGCGGCGTCTTCGGCCCCGGTCTTGCCGTCAAGGTTCATCATCACGAAACGCGAGGCGTTCCAGATCTTGTTGGCGAAATTCCTGCCCTGTTCGAACCTCTCTTTGGAAAGATAAACATCCTGCCCCTGGGCGGTAATGGCGATCAGGCTGAAACGCAGGGCGTCGGTACCATACTGCGCGATGATCTCCAGCGGATCGATACTGTTGCCCAGCGACTTGGACATCTTCCTGCCGTCCTTGTCCCTGACCGTGCCGTGAATGTAAACGTCTTTAAAAGGTATCTCTCCCATAAATTCAAACCCGGCCATTATCATTCGCGCTACCCAGAAAAAGATGATCTCCGAGGCGGTGACCAGCGCGCTGGTCGGATAAAAATATTTCAGGTCTTGCTCAACTTTAAGGCGTTCCTGAATGTCGATATATTGCGAGGACGGCCAGCCGAAAGTGGCGAACGGCCAGAGCCAGGAAGAAAACCAGGTATCCAGCACGTCTTCATCCTGTCTCAACTCGGAATTACCGCAGACAGGGCATTTCTCCGGCCTGGTCCGGGATACAATAATCCCCGCATTTTCTTTTTTTCTATCTATGGACTTGCTTTTTGAGTTTAAGCAGCTATCGCAGTAATACACCGGCAGGCGGTGTCCCCACCAGATCTGCCTGGAGATACACCAGTCCTGGATATTCTCCATCCAGTTCAAATAAACCTTGGTCCAGCGCTTCGGGTAAAACTTGATCCTGCCCTTTTTGACCGCCTCGATCGCCGGCCCGGACAAAGGCTGCATCTTCACGAACCACTGCTTTGAGAGATACGGTTCGATAATGGTATGGCAGCGATAGCAATGCCCGGCGGAAAGTCTATGCGGCTCGATCTTCTCCAGCAGGCCCTTCTCCTTCAGATCCTCGATAATCACTTCCCTGGCCTCGAATCTGTCCATACCGCTGTATTCCCCGGCCAGCTCATTCATTCTGGCGTCGGGATGCATCACATTGATAAACTGAAGATTATGCTTTTTGCCCATCCGGTAATCGTTGGGATCGTGCGCCGGGGTGACTTTCACCGCTCCGGTGCCGAACTTGGCGTCCACCTCCGGGTCGGCGATGATCTTTATCTCTCTCTGCGCCAAAGGCAGAAGCAGGCTCCTGCCGATAAGTTTCTTGTAACGCCTGTCTTTGGGATTGACCGCCACCGCCGTATCGCCGAGCATAGTTTCCGGCCGGGTAGTGGCGACGACCACGAATTCCGAAGGAGCGTCCTTCAAGGGATATTTAAGATAATAAAGATGCGCGTCCAATTCGTGGTGCGGCGCTTCTTCGTCGGCGAGCGCGGTCTGGCACCTGGGGCACCAGTTGATGATATATTCTCCGCGGTAAATAAGGCCCTTTTCGTGAAGACGCACGAAGACTTCCGTCACGGCCTGGGAATATCCCTCATCCATAGTGAAGCGCGTGCGGGTCCAGTCGCAGGAAGCGCCCAGTTTCCGGAGTTGTTTGATGATCGTCGAGCCGTATTGCTCCCTCCACTGCCAGACGCGCTCCAGGAATTTTTCGCGGCCGAGGTCCTGCCTGCGCAGGCCTTCCTTCATCAGCATCTTCTCCACCACGTTCTGGGTGGCGATGCCGGCGTGGTCTGTGCCGGGCATCCAAAGGCTCGCCTTGCCCTTCATACGCTGCTGCCGGATAAGGATATCCTGGATGGTATCGTTAAGGGCGTGGCCCATATGCAGGATACCGGTAACATTGGGAGGAGGAATGACCACGGTGAACGGCTGCTTCCCGGGGCCGGGCGAAGCGCCGAAATAACCTTTTTCTTCCCAGAATTTATACCACTTCTCCTCGGTCTCCGCAGGAGTGTAGTGGATGGGGATCTCGTTTATATTTTTATTCTCTTCCATTGAAGGATCTCCAAATAAAAATCGGTTATGGCTACGGTAACGAAACCCGTATCGGCATTGGGGCACGGTAACGTGAAAAGACCGTAACCGTTACCGAGTGATTAAACGCCCGCCATTGAAACGTTGGCGAGGTTCAAAAAAGGGTATCGTACCCCTTACCGAAAGACGATCGTTATCTCGGCATTCGCAAATTCTGCGCTGTAATCAAACGCGGGAGGAACTGTCTTTAAGCAGTTTGTATTCCACGCTGTCCGACAACGCCTGCCAGGAGGCCTCGATTATGTTCTCCGAAACTCCTACGGTGTTCCAGGTATCGCCGGCGTCCTGCGATTGTATCAACACGCGCACCTTGGCGGCAGTTCCGTCTTTTTCGTTGAGCACGCGCACTTTGAAGTCGCTCAAATGCATACGGGCCAGATTGGGATAGAAATCCTTGAGCGCCTTGCGCAGGGCGTTGTCCAGCGCGTTCACCGGGCCGTCGCCTTCCGCCGCGGTATGTTCCCTGGAGCCTTTTACCTTGATCTTCACGATCGCCTCGGTGGTCACGCGGTTATCCGGATGACGCTCCACTACCACCCGGAAACCTTCCAACTCGAAGAATTTATCGTGTTTTCGTATCGCCCTCTGCAGCAGCAGTTCGAAAGACGCCTCCGCTGCCTCGAACTGGTAGCCTTTATTCTCCAGTTCCTGCACGAGTTTAAGTATCTTCTTGGTCTTGGGATCGTCCTTGGTCAGGTCAAGTTCAAGATCGCGGGCGCGCAGCAGTATCCCGGTTTTTCCTCCCAATTCCGAAAGCAGCATCCTGCGCCGGTTGCCGACGAGCGCCGGATCGATATGTTCGTAAGTCACGCAATTCTTCATTATCGCGTTGATATGCACCCCGGCTTTATGCGCGAACGCCGAAGGCCCGCTGTAGGGCTGGTCGCCGCGGATCGTCATATTGCTGATCTCGCTGACAAAATGCGACAGCCTGGTCAATCCTTTAAGTTTCTCGGGCGGCAGGCAGCGCACGCCCATTTTCAACTGCAGGTTGGCGATGATCGGGATAAGGTCGGCGTTACCGCAGCGCTCGCCGTAACCGTTGACCGTCCCCTGCACCATCCCCGCACCGGCTTCGACCGCGGAGAGAGAATTCGCCACCGCCAGGCCGCTGTCATTATGGCAATGAATGCCGATCTCTGTTTTCGCCAAAGGCAAAACTTCTCTTACTATGCGCGTTATTTCCGAAGTGAGCGTGCCGCCGTTGGTATCGCAAAGCACCAGCACGGACGCGCCGGCGTCGCGGGCGGTGAACAGGCATTTAACGGCGTAATCGCGGTTGGCCTTGTAAGCGTCGAAAAAATGTTCCGCGTCGTAGAAAACGGTCAGCCCTTTGGCCCGCAGGAAAGACACCGAGTCCCTGATCATATGCAGGTTCTCTTCCAGGGTGGTCTTCAACACGTCCCTGACGTGCAGGTCCCAGGTCTTCCCGAAAAGCGTGACGCAAGAAACCTTCGCCTTGAGAAACGCCTTCAGGTTGGCGTCCTGTGAGGCCTTGATGCCCGGCCTTCTGGTCGAACCGAAAGCCACCAGTTCCGCGCAGGAGAGCCTGCGGCCGGCCATCTTCAGGAAGAATTCCATATCTTTCGGGTTGGAACCCGGCCAGCCGCCTTCGACATAATGTATCCCGGCTTTGTCCAGTTCCAGGGCAATGGCGATCTTATCGGAAACCGTGTAAGAAATGCCTTCCCCCTGGGAACCGTCACGCAGGGTGGTATCGTAAACAGCCACGCTGTTTTTCATAATTGACCCCTTATTTTTTCTTTCCCAGCCCGAACTTATCGTGCAGTATGCGCACCGCTTCCTCGGCGGATTTCTTCTTGATAATACAGGAAATACTGATATCAGAGGTAGAGATCATATCTATGTTGATCTTGTTGGCGGCGAGCGCGGCGAACATCATCGCGGCCACGCCGGGATGCGATTTCATACCCACGCCGACCACGGAGATGCGCGCGATATCGTCATCCTGCAGCACTTCCCCGGCGCCGACCCCTGCGGCGGCCTCTTTGGCGAGCTTCACCGCTTTGGCCAGGTCGGTCTTACCGACAGTGAACGAAATGTCCGTCTTACGCAGATGGCTGACATTCTGCACGATCATATCCACGTTCACGCATTTCTCCGCCATCAGATTGAATATCTTTGCCGCGATACCTGGCTGGTCCTGCAAACCGCAGACCGTTACCTTGGCTTCATTCTTATTTAAAGTTATTCCGCTGACCATCAACTCTTCCATCTCTTTTACCTCCCTGATTATCATCGTGCCCGGCTTATCTGAAAAAGAAGACCGGACTTGTATAGGCACGTCGAACTTTTTGGCGACTTCGATGGATCTGGCCTGCATCACCTGGGCGCCCAGCGAAGCCATCTCCAGCATTTCGTCGTAAGTGATCGCGGACAGCTTCCTGGCCGAAGGCTCTATCCTGGGGTCGGTGGTGAATATGCCCTCCACATCCGTGTAGATCTCGCACTCGTCCGCCTTCAGTTCTTTTGCCAGCGCCACCGCCGTCAGATCCGAACCTCCGCGGCCGAGCGTAGTGATATCCTGCTCCGGGGTAACTCCCTGGAACCCGGCGACGATCACGATCCTGCCTTTTTCCAGTTCGGCCTTGACCTTCGCGGGGTTTATCTTCAGGATACGCGCCCGGGTATGGCTGCGGTCGGTTATTATCCCCACCTGCAGCCCGGTCAGCGAGATCGCCTCGTAACCGAGTTTATGTATGGCCATTGCCAGGAGCGCCACCGATATCTGCTCTCCGGTGGAAAGCAGCATATCCATCTCGCGCTCCGAAGGTTCGCTGTTTATTTTCGCGGCCAAATCTATCAATTCATCGGTAGTATCGCCGAGGGCGGAAACCACCACCACCAGATTATCGCCTTTTTTCCTGTAAGAAGCCACTCGCTTGGCGACATTCTGTATCCTCTCCACATTGGCTACCGAAGAACCGCCGAATTTCTGCACTACCAAACGTCCGTTCATCTAAGCTTCCCCTCCGTTTAAATCCCGTAATTTATGAAATACTTCATCAACTCATATCCCTTCTCGAAATTCAACCCGCTCTTCTGCGCTTCTTTCTCGCTGTAGGCGGAGGCGCCGCCCGCGGCGATACCCGCGCCGTACATCCCGAAACAAACCGGGTCGGCGGCGTGGCTGCGCAATGCCACCGGCGTGGGATGGTCGGGCATAACCAGTATGCGCAGGCCGGGGTCTTTTTTCGCCGCGTCGAGGAACCGGCGCACCACGGCATGGTCGAAACGCTCGATGGCGGTTATTTTCTGGCGCAGGTCGCCGTTGTGCCCGGCTTCGTCGGGCGCTTCCACGTGCACGAAAACAAAATCGTGTTTTTCCAGCGACTCCACTCCGGCCTCGGCCTTACCTTCGTAATTAGTATCGTAATATCCGGTTGCGCCGGGCACGTCTATCACGTCCAGCCCGATTATGCGCCCCAGCCCTTTCAAAAGGTCGACCGCGGAAATAACACTACCGTTTATTCCGAAGATATCGCTGAAACGCGGCATACGCGGCTTCCTGCCCTGTCCCCAGAGCCAGATCATATTCCCCGGGTTCTCTTTCAAATCTATGCGCACCTGATTGATCTCGTGCCCCTCCAGCAGGCCGCGGGAATCGGTCATCAACTTGATCAGATTCTGCGCGCCGGGGCCTTTAGGCAGGTTACGCGAAATCTCTCCTCCGGCGATATCGTGCGGCGGCCGGCAATCCGTCTCGTGCAGCCCAAGCGAAACCCCGCCGGAGGCAAGCATCAGATGCCGGTAACTGACACCCGGATAAAACTTAAAGTTTCCTCCGCCCAAATTGCGGTCGATGAATTTTATAAGCTGTTCCGCTTCTTTGGAACTGATATGCCCGGCGCTGTAATCTTCCAGGATATCTCCGGAGGCGGTGATCAGATTACAGCGGAAGGCGACATCCCCGTCTTTCATCTCAACGCCCAGGTTGGCCGCTTCCAGCGGGCCGCGTCCGACATAGAACTCCGCCGGGTTATAGCCCATAATGGACATATTCGCCACGTCCGAGCCGGCGGCCATTTTGTCCGGAATGGTCTTTGCCGTGCCGAGTATCCCTTCCCTGGCCAGGAAATCCATAGCCGGGGTATGCGCGGCTTCGATCGGAGTCTTACCCTCGAGTTCCTGCAAAGGATAATCGGCCATACCATCGGCGACTAATACCGCGTATTTAAATTTCCCCTTTTTAAGCGGCATTTTTAGACAATCCCTCCGCTATGCAGCGCACCAGGTGCACGGCCAGGTTTTTCTTGGAACAAAAAGGCCCGCTCAATTTGCCGTCCTTGACGATATATGCTTCATACAGGTTATTGCGAATGGTATTGGCTACCACGATCTCCGCTCCGCAGCGTTCCGCCAGGACCATCGCCTCCCGGCGCAATTCCTTGGCCCCGGCCTGCGGCTCGAATTTAAACCCCACCAGCATCAATTCCGGGTCCTGTTTCTTTATGGAATCGATGATCTTCGGCGTTGCCGCCAGCTTCAGAGAAAGGTTCTTTTTTCCGGAAGGGATCTTCTTGCGGTGCGCGTGCCTGGGCTGATAATCGGATACCGCCGCCGAGTGTATCACCACGTCGTATTTGCGGCGCACCAGTTCGCGCGCGAGCTTTTCCTGCAAGTCGGAAAAGAACTTAAAAGGCTCGGTATGTTTGCCGTTTCCACCCCTGGATTCCAGAAGAGACGGGCCGAGCAGAACGCGCGCCGACGCCCCCCATTTTCTGACCTCTTCCGCCAGCAACAGCCCGGTTTCCCCGGTGGCGGTATTGCTGATCACCCTCACGTCGTCGATCGGCACCCAGGTCGGGCCCGCGGTAATAAGCACTCTTTTATCTTTCAAAACATTGGACTTACATTTCGCTTTGGCTTTCATCTATGATAGAACTCCTTTTGAAATCTTAAAAACCGGTTCTGGGTTTTGGGTTATAGGTTCTGGGAAAAACAAAACCGGTTTTGCATCCTTAAAATGATTTATCATTTACGCTTTTACGAAAACCAAGAACCGAGCACCCAGAACCCGTTTTAATTAGAATCCTATCTGCTCCAGTATTTCTTTCATCTCGGCGTTGACCGTGATCGGTTTATCCACGCTTTTTATCGCCCTGTCCGGGTCCTTCAAGCCGTGCCCGGTCAGGATACAGACTATGCGGGATTTCTCCGCGCTCCCGAAGAAGTCTCCCGAGTCCGCCAATTTTAACAGGCCCGCGACCGAAGCGCAGGACGCCGGCTCGGCGAAAACCCCGTCCCTGGCCGCCAACAATTTATACGCTTCCAGTATCTCTTCATCGGAAACCATATCGATCAACCCGCCGGATTCGTCCCTGGCCTGCTCCGCCTGTTTCCAGCTGGCGGGATTGCCGATACGGATGGCGGTGGCGATGGTCTCCGGGTTCTCCACGATCCTGCCCCTGACGATCGGCGCCGCCCCTTCGGCCTGGAACCCCAGCAGTTTCGGCAAAGCGTTTATCCTGCCCTCCTGCTTGTATTGCTTATAGCCTTTCCAGTAAGCGGTGATGTTACCGGCATTGCCCACGGGCATCACCTGAAAATCCGGCGCGCTGCCGAAAGCGTCGCAGATCTCGAAACTCGCGGTCTTCTGGCCTTCGATACGATAAGGATTCAGAGAGTTCACCAGCGTTATCGGATACTTCTGCGCCGTCTCTCGCACTAAACGTAAAGCGTCGTCGAAATTACCGCGCACCTGCAGCACCAGCGCCCCGTGTATCAAGGCCTGGCTTAACTTTCCCATAGCGATATGCCCGTCGGGGATCAAGACCACGCATTTGATCCCGGCGCGCGCGGCGTAGGCGGCTGCGGAGGCGGAAGTATTGCCGGTAGAAGCGCAGATCACCGCGCGCGAGCCTTCTTCACAGGCCTTGGATATGGCCATGGTCATCCCGCGGTCTTTAAAAGAACCCGTGGGATTCAGCCCTTCGTATTTAAGATAGACTTCACAGCCTTTCCCGATCCTGGAGCTTAAATACTTAGAGAACACCAGCGGCGTATTTCCCTCGTTAAGGGTGATCACCGGAGTGGCAGCGTTGACCGGAAGGTATTGCCTGTATTTTTCTATAAGCCCCGCGTAAAGCATCGCGCTTATATCTCCTCTATGCGTATCGCCACCGCTTTTTCCTTGATCACGTCCAGCTTGTCGATCACCGCCAGCGCCGAACGTAGTTTCTTCTCCAGCGCGTCGTGTATCACCATCACTATCGGCACCGCCTGCCCGCTGCGCGCCGATTTCTGGGTAACGGATTCGATGCTGATGCCGAATTTGGCGAATATCCCGGATATTTTAGCCAGCACGCCCGGCTTATCGTCGGCCATCACCCGGACGTAATAGCGGCTCTCTATCTCGTCTATGCTGCGCAGGCGTTTCACTCCTTCGTCGGGGGTGATATTCAACGTCGGCCTGAACATCCCGGCTTTAAGGTCCTGCGCCAGGTCAACCAGGTCGGAAACCACGGCCGAGGCGGCTGACAACTGCCCGGCGCCCGGGCCGTAGAACAGCAGTTCGCCGGCCAGGTCGCTGGAAACGAAGATCGCGTTGAACACGCCGTCCACCGAAGCCAAAAGGTGTCCGGAATTGATCAATGTCGGATGCACCCGTACCTCCAGCGCGTCGCCCTCTTTCTTGGCTATCGCCAACAGTTTGATCTCGAAACCGAGTTCCTTGGCGTAATTTATATCCTGCAGGGAAACCCTGGAGATCCCTTCCACGTAAACTTCCCCGATGCGCGCCATCCTGCCGAAACACAGGTAAGTGAGGATCACCAGTTTATGAGCGGAATCCATCCCCTCGATATCGAGTGTGGGGTCTTTCTCCGCGAATCCGCGTTTCTGCGCTTCTTTGAGCGCCTCGGAAAAACTGCAGTTCTCCGCGGACATACGCGAAAGTATGAAATTTGTCGTGCCGTTGACGATGCCGAAGACCCCGGAAAAATTATTGGCCACCAGCCCTTCGCGCAGGGATTTTATAATGGGGATGCCTGCCCCCACGGAAGCCTCGAAATAAACGCTTTTTCCCCTGTCCTGCGCCAGGGCGAAGATATCTGTGCCGTGATGCGCCAGCAGGGCTTTATTCGCGGTCACCACGTTCTTGCCTTTTTTAAGCGCCTCGGTAATGAACTCCCGCGCCGGATTTATCCCGCCGATCAATTCCACTACGATATCTATTTGCGGATCGTCCAGGATATCCGCAACGTTATTGGTCAAAAGCGATTTATCGAGCGAAATGCCGCGTTTGGCGGAAATGTCCTTATCGCAGACTTTCTTCAGCACCATTTCCATACCGGTCTTCTCGCGCAATATCGCCTTCTTATCGCGCAGGATCTTGACCACACCGGCGCCCACATTGCCGAAACCTATTAAACCTATGTTTATCTTCCTGGCACTCATCTGACCGACCTCGCTTTTTTGCCTATTTCTTTTCGTTTTTAAGATGATATTCCACAGTGCCGCCGATGACCCTGCGGTGGTTGTCGTCTATCGCGGAAAATTGTATGCGGGTATCGTAGATCATATCCTTGCTGATTTCCTTGGATTCCACAACCTTGCCCATCAAAAGTATGGGATGCGAATCGAAAGGCAGGCGTATTTCCAAGGCCAGGTTGGTGCCGGGATCGAAAGAACGGTTGGTGGTCAAAAGCATCCCGCCCAGGCTAATGTTCTTCGTCTGGGAAATATCCACGTTGTTTGCCTCTTCGAAAACCCTGTAAGAGACCACAAAACGCCCGCCTGCCCTGGGGTACTTACGCTTCTCTTCTCCGTTGAATTGCGCCATATCTCCCTCCTCACCATCCATTCTGCGTCCGCAGAATATTATTTTAACTATCCTAAAAGTGAATTCTGACCGTTCGAAAGTCGAAAAGAGGAATGGAATTAACCTCCCGCGGACGATCTTCAAAAGCATTATCCGGCGTTTATAGACCGCACGAAACTATATTATATATATGTTCAATAATTATGTAAACAGAAACTTCTTTTTTGCCGTTTCGGCATTTTAGGGAAGCGCGGAAAGAGGATAAACCGCTAAACGGCTTACTCTTTCTTCATTTGGCGGGTCATCAGGTCTTTTACCGCTTTCACCGGGGATTTCTCTTTATAGAGCACGCGGTAAACTTCCCCGCAGATCGGCATATCGACTTTGTAACGCAGGCTCAATCCGTGGGCGGATTCGGCGGTAGGCACGCCTTCGGCGATCATCAACCCCATCTTGCGCCTGATCTCATCGAGGCTCCTGCCCATACCGATCTGTTCTCCGACTGACCTGTTCCGGCTGTCGCGGCTGATACAGGTGGTGACCAGATCGCCGAGCCCGCTGATGCCGCTGAAGGTCCTGGCCTTTGCCGACATCGCTTTCCCCAGCCGGGCCATTTCCGCCAGCCCGCGCGAAAGCAGCGCCGCCTTGGTATTAGAGCCGAACCCGAGCCCGTCGGAAATACCGCAGGCGATGGCGATCACGTTCTTAAGGCTGCCGCCCAATTCCACGCCGATGACGTCGTCGTTGCCGTAGATCCGGAAGCTGTCGCTCATAAATAAAGCCTGCAGTTCCTCCCTGACCTCTTTTCCGGAGGAAGCGATCACCGCGGTCGTGGGAATACCGAACGCCACTTCCCTGGCGATGGTCGGGCCGGAAAGCACCGCGATCCTGATCCTGCCCAGTTCTTCGGCGATGACTTCGGACATCCTTTTCAGCGAACCGCCCTCGATCCCCTTGACCACGCTAAGATAATCGGCTCCGGCGGGTAAAGAGCAGTCTTTCATTCTGCGCAGCACGCCGCGCAAATACTGCGAAGGCACGGCCAAAACGATAGTATCGCTCCCGGCGCAGGCCTCGTTCAGATCGGAAGTTATGGAGATTTTTTTCGGTATTTTAAAACCGGGAAGAAATTTCTTGTTCTCGCGGTGCTTATTCAGATAAGAAGCGTATTCCGGAAAGGCGCTCCAGATGGAAACATCCACGTCTTTGCGCGACAAGAGAATGGCCAGGGTAGTGCCCCAGCCTCCGTCACCTATAAAAGCGATCTTCGTTCTTTTCATAATTTTAAACCTGCGGCGGAAGCAGAATCTTAGGGATCAAGGCGTGCCCTTCTTCCCTGGTCAGGAACCTTAAGCCTACTTTATGCAGGCCGTTCTCGTCGTCGCCCTCCATCCTGACCACGCAGCCGATTATCCCGCCCTGATACATAAAACACCTTTTCTCCATATCCTGGCAGAAGTCAAGCGTGTCTTTATCGAAAGAAAGCCAGAGTATGTCGTTGACCTGGACGTCGTCTTTGATGCGGCAGAAAATACCGCTCTGGCTGACGTCGGCGGTATAGCCTTCCAGCAATTTATCTATCGTCTCGCGCTTGCAGATTTTATACGCCAGAGGGGTCACGTACTCTACCCTCGAGAATTCCCTTCGTTCTTTGCCGCCGATATTGTCCGTCATATAGTCCTCTATTTTATCTCCAGTCCGGTCTTGTTGGTCCGGAGTTTAGCCAGTTCCCAGCTGTATTCGTATAAATGCAGCCCTTTGCTGACCGCGATGATCTCACCGTCCTCGACGCCGATCTCTTCGGCCATATACTGCTTCACCAGTTCCAGGCCGCCGATGTTCGAAGGAAAACCTCCCCAGAGGTCCCAGGAGCGGAAATAAAGAATGAAGTGCAGTTTGCCGTAACGCACGCGGGTATCGATCAGACGCAGGCACGGCGGGTCGTTGAGCTTTATGTCCGACGGCATCCCGATCTCCATCACCGCCTGATTAGTCCCCGGGCCTTTTTCTTTGTATATCCGGATTACTTCTTCTATCTGGTTGACATCCAGCGGTATCTCCTTATACATCCCGCTGCCTTCCTGCTTCACCTTTACCCGGGGCGCGACAAGCCGTTCGCCGTACGTGTAATCTTCCGTCTCTGTCTTGGCTCCGGTAAGCAGATAGCCCAGGTATCCCTGAACGTAATCCATATCGGTGGGCGCGGGAATATTCATCCCTTCGGGAATAAGCGGAATGATCTGATGGGAAGGTTTCTTGATCTTGATGACCGCGAAATCGAATTCCAGCCGCCGCTGCCCCTCGTAACTGCCCCTGGTAATCGTATAAACGTGCCCTTTATCCAGTATCTTGGACAGACACTGGAACCAGGCATCGTCCACGTCGAAGGCATCGATAAAAACAGGCTCCAGGAATTCTCTTTCCGGCATAGGCTGCGGCAAAAAAGGTAAATCTCAACCAGTTATTTAAAAGCCCATCGTACTAACTATTGAAACCAAGGTATTAAATGATAAATAAGTGCTGTGGACTGTTTTATAGCTGCAAACGTCCTTCGTCCCTCGTGCTTCGTTCCTTTTCCCAGAACCTATAACTCAACACCCAAAACCCGTTTTTAAAAGAACTTGTATAAAATCCAGAGCGAGAGAAGGGAAATCCTCCCATGTATTCTACGCTTGCCCCGCTTATTTGTACCTTTAATTAGGCGGGATTTCGCTCTATAAATCTTATTGCGCTCAAGAAGGCTATTGTTCTCTTCTCAATTTATCTCTAAGCATCAGAAAGCTTGTCCCGCATACCTTATTGTCTTTCCTTGCGGGATTTCCTTCAGCTTAATTCCAGAGCGAGAGAAGGGAATCGAACCCTCATATATAGCTTGGAAGGCTATTGTTCTACCACTGAACTACTCTCGCGTAATCTAATCTTTCTAAGAAAAGCTAAAACTGGTTTTAGATCTTGTGTCCTTGTTTTTCTACGAGAACCCAGAACCCGTCTTTTATAATAGTGGGCAGAGTAGGATTCGAACCTACGTAGCACGAGTGCAACAGATTTACAGTCTGTCCCCTTTAGCCACTTGGGTATCTGCCCGCGTTGTGCGCTGCTAAATTAATATAACAGCGCACAGAGCAATCGAGAATCGAAATTTGACAATTGAGCAAAATCGAGATTGCGGTCTAATCTCTAATTTCGATTTTCAAGCTTAAAAAAAGAACGCGTCTTTCGTGTATCTCCCCAGAACCTAAAACCCAACACCCAGAACCTGTTTTTATAAATCGGGGCGACAGGACTTGAACCTGTGACCTCTTGAACCCCATTCAAGCGCTCTAGCCAAGCTGAGCCACGCCCCGTAATCTATTGTACCGGCCGGAGCAAAAACTACCATTCCTAGCCGCTTCTACCTTACAAAACCTGATAATTTATTCGTGGATTAATGAAGCTCTCCGGGATAAACAAACCAGGGAGTTTTCTGCTACTTGAGCGAAATTTCTCCGAAGCAGTCCCCCTCTTTGCGCAGCGATACCTTCCCGTTTATCCTGCGCATTCATCCCCAGGCTTAAAAACCTGGGGGTTTCTGCGTAGGAGAATAAATATAGCAGAACTTTTTAAGGGTGTAAAGAAAGATTTTCGGGCTGGACAGTTAAAACTCGAGAATCATCAAATTTACTGTAAAAAAGGCAATTCCCGATTTAACCATGAATTAGCTTTTAATTTATTTCATCAATAAGTATTGCTACAGTTTTTTTAGTACATTAAAAAATGAACTAGTAGCTGGTAATATATTTGGAACACGGGAAGAAGCACGGCGAAAGATCTTCGATTATATTGAAGTCTTTTATAATCGCAAGAGGATTCATCAATCACTGGGGTATCAAACACCGGAAATGGTTGAACAAAGAGTAGCTGAATTTAACCGTCCGTTAAACTATGGGTACCTCATTGCGTCCCAGAAGTTGCAGACTCCTAAAATGGTTAATTGCCTCTCTAACTCTCCTTGAGATTACATATTCTGGCAGACCGGCATTATCGCTACGTATTTTATTCGCGATTTGCAATATATCTATTGGCATTGATTCAGCTAATTCAATATCGAGAAATACTGGTAATGTTTGCTCTTGATCCCGCGTCAACTTACTTCGTTTAGCCCCAAATGTTAAATTATTGATAAGAAAATCCAAAGAAAGAAGCGGTGAGGGAGGGGCTTTTCCTTTAAATTCTGCTTGAAGAGCATCACGGATTGACCATGCATTTCTATCGAGAGTTAATAGCCAATGTTTATACCCTAGTTCAGTAACTTGCTCCTCAGTCCGTAGAGTAACTACGCCAAGATATGTCTCGATATCATGTTTAATCAATTGTTTTGTGGTTGTATCGTCTCCCTCATTGATTGACGCTCTTCTTCGGAAATAATGTGCGTTAGTCCAAAGACGATCCGCCGCATAACGCACCTCTTGATCTCCCCTATCGGCTGCTTCGGAAAGAGATTCCCTCTGAATGTTAAAAAGTTCATGTAGAAACTGGGCTATATCCTCTTCAGGCTGTTCTCTCCCCCGGAATAAAGAGAGCCAATTCGAAAAATTATCCATAGGCTTTCCTGTCAATAAATACTGCGCATAAAGAAATGGAATACGCCCTTGCCAAGTTGTTTGAGAAAAACACCCCCATGCGGTATTCATATGACTATTAACCTCTTGAATAACACCAGGGGTAACTCGCAATTCTATACCTGAGTCTCGCGCTGTTAATATTAATCGGGAAAATTTTCTGCGCGATTCTTCTTCTTGAAGCTGCTCTGCAAAAAGCGGAAGAAGAACGGTAGTATCAAGCCAGATTTTTCCATAAGAAAATAGTTTTTGTGTGGCACTCTGAACATCAGGTGTCTCGCGAAGAAAAGAAAAAAGCGTATAAGAGTTACTTAACCTTCGCAGATGAATCCTAACCACATCTGTCGATTCTTTAAACAGATTACAAATGATAGTTTTTATAATGTCTGGGTAATACCGGATCACTATTCCTTTTCCTTGTGGAGGGATAGAAGCAATATCTCCGAGTATACAATCCTCTAACTGTTTAAAATCCACTCTATCAAGATTCCCGCTCATAACTGCTGAAACAAATATCTCTCCTTTACGTAACAATAGTTTTTCAATCACTCGTGGTATCCTACTTTTTAAGTCATCTTCATTCTCAGGAAGAATATCTTTTAAGTAGGGCTGATACAATAATTTAATTTGCTCGCCAAAAGCAGATTCCTCGGTTTCTTTCTCCGCCAACCTCACAATTATTCGCTGGCTTTCTTCATAAGTTAGACAAAATTCATCCTCCTGAGGCCAGTATCTTATAAATCGCTTTGTTAATCTTAATAAGGCAGAATCAATTTGTTTATCAAGCTCTACTTTATCAACAGAGGACAAACACTCGCCAATAACTTTGTGTATCTGTTCTCGCCTCATTTTTATTTCTGAAGTAGTATGACGCAAGGCTGCTCGAACTAATGCATCGAATGATAATTTGGTTAATCCTTTAGCAGTTATATCATCCTGTAATTGAAGATCCAGGTACAACAAAGCAGCCTTTGCTTCTTGTGAAGTTAAAGGCGATGTGGATTTATTAATTATTTGCTCACCTGAAAGAATTGGACGTGCTACTTTATCAATAAGTTCCTCAGAAGCATTTAGACGAATCTCTCCCAGTACCGATCGCTCTATAAACCAATTTCTATCCCTAATATCCAACATTATCCCTTGCGCTAAAAGGTCCGCTTTTAATTCATCAGCTTGCCCTCCAATCAATTGATTAGAGCAATAGACCAAAGAACGAACATCTGGAAAAGTTTCTTTTAAACGACGCGTGGTCTGTTTAATCTTAACATTCCAATCTTTCCTAATTGAATACTGACACACAACAAAGGGTTTTCCATTCGGCGAAAATAACTCCGAATCTCGGCCCCCGTCTCCTGATGAATGCGCCATTGTGCGGAGTTCCGAGAATTCAACCGCTAAGAAAACAGAACAAAGTCGTTCAAAATCCTGCCATGCTTCAATTCTTTCAAGGGCAAACCTAAATAGATTTATGTTCATAATTCTCCCAACACCTATTTAAAACTTAACACATACCGCTATTGAGAATTATAGCATTTACAATAAGCTACACAATGATTATTCGCCAGGTGATTTTAAGTGTTTCTTGATTCTGTCAAGGAGCTTTAATCACAGGGGGAGTCCGATAGTCATTAGGGTCTATACAGGAATCATAGGTTTTTCGATCTATTTTGATCCAATCAGTCTTATTGATTCCTCTACTATTCCTCAAGGTAGGGCTTACAGGAAACGCTGATGCTACTTTTATCCACCTGTTTTGTTCTACAGCTATTCGCCTTACCTCGTCAACCACTTCAGTTAAATCTTGATCTTGGCTGAATATAAGCGCAACATCATATTTTCTTTCATGCGCGAATCGAATAACATCGATGGCGATACGAACATCTATTCCTTTTTCTTGACCGACTAAGAAAGTATAAGCTGTACCGTCAGGCAACCTGACTGTTTGATTACGATAGCGCAGAGATCGGGAGAAAATGGTAATCCCTTTTTGTCCCATAGATGATAGCTTTCTATTCCAAAAGTTGTTCCAGCGGGCATCATCTTGTAAATCAGGAACTCCGGTATAAAACCTAATTTCTTCAATATCCCAAAGATATTGTTTACAAACTGTTTCGGAAAGTTTTTTGATATCGTAATTGGGGAAGGTATAGCCGAAGGCTTCTTTGACGGAATGATAAAGATTCTGTCCATCAACAAATATTATAACTTTCTTTGAGGATGGTTCCTTAAAATGCACTTATCCCTCCTCCTAGAAATAAATAACCCCGCCCGAACCTTTGCAGGAATCAAGCGGGGTGCAAGTAACAATAATTATACTATCAATCTTTACGCTGTCAATCTCTTTTCTGATTTAAATATACCACATTTTCATACTATGTACCAGCCTAAAAATCCCTCCAGGTCTCAATAGCGCCCATTTCACATTTATAATACCCAAAAAATCCCCGCGCTTTATTTGCGGAGATTTTTGTTGTGGATTGTCTATGGTCTGTTTTTATAATACGGATGTCTTTTATTTTAACGTCCTTCCTGCCTCGTTTCTTTTCCCAGAACCCAAAACCCAGCACCCAGAACCCGTCTTTAAAAGAAAAGCCGGCGAGAGGAATCGAACCCCCGACCCGCTGTTTACAAAACAGCTGCTCTACCAACTGAGCTACGCCGGCGTGAAAACTGACTTTACGATATTAGTGGATCGGATTGCTTCTTCCGCCTCCGGCGGAATCGCAATGACGCTAAGCGTCCTTCATTTTGCCTGCCTGCGGTTTAGACGGGCAAAATCCGCTTTATTGCTTGGGGAATTTTATCAATAATATCACCGGCAATCAAGCTAATTTTTGTTTTTTCCCTCGCTGCCATATCCCCTGCCAGGCCGTGCAGGTAAACCGCGAATTTGGCCGCGGTGAAGCAGTCCAGCCTCTGGCAGAGAAAAGCCGCCAGCATCCCGGAGAGCACGTCCCCGGAACCTGCGGTGGCCATGCCGGGATTACCGGTGTGGTTGATATAACTGCGGCCGTCAGGCCCTGCCACCAGCGTGTGATGCCCTTTGAGCACTACGGTCAAGCCGTATTTGCGCGCGAAGTCAACGGCGATCTTCTTTCTCTGTGTCTGCACCTGGGGCACGGTCAGGCCAAGAAGCCTGGCCATTTCTCCAGGATGCGGGGTGATCACCAATCCTGCCTGCGCTGCCTGACGCAATAACTCCGGGCTGCCCGCAAAGGCGTTCAGGCCGTCGGCATCCAGCACTTTCGGCAGTTTTATTTCCCGCGCAAGTTTTCTTACCAAGACCCTTGTCCCGGGCGTGCATTCCAGGCCGGGGCCGATAACCAAGACATTACAGGCAGCGGAAAATTTTTTGATCAACGCAAACGCTCCGGGAATAAGCGTGCCTTTTCCGGCATCCGGTAAAGGCAACGTCATCAACTCGGGGATTTTCCTACGGATGACGGCGTTATTTATCGAAGCGGGAATACCCAGGGTGACCATACCGGCGCCGCTGCGCAAAGCGGCTGTCCCGGAAAGTATGGCCGCGCCGGAGAACCGGTTCGATCCGGCGATAACCAGTAAATGGCCGTAATCTCCCTTATGGGAATCAGCTTTCCTGTTCGACAAACGCGTTGGCAACCGCATAGCTTTTAACGTGGGAAATGGAAACGTGGACTTTCTTGTTAGCGGCCTTGCCGTTCAATATGCGGCACCAGGGCCGGCCTTCTTTGTCGTTTACGATCTGCACATCTTTCCAGGTCAGCGAACTGTCGTTGAAGGCCTTGAACACCGCTTCCTTAGCGGCGAACCTGCCGGCAAGGTGCTGATAGAAACTGGCGTGTTTCTCGGCGTTCTTTAATTCTTCCCCGGTAAAGACCCTCTCTAAGAACTGGGCCCCCCAGCGTTCCACCGCCTGCCGCAGTCGCCTGACTTCCGTGATATCCACTCCGGTGCCGACTATGCTCATATTAACCGCCGACCAAGGCTTTCATTTCTTTGACCGCCTGGGCGATACCGCTGATCACGGCGCGGCAGATGATCGAATACCCGATATTATATTCCTCGATCTGCCCGATGGCCGTGACCGCCTTCACGTTGCGGTAATCAAGTCCGTGCCCGGCGTAAATACGCAGCCCCTTGCCGGCTCCGTAGACCGCGGCTTCCTTTAACTCCTGCAGGCGGCGGCGCGCCGCGCCGATGGATGCGGCATTGGCGTAGCTGCCGGTATGCAGTTCCACGGCGGTCACTCCGCATTTCACCGCGGCGTCTATCTGGCGTTTCAGAGGATCGATGAACAGGCTCGGTTCCGCTCCGGCGGCACGCAGCTTTTCCGCCGCCTTTTTTACCCGCGCTGACTGCGCGCAGACATCCAGCCCGCCCTCGGTAGTGACCTCGCGCCTCTTCTCCGGCACAAAGGTGACCTGGTCCGGCCGCACTTTACAGGCGACGGCGATTATATCAGGCGCCAGCGACATCTCCAGATTGAATTTTACCCGCACCGCCCGTCTTAACAAAAAGACATCCCGGTCGTTGATATGCCTGCGGTCCTCGCGCAGATGCGCGACTATCGCGTCGGCGCCGGCTGACTGGCAAAGCACGGCCGCGTAAACCGGGTCCGGTTCGCTCTCCTGCCTAAGCTGCCTGACGCTGGCAATATGGTCTATATTGACTCCCAACCTGGACATTAATCGACTCCGTTCTTAACCCGGGTTAATATTCCATACTGATCAGTTCGCCCCTGACATAAAGCCAGGTCATCACCGCCAGTATAAAAGCTATCAGGAGCAGCCAGGGATGCTGCCTCAACAAAGCTGCTGTCCTGATCACAAAATGTCCTTCTATCTTATTTTTTTTAAGCATCTTCCTGCTCCGTCAGAAATTGTTTCGCCTTGCGCACCAGTTCTTCCCTGCTTAAGTCCCTGTACATCCTGCCCTTGTAAACCAGGGAAATATCGTTCCTTTCCTCGGAGACCACGAAGATCACCGCGTCCGTCTCTTCGCTTAAACCAAGTGCGGCGCGGTGACGGGTGCCGTAAATACGGTTCAGATCCTGGATATCGCTCAAGGGAAAGATCGAACCCGCGGAGGCCACCCGGCCGTTGCGGATGATCAAACCGCCGTCGTGAAGTAAACTGTTGCGGGTAAAGATCGTCTCGATCAATTCCGAAGAGACCTTCGCGTCCACCGCCACGCCGTTCTCGATATAAGCGTTAAGAGAATCGTTTTTTTCCAGGACGATCAACGCCCCGCTCTTGTAGCGGCAGAGATTATCGGCCGCGTGGCTGGACTGATCCAGGACCACATCCAATTCCTCTTCCCTAAGCGTGCTGCTGAAAAGGTGCCGCTGTCCGAGCCTGGCCAGGCCGCGCCGTATTTCCGGATGAAAAATGATCAGAATAGCGATAACGGAGATACCGAACAGTTTGGTGATCAGCCAGCCCAGGACCGTGAACTCGAATTTCTGAAAAAGCAGGAATGCCACCAACAGCACGATTATGCCGCGCAATACCTGCAGCGCCCTTGTGCCCTCGAAAAAGAGCAGGACGTGGTAGATGAACCACCAGAGGATGGCGATCTCAACCAGTGCTTTCCAGGTAACCGTGCTCAGGATGTAGTCCATTATTTACAAATCCGGGTTCTGGGTGTTGGGTTCTGGGTTCTCGTAAAAAACAAGTTTCTGAATCTACAAAAAGTTTAAAACTTACTGCGCGAAACTACGCGCATATTTTCTCGACTACGGAGAGCGCTTCCCGGGTGGCCTTGACGTTATGCACCCTTAAGATATCCGCTCCCTGCGCGGCAGCCAGCACCGCAGCCGCCAACCCGGCGTTATCGCGTTCCTGCGGCAGCGCGCCGTTAAGGATCTTCCCGAGAAATGCCTTGCGCGAAACTCCCACCAGAAGCGGCCGGCCGATAGCGCGCAGGCTGCGCAGTTCCTTAAGCAATTCCAGGTTATGCTCCTGCAGCTTGCCGAAGCCGATCCCCGGATCAAGCAATATATTCTCATCTTTTATCCCGCCGGCAAGCGCTTTTCCCAACGCCTGGGATAAATAAGTATGCACTTCATCGACGACATTATCGTAGCGCGCCATCTTCTGCATCACGGCAGGCACGCCTTTCATATGCATAATCGCCACCGCGGCGCCGCTTCTTGCCGCGACTTTAAGCATACGCGCGTCGCGCAGGCCGCCGATGTCGTTTATCAGCACCGCGCCGTTATCCAGGGCGCGCCGCGCCACTTCCGGATTGCGCGTGTCTATGGAAACGGGGATCTTCAATTTGCCGCAGATCAATTTTATTACCGGAATGGTCCTGCGCAATTCTTCGGCCACGCTGACGGCACGGCTTCCCGGACGGGTGGATTCTCCTCCCACGTCTATGATATCCGCGCCTTCGGCCGCCATCTGCGCGGCGCGTTCCGCCGCCGCCGCGTAATCCATACCGCCGCGATAGAGCCCGTCACCGCTGAAAGAATCCGGGGTCAGATTAAGTATCCCCATCACATATTTGCGGCGGCCGGGATAAAGAGTGTATTTACCGAGTTTCAAACGGTATTCCCGTCTGAAATAATTATCCACTGCCGCGGCTATCTCAACCGATAACACGGCGAGCCCCAAAGGCTGTATTTTTAACTTTTCCCGCAGACGGTTGAACTGGGCAAGACTGCCGATCAACAGACAATCGGTTTTTTTACTTCCGCCGCTAAGGGCGCCGCGTGGCACGGCGGCGTCTCCGCCGCAGGAAAGCATCTCTTGTTTCAGGATATTCGCGCAGATACAGCTTAAACCGCCGGCCTTAAGCAGTAAACCGGCGGACTTGGGGAGCATAATCTTGATCCCGTAGGGATCGACTCCCATCCGGCGCATCTGGCCGCCGGCAATCCCTGGATCGTCGGTTCTTAAGAAACGCAAGCGCATAATCTTAAACGGAAGTCTGCGGGGCCGCGGGCGCGGGTTTTTCCTCGGCAGGCTTATCATCTTTAATACCCAAAAGCACCTTCACCTCTTCCCCGTCCAGGACTTCTTTTTCCAGCAGTTTATCGACAAGTAACTTCATTCTTTCCGTGTTGGCCTTCAGCAGGGTCTTCGCCCTGGCATAGGCCTCGTCAACGATCTTCTTAACCTCTTCGTCTATCTGGCGGGCGGTATCGTCGCTGTAATTGCGTTCCTCCATCAGGTCCCTGCCGAGAAATACCAGTCCTTCACGCTTCCCCAGGGTCACGTGCCCGAGTTTATCGGACATACCGAATTGACAGACCATACGCCGCGCGGTCTGCGTGGCCACTTCCAGGTCGTTCTGCGCGCCGGTGGTGATTTCGCCGAGATTGATCTCTTCCGAAACCCTGCCGCCGAGCATAAGCGTGATCTCCGAGGCTAATTCTTTCTTGGTCCAGTAATGCCTGTCCTCCATCGGCGGAGTGAACGTATAACCTCCGGCGAGGCCGCGCGGAATAATAGAAACCTTCTTCAACTGATTGACGTCCGGCAGCAGCAGAGAAAGCATCGCGTGCCCGGCTTCGTGCAGGGCGGTAATCTCCTTCTCTTTCTTGGACATCAAGCGGCTCTTCTTCTCCGGCCCCATCAACACCCTTTCCACGGATTTCTCGAAATCCGACTGTTCCACGGAATCCTTATCGAAACGCGCCGCCATAAGCGCGGCTTCATTACAAAGATTGGCCAGGTCGGCTCCGGAAAAACCCGGGGTCTGTCCGGCCAAAGATTTGAAATTCACTGCCGGGGATACTTTGATCTTTCTTGTATGCACGCGCAGTATCTCTTCGCGTCCCTTGATGTCCGGCAAATTGACCACTACCTGACGGTCGAACCTGCCGGGACGCAGCAAAGCCGGATCAAGAGTATCCGGACGGTTGGTGGCGGCGATAAGTATCAGCCCTTTCTGCGCGTCAAACCCGTCCATCTCTACCAGCAGCTGGTTCAGGGTCTGTTCCCTCTCGTCGTGGCCGCCGCCGATCCCGGAAAAGCGCAGTCTGCCCACGGCGTCGATCTCGTCTATAAAAATGATCGCCCCTTTACCGGGCAGCTGCGCGGCGCGCCTGCCCTGGTCGAAAAGGTCGCGCACGCGGCTGGCGCCCACGCCCACGAACATCTCCACGAAATCGGAACCGGAAATACTAAAGAAAGGCACCCCCGCCTCGCCGGCGACGGCCTTGGCTATCAAAGTCTTACCGCACCCCGGAGGCCCCACCAGCAGCACGCCCTTGGGAATCTTGCCGCCTAAACGCTGGAATTTCTTGGGGTCTTTCAGGAATTCTATGACTTCCTTCAGCTCTTCTTTTGCCTCATCCACTCCGGCCACATCGTTGAAAGTGACTTTTTCGCCTTCCCCCTCGCTGTGCATTTTAGGCCGGACTTTACCGAAAGTCATTATCCGGCTGCCCAACTGCTCGCCGCGGTTGGCCATCATCCACCAGAGCGCAATCAAAAGGATGATCGGCCCGAAGCTGAAAAAGAATGTCGGCCAGAAATTACGCAGCGGCTTGACGTCGAAATTCTTGAGGTTCTCGCGGAGCAGTTTCAAAAGGTCCTGGTCGTTCTCCGGGATGGTCAATTTAAAACGCGTTCCGTCGGTGAATTCCCCCTGCAGTTCGTTCTCCATCTTGACTGCGGACTTTATCTTCGCCGGCTCTTCCTTGAGCGTCCGGTAGAATTCCCCGTAACTTACCTCCTGCGGCACTCCGTTCAGAGAAAGATTAAGGGAGTTTATCATCAGGATAAAAATAACCACGGCCAGTATCCAGCCGATGGGAAAACGCATATACGGATTTTTGTTAATGTTCTTCTTGCTACCGTTCGGTTTTTTCATAGTATTTAACTCCGGCGATTTAAGGTGGGGATTGAAGGACTAAGTTACCGCTCTAACCTTGTTAATTATAGCCGCAAGAAGCTGTGAAATCAAGCATTTACTTCTTATCGGCCCCGTTTCTCCCGCGAAAAAACAAAAATGCCCCCCGTTTCTCCACTAAATACCCTTTCGGCAGGTCAACTATAGAGCCGCGCGGCCTGTTCGCCAACAAATCCTCGATTTCTTCCATATGCTTGAAAGTGATCCTGCGCGTAGACCCCTGCAGGCTGTTGATCCGCAGCCTGATCACCATCCGGCGCAAAGAGGGATGCATCCGCAGCAGCGAACTTATCTGTAAACTGTTGCCGCTCCGGCTTCCCGCCGCCTGCCGCGCCCGCGAAAGAAGATAATCGTAGTCGCAAGCCGCGTTCTCCGCCAGACTGTTCAAGGTTTCTTTAATGCGCGGGTTATATTCCTTCTCCAGCAGCGGTATCAGCTTACGCCGCAGTTTATTGCGCAGAAACTTCTCGTCGCTGTTACTCGGGTCGCGGAACGGCAGGATCTTACCGCTTCGCAGATAACGTTCTATTTCAAGACGGCTGACTCCGATCAACGGCCGGATAAAAATGCGCCCGTTCAATTCTTTTAAAGCCGCTATCCCGGAGAGCCCGGCAAGTCCGCTCCCGCGCATTATACGCATCAAAACCGTTTCCGCCTGGTCGTCCATATTATGCCCCAGAGCCACTTTATCCGCCTTGATCTTTTTAGCCAGTTTACTCAAGAAATCCAGCCTGGCTTCGCGCGCCGCCTCTTCCAAAGACCCTTTAGCGCCCCTGCGTTCAAGCACATCGGCTCCACCGGAATAAAAAGGCAAGTCCATTTTCTTCGCTATCCCGCGCACGAACTCCGCTTCCCTGACCGATCCCGGCCTCAACCTGTGATCGAAATGCGCTACGATCAGACGCAAACGCAATTCTTTCGACAGAGCTCGCAGGCAATAAAGCAGCGCCAGCGAATCCGGACCGCCGGAAACAGCGACGAGCACGCTATCGCCTGCCCGCAAAAGAGCATATTTTCTGATCGTATCACGTACTTTTTCAATAATCATAGATTTGAGAGCGGTAATCAGCTAAAACGGCGTGTTTTAAAAGTAGTCCGGGGTTGAAGAATCAGGATAGAGATCCAATGCTTACGGGGTCAAATTGTTATAATAATATTCCCATCCCCATCCGACTAATTGATCATTATCGAACACCAACGGGGTTTCGCCGGCGGACGGATCCTGCTGTGAATTCGGCACATAATAGACCTCCACCAGCCTTCCGCCGTTCTTCATCATCTCGCTACGGTAAGTCTTGGGATTAAAGAACCCGCTGCTACGCCCGGAAATCCCCTCGCCGAGCAACACATTCAACGCCACCCCTCTACTCATCCCCCGGAATAGCATAGAAGTACGAAGATCGCTCTTTCTATCAGAAAACCTGGGATTAACGGCCTTCGGCTCCGTATCAATACTGGCCGACTGATCCCGTAAACTCAATCCGTCATCGGGCGGCAAAAGTTTGGATGGAGAAAAAAGGTTGGGATCGGTTAACAACGGAAACGTTTCACAGCCGGAAATCAGCGCCGCTCCGGCCAGGAATACGCAGATAAGCATCGCGCCAAGATTTCTTAGCTGAAAATAATGCGGCATAGTGATTATAATTCTAACATTCACAGGAAAAACAGTCAATGGATATGTAAAAATTGGTTCTGGGTGCTGGGTTATAGTGCGCTGTTAAATAAGTTTTTTAAACAACGCACAGAACAATCGAGAGTCGAAAATCGAGATTTTATTCGCTGGAAGTTCTTGATTACGATCTAATTTCGATTTTCGATTATCAGAAACTAGTTTAACAATGTTCTAGGTTCTGGGAAAAACAAGAAAAACGACTCTATGTTTTCGGTAATTTGTTTTTGTAACTATTTTCTAAGATCACAGATAATTATAATCAAATCCAAACATCGTTTCTTTTAGAACCCAGAACCTAACACCCAGAACCGGTTTTTATAATGTCTTCCAGCTTGACCATTGGATGATGGTAACGGCGGCGTTTTAAAGTACTGGAGCCGTATTGTATGGCTTGCTCCGGGCACCATTGCAGGCAGGCCATACATTGTTCGCAGCGATGCAGCCATTTAGGCCTGCCGTCCACTAATGCGACATTCTTTACCGGGCAGACTTTCGCGCAGATCCCGCAGCCGGTGCATTTCATATCCGGCCAGAACGCGCTATCCATATCCGGAATACGCGGCGCGCCCAGCTTATAAATAATCCCCGAGAAAAACAGATTTATAAAGAAATTGTTGCGCTCTATCCGGCACGGCCTTTTCTCCCGAACTGCCGCGGCGATCTCTTTGATACGTTTTCGCGCCTTGAGGAACAACTTCTCCTGTTTTCCCCCGGTAATGGCCCCGTAAAGAGGCGTATAATTCCCCGGCATACGCAGTCCGAACCCGGCGGCCAACGTCTGCCCCTGAAGTTTCAACTCCGCAGCGGTTTGCCCCAGGCTGTTTCCCGGCATTCCTCCGTAAGTGGCGACGGCAAAGATATATTTACCAGACAAGGGAGCGAACTTCTTCAAGAAACGGCTGACGATCAAAGGCATCCCGAACATATAAACTGGATAAATGATACCGACGCATTCCGCCGAATGATTCAGCGGTTTATCCAGCGCGCGCGCGATATTCACAATATCCGCCCCGCCCAGTTCCGCGGACAGTTCCCGCGCCGCCTGAAGACAATTACCGGTGCCGGTGAAATAGTATAAGGTAGTGGTCATAATTTAACACCGGTTCTGGGTGTTAGGTTCTGGGTTCTAAAAGAAACGATGTTTGGATTTGATTATAATTATCTGTAATCTTAGAAAATAGTTACAAAAACAAATTACCGAAAACATAGAGTCGTTTTTCTTGTTTTTCCCAGAACCCAAAACCCAGCACCCAGAACCCGTCTTTATATCGTTAACAGCTCATACTCCAAACTTCCCAGGCCCATATCCCGCGCGTATTCAAGGTATTTCACGCCGTCCTGGTCAGGATGGACTTCTTTAAAAATATCCTTGCCGCAGGCCTCGGCCACTAAGTCCAGGCTCGCTTTATCCACGCTCACCGGGTCAAGAGAAGCGAATATGCCGACATCCGGAGCTACGCGCGGATTATCCCCGCCCCAGCAATCGCATTCTTTATTGATCCTGACGGCAAAGTTCAGGAACGCGGTTTTTCCCTGCTTGCCTTGCAATAACGCAGCCGCGTACTCGACCATCTTCCGCTGCACTTTCCCGCCGCATTCCATATCTATGAATAACGCGGTATTCGGGCAGGCGGCGATACAGGAAGCGCAGCCGATACACTTGGCGCTGTCCAACACGGCCTTTTTTTTGATCACGCTGATCGCCTTCACTGGACAAACCACCGCGCACTCACCGCATCCGGCGCAATTCTCCGGATAAAGCACGGGAGCGGCGTCGCAATGCTGCGCCAGCTTGCCGCGCCGGGTGGCGCAGCCCATCCCGAGGTTTTTCAACGCTCCGCCGAACCCTGTCAATATATGGCCTTTGAAATGCGTTACCGCCACAAGCGCAGCGGCGTCAACGAATACGCGCGCGAGCTTGGCGGATTTTATGAGTTTACCTTTCACCGGCACATCCAATTCTTCTCCGGCTTTCGTATCGTCCGGGATGACCACATCCATACCGGTCGTTTCCCTGCAAAACCCGTGTTCCAGGGCAAGCCGTAAGTGGTCGGCGGAATTAGTCCTCCTGCCCCGGTAAAGCGTGTTCGTATCGCTTAGGAAAGCGCTCGCGCCTTTCTCGGAGATCGCGTCGCAGACTACGCGCGTGTGCTCCGGACGGACAAAACCGGTATTGCCTTCTTCCCCGAAATGTATCTTGACCGCCGCCTTCTCGCCTTTTCGCAGGAACCCGAACAGACCGCTTTCGTCAAGCAGCCTTTTCAAACGCAGGTTGATACCGGAGATATCCGCGGAATCTTTTATAGCGGTAAAATAGACTTTACTTTTCATCTTCAGCAAACCTTTCTGGAAACCACTATCTTATCACCTGTGATCTTGGCGTTTGGAATAATAGCCCGCTTATTATTAGCGGCGGAGATCACAGTAGTGAAAATCTGTATTTCCTCCACGATCCCCGTCGCTCCGCCGGCCTCTATTTCGTCCCCCACCTGAAAAGGCTGAAAAAGAATGATCATTACTCCTGCCGCGAAATTGGCCAAAGCCCCCTGCAAAGCCAGGCCGATCGCCAAGCCGGCGGCGCCGATCAACGCCACAAACGAATTAGTCTGGATACCGATCTTATTCAAAGCGGCGATAAAAACAAAGATCAGGATGCCGTAATAAACCACGTTCTTTCCGAACGAAGCCAGGGTCTTATTCACCTTCGCCTTCTCAAACGACCTGCCGGCTATACCGGAGGCAAGATGCGCCGCCCATTTGCCGATAATAAAGATCAGTACCGCCGACAAAAAACTGACCCCGTATTGAATTACATACCCGCTAATCTTATCCCAGATCCCCTGCATAATTAACCTCCGATTGCGACTGACTTTCTACGTTGTAATCTCGCGTTGAGCCGTAAATAATGCATAGAAATTCCTATATGACCCGGACTGTAAAACCCCGGGTTCTCTGCGTAGGAGAATAAAAAAGCAACGCCGCATTGTTCGACAGCGTTGCCGTATTTCCATATAATGGATGAAGTAATAAATATTATTTTCGCAGGGATTGCCGCGCCCCTTCGGGACTCGCAATGACGTTGATTGGGACAGCAATGATTAACCATAGGCTGTTTTGCTTTTCCCAGAACTTAGAACCCAGTACCCGTCTTTTTGAGAACCCAGAACCCAGCACCCGGAACCGGTCTTCAAGGAAACTGGTGGCGGAGAGTGGATTTTTGAGCCCATATCTCTTTATCCAGAGCGAAATCCCGCTCTTTTCAGCGGGAAAACCACCGAACCTTGATTGCAAATCCGGTTATCTCAAAGTAGAACTGGTGGCGGAGAGTGGATTTTTGAGCCCACATCTCTTCATTCAGAGCGAAATCCCGCTCTTTTCAAGCGGGAAAACCACCGAACCTTGATTGCAAATCCGGTTATCTCAAAGTAGAACTGGTGGCGGAGAGTGGATTTAAACCACCGACCAAGCGGGTATGAGCCGCGTGCTCTATCAGGCTGAGCTACTCCGCCGCAAAAACGTTTTTTTAGTTTAGCACAAAAAGAACCCTATTCAAGAGATTTCTCATAACCTAAGGAAGATGGACGAATGAGAAATACCTGTCTATTTTTCCGTCCTTCCCGTCTCATATTTATTTGCTTTTACGTCCTTCGTCCTTCATACTTCGTGCTTCTTTGTTTTCGCGTCTCATGCTTCGTGTTTCGTGCCTCGTGTTTCGTGTTTTTATTGCGGTTCAACACCAGGCGGCTCAACCTGCGGCTTTTTATCAATCATCGGCATTGTTCCGGACTGCTGCCCGCCCATATCCATCGAATTGCGCAGTTTTCCGCAGGACTTACTGCCCATACGATACTGTCTGTTTCCCTGCATATATTGCGGGGCCCGTAATACATTGTAGATACCGCTTAAAAGAATCAACGCGCATGCCAGCCAGAGGAACCCGGCAACGATATAACCGAATACTTTTAACTTCTTAGAGTCGCATTTACGGACCGTAAAAAGCACGAAGAAACTCACAGACAACAGCACTGCCGCCGGCACCACGCTGAAAAGCCCACCTATTCTCGATAAAAACATAGGCCACCCTCCTTGTCCCGGATTAAGATGCCGCCACCGCTTTCCCGGCAGGCACCACTATTTACCGCGCAATTCGCTTACCACCCTCCCCCATAAGATCTGGATCTGCTTAAACGGATCACTGCCGGAGCCGTGCTCCTGCGCGTAAGCCAGGTATTCATTGAATTTTGCGCTGATCTGCGCGTCCGGTACCGAATCGATCAACGCGCACACTTTTCTGCCGTCCCAGGTGCTTAACACCGCCAACATCTCTTTACGGGAAAGTTCCTTCTTTAACCCGTAAGAACTCTGCAGCGCCGGCACGGAAGAGACCATCCCGTAAGCCTCTTTATACCTGGCGTCGAACTCGGCGTCATCCATAGCCTTGATCCTGGAAGCCAGCCGCTGTATACCGTCCTGCGCGACAAGCGCCTTGGCCAGCGTCTTGAAAGAGACCGCGATGACCGTATCCGTTCCGGAAACAGCCTCCTGACAGACCGCCGTCCCGGCAGAAAGAAAGAATACGCACACGGCCAGTAACGTTGGGATTCTCAAAATGACGCCCCTTGTTTCAGGTCTTGAAATGATCCAGGATCTTGTTCAAATGATCGGTGATCTGTTTGAGCTCGTTAAAACAAAGCCGTTTATGTTCGACAACCTCGTTGCCGGAAATGCTGTCCAGCTTGTTCTTCAAAGCCGTGAAATCGTCTTTAAGCACGCTCAATTCCGTCCTTATTTTCAATATCATCCGGTTGAAGACATTAGCGAGTTCCTGAAGCTGGTCAAGTTTACGCAGTTTAAAATCACCGCTGAAGTCGCCCTCTTCCAAGCTCTGCATTATTTTGCGGAACCTGTATAAAGGGCCGGCGATCTTATGCGAAAATACCAATGTGGTAAAAACGGTAAAAAGACTGACCACGATCATCACCACCAGCACCGTCTGCAGCAGCATCGGCAGCAGCAGGTCGGCCGTAGATTTCACCACTACCCTGGAATTTTCCACGGTAATGGAAGTATAACGCAGCGACAGAAAATATATAAACCCGATAGTAACGGCGCTGCCCGCCGCGACTATACCGCAGAATTTCATTATGAACTTCGACTGAAAATCGCGGTCTATGAACAATTGCCTGCGTTTGAATTCCTTTTTTTCCGTTTTCTCTTTCTCCACCATACAAGCCCCCTTCCATTAAAAGTTGACTGTTTTAGTTCCCGGTTAAAACCGCGTTGATCCTCGCTATGAGACGCGGCAGGAAAATTATAACGCCCACGGCCACCGAATTAAGAGAAGCCACAAGCACCACCGCCGCTGATATATCTTTTACCAGCTTAACCAACGTGTGGTATTTCCGCGTAGTCATATCCAGCATTATCTCCACGGCGGTATTGAAGATCTCCGCGATAAAGACCAGCGTAACGGAAATGCAGAGCGCCGCAAGTTCTATACCCCGCAGCTGCAGGTAGACCCCGGCGAGCGCCGCCGCTATACCGCAGAGGAAAATAATGCGCATATTGCGGTGGTAAACAAAAAGGTAGACTATCCCGTTAACGGCAAAACGCATACTCGCCCAGAACCCGGTAAACCTGAATATATTCCGTAATATCCTGCTTTTCTGGGCCATAAACGGATCGCTCTCTGCTTTTTATTCCTTAGCGCACTGCTTCAGGAAAGATTCGCAATATATGTTCTTATTCAAAAGGATATCGGCGGCGGCCAGGGTGTCCATCAACTCCCGGTCCGTAGGGTCGAGTATCGCCGCGTCCAGCCCGGCGGCGACCGCCATAGGCAGAAAAACGCGGTTCAGCAGGCCGCGGTTGCGCGAGGACTGCGAAACATTGCTTAACCCGACCACGCTTTTCAACTGTGGGGAGATCACTTTAAACTCGCGTATCGCTTCCAGCGCCGCCAAGACCTGCGACTGGGCCACGCTTACCGGCATAAGCACCGGGTCCAGATAGATGTTATCCAGGGGGAATCCGGTTTCCACGCAAATCTCCACTATCTGCGCCGCCGCTTCCACCCTCTGCCCGCACCCCTGAGGCATTCCGGAAGTACCGACAGTCAAAACTATCAGACCGCTTTTATAGCGGCCGGCCAGGTCCAGCAGGCGTTTAAGCCTTTCGGGCTCGGCGGTCGCCGAATTCAACAGGCACGGCCTGCCGGCCGAACGCAGCCCGGCTTCCAGCACTTCCGTTTTTCCCGAATCAAGCACCAATAATTTATCCGTGGCCCGGCCGGCAGATTCAACCAGCCAACGCATATCTTCGACGGGATCGCGCGACCCGGGCCCGCAATTAATATCCAGCGCGCCGGCCCCGGAAGCGGACTGCGCCAAAGCTATCTTACGGATAACCGCGCCGTCCTTTTTCTCGATCGCCCTGCCGACGCGGGCGAACATACCGTTTATCAATTCACCTATTACCAGCATATTTTTTTATCTCTTCCGCGGCCTTAGGATGCCGCATTACCAGGATATCCGCTCCCGCCTGCAACAATGCCGAAGCCGTGACCGCTTCCCAGAGTATCCCGCGCTTCTCTCTCTCCCCCCAATGAGGGAAATCCGCCTTTTCCGCGAAAGCTTCCTTGACCTTCCAGGTTTCCTGGCCGGTAAAACAAATAAAAGGACAGGCGACGTTCCTGTCTCCGGAGAGCGCGGCCAATCTGGCGCGCTCCATTATCGAATACGCGTATTCCAAACCGTAGCCCAACGCGCCGATAGTCGGGTCCATCACTATCCGCTCCAACGGCAGTCCCAGGTCGGAGATCAGGATATTAAGCTGTTTGGCGATATTCAGGTCTATCGGAGACTCGGCGATAATTCCGTGCCCGTCGGCGGTCACCGCCGCCGTCAAAGTTTTATAATTCTCCTGCACCGCGCTGCCGAAAAGGCAGCGCTCGCCTTTCAATGCTTCCGAACATAAAGGCAGAACGGTATTATCCTTGGCATCGTCTCCGCAGCCGCGCACGATCAAAGGGACATCGACAGTACCGGCGAGCTTGGTCAGGAACGCGGCTTCCTGATCCGGTGTGCGGTTACCGTAATCCGGATGCGCTCCCGCCAGTCTGACGCAGAGTAATTCGGCGCCGAACTTTTTCACGCAGGCGTCGGCCCATTCCAAGGGATTGGAAAGCACGCCGCCGTAAGCCGCCGTCAGGTCCTGCGGCCAGTCCGCGGGAGGGACATCGAATATCTCCAGAGCCACCGCCGCGGAATTAGGCAACGCGCCCTCTTTACGCAGAAAAGGCAGAGTCTTTTCTCCTCCCACCTTGACCACCGAACCCCGGGTGCCGCCCTCCTGTTTGGTTGCGCCGATAACAAAAGTAAAAACTTCTCCCTGCCATTTCTCGAGCATCTGTTCTTGCGACATTTTCGTCTCTCCGGATATATCGGTCTTTGTCAGCATTATTTTACCATAAATTAAATAATCCTACGCTAAGATTAAAACACCGGTAACCAACAGAACCCACCCTATCTTTCCTCCCCTTAGAGGGGGAGGACTTAGGTGGGGTGATAATTAATACCCGGCATTCGGGAATTCTGCGCTCCGATCAAACTATGCGCATCCGCGCCAGCGCGTCCAGCGCCGCAGAATCATCCTTCAACTCAAGCAACGACGTTCCGTTGATTCCGGCTTCGGCTACCGGCATATCGAACGGCAGGCAACCGATAAATTCCATTCCCTCCGCCGCTTCACTGGCGGAAGCCGTATCGCACGGCCGGCATTTATTCAACAACAACGCTTTCCTGTCCACTTTCAAGGACAATTCATCGGCCAGACCCGCTACACGGCGCGCGGCTTTCTGCCCGGCCGCCGTGGCATCCGCCACGGCTAAAAGCAGATTTATCCGTCCGGCTGTCTTGCGCGAAAGATGTTCCAGCCCCGCTTCGTTGTCGATCACCACAAAGTCATAGTCGGCCGCGAGCTTTCCCAATACATTGCGCAGGATGTTATTCACATAACAATAACAACCCGGCCCCTCCGGCCTGCCCATCGTCAACAGATCGAACCCGTCGCATTCCTGCACGGCGGACTGCACCTGATATTCCAGAAAGCGTTCCTTGCTCATTCCTTTAGGGACGCTTTCCGGATCCCGGGCGACCGCGTCGATAATACCGCCGATAGTGCGCTCTGCCCGGATGCCGAACGCCGCGGCCAGATTATCGTTGGGATCAGCGTCCACGGCCAGCAACGACCCACTGCCGCGGGAAATGATCAGCTTGGATAATAAAGCCGACACCGTTGTTTTGCCGGTGCCGCCTTTTCCGGCCACAGCCACGACGAAACTCATTACCGCGCTCCCTGCCGGCAGGCCAAAAAGATCATCTGACGCCGAACCCTTCCACGTCCGTATGAGGAAAAAACAAAGCCGCCATATATTCTTCCATATAAGACGCTTCCAGGGAAAGTTCGCAATAAGTCATCCTGGAGGCGATCTCTTCCGCTTCCCTACGCGCCTGCGACGACAACAACGCGCTGCGCGCCCCGGATAAAGAGGTATTCCCGCAGAAAACAAAACGCTCTTCCTCAAGCGGAGGAAGCAGTCCTATTTCCCGCGCGCCGGCGACATTAATATAATTACCGAACCCGCCGGAGATGTAGATCCGGGACACACCGCCGAAATTCATTCCCATATGCTTCAATAACGCGGAAGCCGCGGCGTAGATCGCCGCTTTCGCCCGCTTGAGATTCTCTATATCCGCCTCGCTTAGCGTGATATCCACGCCTCCCTCGGAAGAAACCAGGTATTCCTTACCGTGCGCGCCCTGCCTGACACCGGGAGCGGACTCATTAAGCCTGCCGTTCCTGTCCATTATTCCTTCCCGAAGCAGCAAAGCCAGCAACTCTATGTACCCCGAACCGCAGATGCCGCGGGCGGCGGTATTCCCGATGACTTCATAACCTCCTGGGCCGATCAAAGATACTTTCTGGATCGCCCCCGGAGTGGCGCGCATCCCGCAGGTAACGCCGGAGCCTTCGAACGCCGGCCCGGCAGAGGCGGCGGCGCAGACCAGGAATTCTCTATTGCCCAGGGCTATTTCGCCGTTGGTGCCGACATCGATCAAAAGACAGATTTCTTCCCGCCGGTGCATCCCGCAGGCAAGCACGCCGGCAGTAAGGTCGCCGCCGGCATATCCCGCCACCCCCGGAATATAATAAATCGCGGAGCTACCGGCAATGGAAATTCCCGATTCCAGAGCCGTCAGATAAGGCAAATTATTCACCGCCGGCAGATACGGTTCTTTACGGATATATCTCGGATCTATACCGAGGAGCATATGCGTCATTATGGTGTTGCCGGACACCGCGGCGCAGGCGATATCCTCTTTCTTCAACCCGGCGGCCGAGGTAATATCTTCGGCGATGCCGTTGATCCCTTCCAGCGCGGCAAGACGCAGTTGCTCCAGGCCTCCCTGTTGAGAATGAACGATACGCGAAATAACGTCGCTGCCGAAAGCGGCCTGGGCGTTGTAGACGGTCCTGCCCGATAACGGCCTGCCCGTATTCAGGTCTACCAGCTGCCCGGCGATAGTAGTAGTCCCCACATCAAAACACATCCCGTAATGTCTTCCGGTAGTATCCCCGGTTTCTATCCGCGTCACCATCAGACAGCCGCACGCCCGCGCCAGAGTAACAGTTACCTGCCATCCCGCGGACCTCAATAATTCCGGCAGGCGACGCAACAATTCCAGGGATATTTCAAACGGTCCGTTCAGCCCGCTCGCCGAGCGCAGCTGACGGCACACTCTCTCCCAATCGCAGATCCGGTCGTGGGAATCCGGTTCAGGAAGATCCAGGAAGAACTTTCCGGTCAAAGGTTCTAAAAGAAATGATTGTTCTGCGGGAACGGACGCTCTCCCTTTAGCGGTATCGTCCGCCAGCTCGGCGATCTCCAGACGCGAAGAAAAAGGTATCTCCACCTCCAGATCGCCGCGCACAAGCGCCAGACAAGCCAGACAAATTCCTTTTTCTTTTTCGGAAGAATTGAGTTTTCCGGAAGGTAGAAGATAAACCTCTCCGTTTTTCACGGAGACCTTGCAGGCGCCGCATGTCCCCTGCCCGCCGCAGCGCGCGTCCAGCCTGATGCCGGCTTCCTGCGCCGCGCGCAGAATACTGGTATCGGCGGGGACCTCCACGCTAACAGCTTCCGGATAAAAAGTAACCTTAAAGTTCGCCATACCGCTTTCGCTCCCCGCAAACGCGCATATTCCCGCCCGCTCCACGATAACCGTCAAAGCATCCCAGAAACTACTGCATTGTTACAAAAGTTTCTGATAATCGAAAATCGAAAGTAGATAGTCTGCCTGCGGCAGACTCTATGCGCTGTTTAAAGAACTTATTTAACGGCGCACTACGGCCGGTTAAGAAAGATTCTTGAGGAATGAGGGTATCCCGGAAGCTTCCTTGGGGCCGACCACCACTTCCCAGCCCGATTTCTCCTCCAGGCTGCCGCTCATCATCGCCACGTAACCCGGGATTATCAAACGTTTATGGCCGACAAGACCGGAGACGCCGAATTTCTGCAGAGAATCGCTTATCTTTTCCGGAGTGAACTTCTCCGCCGCCCAGGCGGTAAGCACGGACATCCCCTCGGTATCGACGCTGATAATATAAGAAGGTATCTTGCTACTCTCCACTTCGCCGAGCACGGTAAAATAACTCAAGGAAAAATTGGTGGTCACCAGCACGGGGGATCTCTCGCCGGCATTTCCCACTGGATAGACTTTGGGTTCTATCTGCAGAGGTTTCTGCGGATCGCTGTAAATATTCTGCCGCAAAGTCAATAATGCCAGTGCATCTTCCTCGCCGCAGGCTTCAAGTAAAAGCAGTCCTGCATATTTTGCGATATACCCGGAGGCCTCGACGGCAACGGAATAGATATCACCGCCTTTAAGCACCGTTACCGAAGGATAGCCGAAAAGACGGTTGTTTTTCTTCAAAGCCTGCCTGCGCCACTGGGTAAGCTGCCAGATCCGCTCCTGCGGCGGCACTTCGCCGGTGTCCAGCAATATCTGCGTGACGCCCCCGGCGTTCAATTCCTTGACCAGCCCGGACTGCTCATCCAAAGTAACGGCGTGCGCGGCTACCGGCACCCCGGCCTCCGCGACAAGCGGCAGGAACCCGGAGATATTCTCTCTCGTGACCCGGTACACCAAAGGTTTAAAATCTTTCGCTACGGCGAGAGCGGCTTTCAGTCCTGCGGCATCCGCCGGCATCAATACCGGATTCAACCCCGAAGCTGCGATGGCGATCTTGACCGCGGCGGCGAATTTCTCCGGGGAAGAGGATTGACGCACGGCGATAGCGTCAGGCTTCAACACCTGTCCTACCCTCTCGAAAGAGATCTTGCCCAGTTTCGAGGCGGTCTGATTTATCCGCGCATCGGAAAGGCTGTCGTCAAGGATAAAACCTATCCCGCAGGGATTCCTGAATTTCTCCTCGTGCCTGAACAATACGGTCTCATTGCCGATATTAAGGCGTTTCTCCCCCGAACCTATGCTTACCAGATTTATAGGCGGCCGTCCGGCGTCTACCAGCACGTTTTTCGCTTCTTCGCTTAAATATGGACACTTCCCTGGTTCCACGCCCTTTTTCGCCAATTGCATAGCAAAAGCAAGACAAGTGACAAAACCGCACTCCTTGCAGTTTGTTTTCGGAAGAAGCTTGTAAATATCCAGTCCGGAAAGCGCCATTGTCAGCTACTCCTTTTCGCCAGAACACGCGACGCGAAATAACCAGCGCCGAAGCCGTTATCTATATTTACCACCGTTACCCCCGGAGAACAACCGTTAAGCATAGTTAAAAGAGCCGCAAGCCCGCCGAAACTGGCACCGTAGCCGCAACTCGTAGGAACCGCGATGACCGGACAGGCGACAATCCCGCTCACCAAACTGGAGAGCGCGCCTTCCATACCGGCGACCACGATTATCACCGCGGCTTTTCTCAATAAACCGGCGTTCCTGAATAAACGATGCACGCCGGCGACCCCGACGTCATAAAGACGTTCCACCCTGTTACCCATAACTTCCAGAGTTACCGCGGCTTCCTCGGCTACCGGGATGTCCGCCGTACCGGCGCTGATCACCAGCACCGTTCCTTTTGCCGGCCTGCGTTTCCTACCCCGCGTCAAATAAGCCAGCTTAGCGGTGCGGTTATACCGCAGCCCCGGTAAACACTCTTTAAGCGCACGATAAACCGGTTCCTCCAGGCGGGTCAAGAGTAGATCCTGTTTCCTGCGCAAGATCTCCCCGGCGATGCTTTCTATATGTTCCGTTTCCTTACCGGGACAATAGATGATCTCGGGGAAGCCCCTGCGCAGATGCCTTCCCGTGTCGACCTTGGCAAAACCGAAATCGCAGAATCCTTTATCCTTCCCCATTATCAACGGAAAATGAACAAAAGCATTATGACTACGATCAACGCGGAAAGGATATAGAAATCGTTATAATAAAAGAAATCAGCTACCTTATCCCTGAACGTGTATATATCATTCCTGGCGGAAACTTTCGCCGGATCAAGGGATTGTTTGTAAAGTTCAACCTGTTCTCTCCTGAAACGCAGATAGACCCCCGCTATTTTATAAGCGGGTATCCTGCCCTGCTCCGCCAAGTCCATAACTTCGCGCTCCGATATATTCAGATAAAGCGCGACGTCCCTGATAGTAAGTAATTTTTCTTCGCCCATATTTATTTACCGACCTTGCCGGAGACGACCCAGGCGTCTATCGCCTTCCGTTCGAACTTCCAGATATCCCCTTCTTTGACGGCGGGGACTTTGCCTGACCCTGCCCATTCCAGGACCGAATTCAAATCCACTTCCAGATAACGGGAAAGTTCTTCCGCGTTCATAAAATCACGCAGCATCGAACAGCGGCCTTCCAGCACCGCGCCTTCGGCGATATTCAGCTTGGCGGGGAATATCTCCCCTTCGACCACCGAATTAGGCAGCAGCGTGAGCATTTCCCGCGCCACAAGCCTGCCTTTGAACTTACCCCCCACAATCACATTGTCACCCGAGACATCGCCATTGACAGTGGAAGACGTGCCGATAGTCAGGTTGCCGCGCGCGTCAAGGTTACCTTCAAAACTGCCGTTTATGCGCAGATTCACGGGATCTTTAAAACTCAAGTTCCCCTGCATAGAAGCGTCAACGTCGAGGATTTTAACGTCCATTCTCTTCTTCGCGTTAAATGCCACCGTCACCACCTCCCTTGCCTTGCTTGACCGCGGGAATTATATCCTCGAACCTCCTTAGGATCAACAACACCGCCAGAGAGAGAAAAGTGGTATAGACCGCGGCCGGGTAAAAACCGCAGCCCACGGCGAGCCCTATTCCGCAGGCGACCCAAAGACTGGAGGCAGTGGTAAGCCCCCTGACCCCTTCGCGGGCGCGGATGATGGTTCCTGCTCCGAGGAAACCGATACCGGTGATCACGCCCGCGGCTATACGCGATGGGTCGACTGCCGCCTGGCTTTTATATATATCAAAAACGTAAAGGGATGTCAACATTATAAGGCAGGAACCCAGACTGACCATAATATGAGTGCGCAGGCCGGCGTGCCGGCGGTGCCATTCTCTTTCCAGTCCGATAACGCCCGCGAGCGCAGCGGAAAGGGTCAATCTGGATATGATCTCGAAATTAGTTGTCATATTACCCCCTTTTTTAAGAACTGAAGGATGAAACACGAAACATGAAGGAAGAAAAAGACTAAAAAGATCTTAAGCGTATTTCAGCCTTCATTTTCTCTCGTCCTTCGTGCCTAAAATGTTTCGTGTTTCCTGCTTCATGTTCTCTCAATCCAGTTGTAATTCAAGCCCCGCTCCGGAAATACTACCTTTACGGTAAAGCCTGTATCCCAGCCCGGCGATCATCGCCCCGTTATCGAGACAAAAACGCTTCTCCGGAAAGAAAACCTTCATCCCCAGTTTAGCCGACCGGGTTTCAAACTCCCGCCGCAGACGGGAGTTGGCAGCCACCCCGCCGCCGACAAGGATTTGCGACGTCTTTCTATCGCGCGCCGCGGAAATGGTCTTCTCTACCAGCACGCCGACCACCGCCTCCTGGAACGCATAAGCGATATCGTTTATCATATCCGGAGGCAAAGGCCCCTTGCGCAACTGCCCGGAAACATAATAAAGCACAGCGGTTTTGATCCCGCTGAAGCTGAAACCGTATTTACTCCCGGGGGCGAAACAATTGAATTTTATGCCGTGTTTGCCCGAAGACTCCGCGGCGCGGCTTTCGATTACCGGACCTCCCGGATACCCCAGCCCGAGGATCTTGGCGACCTTATCATAAGCTTCTCCGCAGGCGTCGTCGGCGGTGGAACCGAGTTCCTCCATATCGTCGCAATCATTAACGTAATAAACAGCGGTGTGCCCCCCGGAAACTATCAAAGCCACACAGGGGAAACTGATACCGGAATGACAGAGAAAATTGGCGTAGATATGCCCGTGCAGATGGTTCACCGCGGTCAAAGGGATAGCGACGGAGATAGCGGCGGACTTGGCGAAATTAACCCCCACGTTAAGCGACCCCGACAACCCGGGACCGTTGGTGACCGCGATCAAGCCGATATCGCCCAATTCCACTCCGGCTTCGCTCAAGGCGCAATCGCAAACCCCTGCAATGGAATCGAGCTGCATACGAAAAGCTATTTCCGGGATGACCCCGCCGTAACGCCGGTGAAAACTAAGACTGGAGGCGGTAACGTTGGAAAGCACGCGTTTGCCTTCGCAGACCACGGCCGCCGAAGTTTCATCGCAGGAAGTTTCTATTCCCAATACACGCATAAAGAATGAAGTGATATTTATGACTAATACATTGTTACAAAAGTTTTCTTAGTATTTGAGAATCGAAAGGCAAGATTTGACCACTGCACTACTCACTTCGTTCGAATGCAGGGCCAGCGTCCGCCTGCGGCGGATTCTGTGCGCTGCGAATATAAAAAAATCGAGATAACAGCGCACTATCGCCGGCCGCCTTTTTCCCGCGCGGCTTTTGCCTCCGCAGGACAAGCGTTTATCCACGGATTTTTAGTTGCTAAGCCTGTTTCTTTCCGGATGCAGCCCGGAAACCACGACAAATTGATAGCCTTCACGCTGAAGCTGCGGCATAACCTCCGCGAGGACTTCCACGGTGATCCTGCGGTCATGACCGATGCCTATAGCCTGCCCGCGGCGCGCGGCAACCGCCTTTAATTTATCTATCTGCTTCTTGATATAATCCGGATTAAGGCGGTTATCGATAAAGACATCCCGGCGGTAGAAAACTATCCCCGCCTTCTGCGCCTGCCCGGCGCACACCGAATGGGAAGAAACGTAACTATCCAGAAAAAAAAGCCCTTTGCGTTTTAATTCGTAAAACACCTGACGCATCAATTCCGGATCCTCCGTGGCGCGCGATCCCATATGGTTGGAGACCCCGGAAAGAAAACCCACGCTCTCGGAGGAACGCCTGAAAATCGCCGATACCAGCTCCGGACGCATCCCGGTCATAAGCGTATCTTTTTCCAATCCCGTCTTTTCCCAGGGCTCCATAGGAAGATGCAAAATGACTTCCATACCGGCGGAGTGTAATTCCGAAGCTACCTGCCCTGAATAAGCAAGATTAGGCAGGACAGCGACCGTTACCGGACAAGGGAGTCTTTTTATCCTGTCAAGATTGACCGCGCTGTATCCGAGATCGTCGATGACGATGGCGATGCGCCCTCTGCTTCCCGGAACCGGGACAAACGGGGCGGCCGTCCCTATTGCCGGCCGGCGCGGCGCAGACTGCTTCACCCGGCTTCCCGGTTTGGAAGCCAGCCTGACAATAACAAAGAACTGGATAACGATTACCGCCATAAGAGCGGCGATAATGAACCTGCTTTTCATTTATTGCTCTTGGTTGTCACGTAAATATCTATGGCTTTAAGTATATCCACGGCGCGCGTCAACTGGCTGTCCGATTTATAGTCGAACTTCCGGTTATCCTTGCCTTTATGATCCAATTCCGGGGATTCGACATCATCGAATATTGCGTCCTTTTTTTCCTCCGCCGTATCCTTCTTGGAGTGTTCCAGGCGGGCTTCCGGGGCGACCACGTCCGGAGGCACCCCCTTACCGTGGATTTCCCTGCCTAACGGAGAGAAATATTTACTGGTGGTAAGCTTCAACGCGGAACCGTCCGGCAAAGGAATAATGGTCTGCACAGATCCCTTACCGAAAGACTTCATTCCCACGATCACCGCCCGCTTATAATCCTGCAAACAGGCCGCGACGATCTCGCTGCCCGAGGCGGAACCTTCGTTTATCAGCACCGCGACAGGCATAGTGTACGGCTGCCTGGAGCGAGAAAGGAACTGCATATTCTGATTTTCTTTGCGGCCCTTGGTATAAACTATCAATTTGCCCTTGGGCAGGAATTTCTCCGCCACTCTCACAGCCACATCCAGCAAACCTCCGGGATTATTGCGCAGATCCAGCACCAGGGCTTTCATCCCCGCCTTGTTCAACTGCCCCAGAACATTCTCTATGTCCTGCGCGGTATTCTCGCGGAATTCCACCAGGCGGATGTAACCTATGCCGTCATCGAGGATCAACGCCTCCTTAATATCCTTGATCTTGATCACATCGCGCACGATATGAAAATCAAGCAGTTTCTGTTCAGACTCGCGAAGCACCGTTATATCCACCGCTTCCCCGGCCTTACCGCGCAGCTTCTTGACCGCATCAGTCAGGGACAAATCGCGGGTGATTTCCTTGTTGACCTTGACTATCCTGTCATTGGCCTTCAATCCGGCCTTCCAGGCCGGCGTGCCTTCAATGGGGGTAACCACGGTAAGCAAGCCGTCCTTGAGCGCTATCTCTATGCCGATGCCGCCGAACTTACCCTCCGTGTCCACTTTCAATTCGTTGTAAGTGTCCGGATCCAGGAACTGGCTGTGCGGATCAAGCGAAGCAAGCATCCCTTTCAGCGCCCCGTAAATAAGTTTCTTGGCCGGGACCTCGTCTACGTAATCGTCCTGCACTATCGTCAACGCGTCGGAAAAAAGCTCCACCTCGCGGTAAAGTTCATCGTTGCTTTTTCTCTCGGCCGCCGAGTGAACGTAAGAAACGCTCCACAATACCGCCGCGGACACGGCCGCGATCATCAGAATCCATTTTATTCTACGCATCTGCCAGCCTCCGTTTTAGAAGTTCCTGCACGACTTTCGGGTTGGCTTTCCCCGCGGACATACGCATCACCTGGCCGACCAGGAACATCACTGCATTCTCTTTGCCGGAACGGAAATCCTGCACCGACTTCCCGTTCTCCGCCAGCACCCGGGTGATTATCCCGTCCAGAGCGGAAGTATCGGAGATCTGCGCGAGATTACGGCTTTTTACAATCTCCTCGGCCGTAGTCTGCCGGTCGATCATCTCTTTCAGCACAGTCTTGGAAACAAGATTGGAAATGACATTCTTCTGAACCAGAGAGACGAGCTCCGGCAGGCGCTCCGCCGGAAGTTTTAGACCGGAAAGGCCGCATCCCCGGGAATTAGCCTCGGCCAAAAGCGGTCCGATCAGGTAATTAACCACCGGTTTCTTGTCCCCGGACGGAAACACTTTGATGCACTCCTCGGCAAAAGCCGCGTCGCGTTTGTCCGCCGTGAGGATCCCGGCGTCGTAAGCGGAAATCCCGAACTCTCTCATAAAACGCGCGGCCTTCTGCTGCGGCAGTTCCGGTATGCCGGCGCGGGCTTCCTCGATCTCCTCATCAGTGATCAGAAACAGCGTCAGATCCGGGTCCGGAAAATAACGGTAATCATGCGCCTCTTCTTTGCTGCGCATAGAAAAAGTCTTCGCCTGCCTGGCGTCCCAAAGTCTGGTTTCCTGCGCGACTTTGCCCCCCCCGTCCAATATCTCCGCCTGGCGGCCGATCTCGTAAAGCAAAGCGTCCTTGACCGCCTTGAATGAATTCATATTCTTCAATTCCGCTTTCGTGCCCAGTCTGCTTTCTCCCTTAGGCCGCAGAGAAACATTCGCGTCGCAGCGCAGCGAACCCTTTTCCATATCACAGTCGGAAACATCCAGATATTCGATCACGCTCTTCAATTTCGTCAGGTAAGCGTACGCTTCATCGGGAGTATTCATATCCGGCTCGGTCACTATTTCCAGCAAAGGGACTCCGGCGCGGTTAAGATCCACCAGGCTGCCCTCGGCGTCGTGCATCAACTTGCCGGCGTCCTCTTCCATATGCACGCGTTTCACGCGCACGCATTTCTCGCCCGCGGGGGTATCGATGCGCACTTCACCGGCCAGAGCTACCGGCAGGTCGAATTGCGATATCTGGTAACCCTTCGGCAGGTCAGGATAGAAATAATTCTTCCTGTCGAACTTGGTGCGGTTCTGGATCGAACACCCCAGCGCCAGCCCCACCTTCAAAGCGTGAGACAGAACGACCTTGTTCAGCACGGGCAAGGCTCCGGGTAGACCCAGGCAGACCGGGCAGATATTGGTATTCGGCTCGACGCCGAATTCCGCCCGGCAGGCGCAAAAAGCTTTTGTGCTTGTATTCAACTGGACGTGAACTTCCAGCCCGATTACCGCTTCATATTCCATAATTCATCCTGTTTACCTGTCATAACGCCGGCTTGCGCCTATTCTCCGCGGAGACGGACTGCTCGTAAGCGTAAGCCAGTTTCAAAAGAGTTTCTTCCCGGAAATACCCCGACATTATCTGCATCCCTACCGGAAGCCCGCCTGAAGTGAACCCGCACGGCACCGATATCGCCGGGATACCGGCAAGGTTCGCGGAGATCGTGTAAATATCGGAGAGGTACATTTTCAGCGGGTCCCCCATTTTCTCTCCCAGCTTGAACGCCGGGGTCGGGCTGGTAGGCGCCACCACACAATCAAATTCGCCGAAGACTTTCTCGAAATCCTGTTTGATCAACGTCCTGACCTTCAGGGCACGCAGATAATAAGCGTCATAGTAACCGTGCGAAAGGGCGAATGTCCCCAGGATTATGCGCCTCTTTGCTTCTTTGCCGAAACCTTCGCCGCGCGTGCGGCTGTACATAGCGTTGATGCTTTCCGCATCCGCGGCCCGGAAACCGTACCTGACCCCGTCAAAACGCGCCAGGTTGGAACTGGCTTCCGCGGTGGCGATAATATAATATACCGGGACGGCAAATTCAGTGTGCGGCAGGGAAACCTCGGAGCAAATCGCGCCCAAGCGTTTAAACTCCTCCAGGGAACGCAGGAGTGCCGCCCTTACCTGGGGATCTATCCCCTCCACCATATATTCTTTAGGCACGCCGATACGCATACCTTTTACCGACTGCCCCAGGCAGGCCGTGTAATCCGGCACCGGCGTATCCACGGAAGTGGAATCTTTAGGATCATACCCGGCAATGGAATTCAAAAGCAGCGCGCTGTCGCGCACGTCCTTGGTGATCGGGCCTATCTGGTCAAGGCTGGAAGCGAAAGCCACCAGCCCGTAACGCGAGACCCTGCCGTAAGTGGGCTTCAATCCCACCACGCCGCAAAAAGAAGCCGGCTGGCGTATGGAACCGCCGGTATCCGAGCCGAGCGCAAAGACCGCCTCGTCAGACGCCACCGCCGCTGCCGAACCGCCGGATGAACCTCCCGGCACACACTGCGTATCCCAGGGATTTCTGCTGGGCCCGAAACAGGAATTCTCCGTGGATGACCCGAAAGCGAATTCATCCATATTGGTCTTGGTGGATATAATGGACGCCCCGTCGGACTTCAATCTGGAGATGACGGTCGCGTCATAAGGAGGCCTGTAACCGGAAAGTATGCGCGAACAACATTCCGTATTGCAGGAACGGGTGCAGATGTTATCTTTCACCGAAACCGGTATGCCGGACAACGGCCCGCGCGCCGGGACGCCTTCGGCGGGAAGACGTTCCAGTTTACCGCCGAAACGGACATAAGCCTTGACCTTTTCCTCTTTGCCGGCGGCCCGCAGCGAAAGCGAAGATAATATCTCTTCAGCGGATATCCTGCCTTCTTTAAGCAGTTCCGCCAGTTGCGCGCCGGTTAACGAATATAATTCCATCTGTTTTCCTTTTTTGCGGAAACCGCGCCTATTCGATGACCTTAGGCACGCTGAAGCATCTGCCCCGCTTTTTCGGCGCCCCGGAAAGGGCGTCTTCCGCCGGTAAAGACTGCGCCGGTTCATCGGCACGGAACACATTATTCACAGGCAGGATATGACTGGTGGGTTCTATATTGCCGGTATCCGCTTCTTCCAGTTTACCTATAAAATCCAGTATTCCTTTTATCTGCCCCGACAACTCGCCGAGTTCCGCGCCTTCAAGCTGCACGCGCGCCAAGCGGGCCGTATAATCTATGATCTTATCGTTGATCTCGGACATTTTTCCTCACAAAAGGGTTCTGGGTGCTGGGTTATAGTGCGCTGTTAAATAAGTTTTTTAAACAACGCACAGAGCAACTCCGACGCCTGTATGGAATACAGGGTCGGAGTCCCGACTTGCAAATAATATTGCAACGTCGGGATCGAGAGTCGAAAATCGAGATTTGATTCGCTGGAAGTTCTCGATTACGATCTAATTTCGATTTTCGATTATCAGAAACTAATTTAACAATGTTCTATGTTCTGGAAAAAACAAGAAATGCCGATTCTATGTTCTCGCATAATGAAGCTCCCCGGGCTTGAAGCCCGGGGTTTCTCTGCTACTTGAGCGAAATTCCTCCGAAGCAGTCCCCCTCTTTAAGCAGTGATACCTTTTCGTTCACCCTGCGCATTCATCTCCAGGCTTAAGCCTGGGGTTTTCTGCGGAAGAGAATAAAAAAGTCGATTTCTAGTCTTTTTGTAATTTCTTTCCGTAAATATTTAAATCGCTTCTATCAAGACCTGTTTTCTTAGACTTCAGACTATACTCTATGTCGTAAGTTCTTTAGAACCCAAAACCCAGCACCCAGAACCGGTTTTTTAAGAATTCTATTTAACTGAAATTTTATCACCGCTCCTGCCGGAAGTCAAAGCATTTCGCGGTTGACAGCATCGGCAAAATATGTTAGATTTCCTACTATGATGGAAGAAATCAATAAGCCAAAGAACACCGGAATAGAGAAAACCAGGAACGAACTGGCTATACTCTACGAGATCTCCAACGCGATGAGAACCACCCTCAAGCTGGACGAGATACTTTATATCATCCTAACCGGCGTTACCGCGCATACGGGGCTCGGTTTCAACCGCGCCATCCTCTTTCTGATCAACGAAAAGGACAAACTGCTGGAAGGAAAAATGGCGATCGGCCCTGAAACCGGCGAAGAAGCAAACCGGATCTGGAAACAAATAGAACAGGAAAAAATGGGGCTGGACGACCTGATCAGCGTTTTCAAGTTCTCCAACACCGCGGTAGAGTCGGAATTCAACAAACGCGTGCGCCGGTTAAAAATACCCTTACAGGAAACCAACACCGACCTGCTGGCGATGGGCGTGCTGGAAGGTATGCCGCTGCACCTGACAAAAGACAACATCGACAAATACAAAGATAACCCGCTAATCCAGCTTCTTACCACGCAGGAATTGGCGCTGGTGCCGCTGAAAGCCAAAGATAAAGTCAACGGCCTGATCGTCGCCGATAACTTCGTCACCAAAGAGCCGATCACAAAAGACGATATTATGATACTGACTATGCTCGCTAACCAGGCGGGGCTGGCCATACAAAACTCCCGGCTCTACGAATCGACAGTCACCAGGGCGCATTCCGACTCTTTGACGGAACTCTGGAACCACGGATATTTCCAGTACCTTCTGCAGGACGAGGTGGAAAAGGCCAAAGCAATGAAAAGCGCCTTGAGTATGCTTATGCTGGATATAGACGACTTCAAGTCGCTGAACGATATGTTCGGCCACCAGGCCGGGGACAGGATACTGAAAGAACTGGCGCAGTTCCTGAAAAACCGTTCCAGAAAAATGGATTATGTCTGCAGGTACGGCGGAGAGGAATTCACGATCATCCTGCCGCAGGCCGACAAAGACGAAGCCTTTGCCATCGCGGAGCACCTGCGCTTAGAAATAGAAAAGCACCCCTTTATCCAGCACATTTCGCCTGAAAGCGAAAAAAGACTTACCGTCAGCATCGGGATAGCCTCTTTCCCCAGGAACGGCTGTACTCCTTCGGAACTGATTTCCGCTTCAGACCGCGCCCTCTACCAGGCGAAAAGGAAAGGCAAGAACACCACCTGTTACGTTTAAAGACCGAAGCACGAAATATTCTTTTTGCGTGTTTCGCCTTTTTCTCCCTCATCCTTCCTTTAATCCGGTTCCTACTATCTCATTTCGTGTTCAAAATAATCCGGTATTAACGCTATCTTTGCTATTATTCGATATATATTTCTCGACCTTTTCATCTTTTCCGATAAGGACTTGGACAGTTTGCATATAGACATTAGATCCACCGGCGAACAAGCCAACAATAGGAATAAAAGAGGAACCCTTCGCGGTCGCCTTCGTATATGAGTATGTCATTAATGTCTTCCCTTCTGAAGTCAAAGAAACAGTAAAAGGCGGCCCTAAAAGCGCGATAACTTCCTTCTTTGTTGTCACTCCTTCTTTTATTTGAGTAAGTTTATTCTCGTCAATCTTGGTCCCCATAGTCGCACAACCGATAAGTAATGCCGATAAAATAATCAAACAGATCTCTTTCATATATACTCCCGTCTCTTTATTGCAGACATTTACCGCTGCCTTAATGATTTTTGAAATATAAGAATGGAGCGGGTTTTGTATCAAAGGATCTGAACACAAAACCTGCTCCATTATATTCCTTATATTTAGAATTTATAATTCAATCCTATACTTACTGCCGTTTCATCCACAAAACGGCCTTCTACATTCAATTTCCAATTCTCCGTGATCTTGAAATCCGTCCCGACAAATACGCCGACGTGATCATCCGCCCGGTCTTTGACATTATCCTCATCGTAATCATCATCATCTCCGCTCACACTGGCATATTTTATCTTAGTGACCGCTCCGGAATACTTCACGCCGAGATAAGGCACAAAATTTCCTAACTTTGCGGCGACATACGGAGCAACCTGCCACTCCTGGAAAGTCACGTCACCTTTGTAATCGGCCGAATATTCTTCTTCCGAAGTAAGATTTCCTTCATCGTCATAGTTATATTCAGTCCAACTCCCCTTCTCCGTAAAATCATTTTTATGCCTTATATACTGAATATCACAGCCCAGGAAGAGTGTTTCCGATAAAGGAAGCGTTCCTTTGGCGCCGATCCCGTAAGCAAAAGCCGTATCGGCATCCATCTTCGATGTGCCTTTTTCCAACACCCCGGCCCATTCCGCGTCCGGTATAGAACCGCTTTCGGTATATGTCTGTTTCAGTTCAAGATCGGCAGTTCCTAATTTCACATAGATATCAAGATTATCAAGCACACCGTAACTTATCTTTACCATATTGCGATACATTTCATCTATTTCCACTGCGGTCTTCCATTCTACGGATATACTATCAGCGGTATATTCATCAGAAAGATCGTCCACATACGAACCCTTCTTTTCCTTAAAATCCCGGTCAAATACATATTCCCCGTCATAACCTACGTTTATTTTGCCCTGCCCCTGCGTTTCCGCCCCGCCGATGCTTGAGGCGTAAGCCAACACAGGAAAAAATAAAGCAGCTATTAAACCCACAGCAAGAATCTTCTTCACGCTTCACCTCCGCTTAAACGGTTGATTAAGAACACCCGGCTTCTTTCTCTTTCCCCCGTCACCCCCTTTCCAACACGCTGCGCAACATCGAAATGCTGAATTGTGCTTTTCAAGAATAAAAAAAATCACTTCTTTTTCCCGAACGACTCCATAATTTTCTTGCGTAATTCCTCTTCATTGCGTATACCCCTGGTATCAATATCCAGATCTTTCACAACGGTAATGATCGCGCGTAGAACGGAAGCCCGGCATAACACTCTTCCATCCCGCGAACGACACTTACCCGAAATGGTTTTTAAGAAACACAGATGCTTTTTCCTCAACCTTACGCATGTCATCCGTGAGTCCTTCATCATCTCTCCCTCTGTAATGCTCAAGAGTGCTTTTCAGACTTAAAAAAAATTCACTTTTTTTTCTTTATGGCCGCGGCGATCCTTTTAGCCAGATCCCTTTCGGTCTTAACACCGGAAACATCCGGATCCAGGGTCATCGCGGCGTCCAACAATGCCCGTATTATATATGATTTCGGCAATTTATACCCGCCGGATGATTTCATTTCACTGCTTAATTTCTGCAGCCACGACTCCATTTCCTTGGTTATGGCTATCGGCACCCGGAAAAGGCCTTTAGGCACTTCACTTCTAAACCTTGGCATATTCGTTTACCCTTTGGAATAACACCAAATTGTTATTAGTAATATCACTATTTTGTGTAACTGTCAAGAATATACTTGTGCTTTTCAATCTGTACACCTATTTTTGATACGGTCTTCCACAGAAAAATACTTGCCTGCCCCTACCCGGCGACGGCGGCTTCTTCTTTTTCACTGTTCTTGGCGAATTTCACGGACACGATCTTCGACACGCCGGATTCCTGCATCGTGATACCGTACATCACGTTGGCGTTGGCGATGGTCTTTTTATTGTGAGTGATGACGATGAACTGCGAGATACCGGAGAACTCCTGAAGCATCCTGCCGTAACGGTCCACGTTCGCCTCGTCCAGCGCCGCGTCGATCTCGTCGAGGATGCAGAACGGCGCCGGTTTGACCTTAAAAATAGCGAAGATCAGGGCTATGGCGGCCATCGATTTCTCCCCGCCGGAAAGCAGCAGCACGTTCTGCAGTTTCTTGCCCGGAGGCCGGCAGACTATCTCTATGCCCGATTCCAGGGGATCATTCTCGTCGTTAAGGTAAACCTGCGCGTCCCCGCCGTTGAACAAAAGGCGGAAGAAATTCCTGAATTCCTCTTTTACTTTCTCGAAAGTTTCCAGGAACATTTTACGCGTGGTGCGGTTGATCTTCAATATGGCTTCGTGAAGGGCGGCCTTGGCGTTGGTCAGGTCCGCCTGCTGCTGGGAAAGAAAATCATAGCGTTTTTTCAATTCATCGTATTCTTCGATAGCCACCAAATTTACGTTCCCGTAAGAATTGATCTTGTCTTTCAGGCGCTGTATTTCTTCCTGCAGCGCTTCCGGTGACTGCGGCGCTGCCGCCTGCTGCGGCTGCGTTTCCGCGCCGGACGGAACAGTTGCCGTTTCTTCCGGGATAGCCGCCACGTTCTCCAGGTCTATCTTATAAGATTGCAGGATCCTCTCCCGGACCGTGGAGATACGGAAATCCACATCCTGATTACGCATTTGAAGTTCGTAGATCGAATCTTTAAGCCCGTCGCGGCGCTTATTATTCTCCTCCAGCCCGCTTTCAAGCGTCTGAACGGAAGACGCCAGGGTCAGCCGCCCCGCTTCCGCTTCCCTTAGCCCCTGACGGCAGCGTTCGGCCGCTTCCTGCCCGGAAGCGACGTTCTTCTCCAGCGTTTCTATCTCTCCGGCAAGCACGAGACGCTTGGATGCCGCGTCATTGATCTGGCCTTCCAACTCGCGCAGGTTGGCCAAATCCTGGTTATATCTCTCGCGCATAGCGCCTAAAGTTTCTTCCTCGGCGCTGATACGCTTGGAAAGGACCTCCAATTCGGTCCTGGCCCGGGTAATCCCGACAAGAGTCTCTTCTTTCCTGGCGTTCTCGGAAGCTATGCTGTTCTGCTCCGCGGCGATCGCCTCCTCCGCCTCTCTCTGACGGCGTTCCGCTTCCGACAACTCTGCCGCCAGCCGCAGCGAATCTTCCTGCGAAACGAGGATATCTTTCTCGATCTCGGAAAGTTCCAGCAACAATATCTGCGCCTCTTCCTTGACCTTATTGACCTGGCCGGATATGCCTTCGTAAAACGTCCGTTTATTGGAAAGAGCGATCTCCTGGTTTTTCAAGCCTTCCTGCAAAGCGGCGATGCGCGATTCCAGCTCGGCGATACAATTACGTTTTTCCTGTATCCCCGCCTTTAAACCGTCGATCCGCGACTGTGTCTGGCCGATCTTTTCATTGATTACGCGGGTATCCAGATCTATAGGTTTGGCTTCACAGCGCAATTTCACTCCCGGATCGGGATACTGCCCTTTCTCCGCGTCATCCATCGGCAGATAATCTTTGATCTTAAGCACCAGACCGCCCAAATGCTCTTCGGGATGTTTATCCAGGAAAACGACCGCGTTCAACGATTCGCGTATATCCTCATACTTAACTTTCAGTTCTTCCAGGAATTGCTTCTGGGATTCCAAAGAAAGCAGTTCTTTTTCCAGCCCGGTGATCTCCGCTTCCAAGCCGTTCAAAGCCGCGTTCTCGGCCTCGTTCCTCGATTTCACCCCGGAGAATTCACCGTTGAGCCTGGTAAATTCGTTTTCCAGGATATGTACCTGGGCCCCGATCTCGTTAAGGCTGCCTTCGCCGCTGACGATCTCCTCGTTTATTTTCGCCTTTTCCAGCTCCAGCCTCTTTTTACGGGAGGCGTGCACCTGCTGCCGGGAGTTCAGGTCGGCGATCCTGTTCTTTAAAGAAGAGACGCCCGAAGCGGCTTCCATCACGGCGCTCTTTGACGCCGCTATCTTATCCAGCGAGGACCTGACCGCAGAATTGATCTCCTCCAGCGCCGTCTCTTTCTCTTTCAGCGCGGAGGTTTTCTCTTCTATCTGTCTCTTTATGATCTCGCATTCCGATTGCAGAGCTTTGAGTTTTTCTTCGTCGGCGGCCAGGCGGGAGGAAGACTGTTCGATCTGGGACTTGAAATATTCTTCGTTTATTTCCAGTTCCTTGATGCGCTGACGGTTGAAATCAACCTGCTGCCTGTTCCGGGAAACCGCGTTCTCATACGCGGAGATCTCACCCCGGATCTCCTGCATACGCTTCTCTATCTTTTCCAGTTCCCGGCGGCCGGAAGACAGTTCTTCTTCCCGGACGCGCGCCGTTTCCGTCAATTCCAGCGCCTGTTTTTCCAAAAGCGCCAACTGCTCCGTTATTTCCTGTTTGCTCTTCAACAGAGAGCCACGCTCCAAGAACGCGTAATTGACTTCCCTGGTCTTTAGCTCGTCGTAAACCTCGCGGTAACGCCTGGCCTTGCTCGCCTGGCGTTCCAGAGAACCGATCTGCCTGCGCACTTCCGTGACGATATCGTTGACGCGCAGCAGGTTCTGTTCGGTATCTTCCAGCTTGCGCAGGGCTTCTTTCTTTTGCGCCTTGTATTTAGTTATCCCGGAGGCCTCGTCGAAAACCAGCCTGCGGTCCTCCGGTTTAGAACTCAACACCAGGTCTATCTTACCCTGCTGGACCAGGGAATAACTTTCCGCGCCGATACCGGTACCCATCAGCAATTCAAGAATATCTTTCAGCCTGGCCTGCGCTTTGTTTATCAGGTATTCGCTCTCCCCGGAACGGAATATACGGCGGGTAACCATCACTTCATCCTGGTCTATGGGAAGGAACCGCTGCGCGTTGTCGAAAGTAAGGCTCACCTCCGCCATCCCCAGCGCTTCGCGTTTCTCCGTGCCGTTGAAGATAACGTCTTCCATAGCCGAACCGCGCAAGGCCTTGACGGACTGCTCCCCCAGCACCCAGCGGATGGAGTCGAAGATATTGGACTTCCCGCATCCATTCGGACCGACGACGGCGGTTACGCCCGGTTCAAAAAAAAGGGTGGTTTTATCGCAGAAAGACTTGAAGCCGACAATCTCGAGTTTTTTGAAATACATCGGGTCTCCACAGAGAGAGTTAAGGATAATTTTCCGGTCTTATTATAAAGGAAATGGCGGGACTGTCAAGAGACTAAAAACTGATTCTATGTTCTGAAAAAAACCAATTCTATGCTTTCGAAAAAGCTGCTTTTGAGTTTTCTGCAATTTGTTTTTGTAAATACTTTAAAAGGTTTCTACCAGAATCAAAAAACCAGCACCGGTGTTTTTGAGAACCTAAAACCCAGTACCCAGAACCCGTATTTACTATTTATTCAACGCCTGTTTGAATGCCTTGGTCAACGCCGGAACTACTTCCATAACGTCCCCGACGATCCCGTAGGTGGCGATCTTGAAGATCGGCGCTTCCGGATCCTTGTTCACGGCGACGATAATCTTCGAAGACTGCATCCCCACTAAATGCTGTATCTGCCCGGATATCCCGCAGGCAAAATAGATCTTAGGGGCAACGGTCCTGCCGGTCTGCCCGACCTGGTGCGAATAAGGCATCCAGCCCGCGTCCACAGCCGCCCTTGACGAACCCACAGCCGCGCCCAGAACCTGCGCCAGTTCCTCAAGCAGTTTAAAATTCTCCTTGGCGCCCATTCCGCGTCCTCCGGAAACGATAATATCGGCCTCGGCGATATTAACCAGAGCTTCCACCTCTTCCACTATATCCAGAAGCTTGGTGCGCGAAACGTAAAGTGCCGCCGGAAAGGATTCCCTGACGATCTTGCCTTTACGATGCTTATCGGGGGCCATCGGCTGCATCACTTTATGCCTGACAGTAGACATCTGCGGCCGATGATTGGGACTGATAATGGTAGCCATAATATTGCCGCCGAACGCAGGCCGTGTCTGTAACAGTATCTTTTTCTCCGGGTCGATATCGAGGCCGGTGCAATCCGCCGTTAGACCGGCGTTCACGGTTATTGCCACGCGGGAGATCAATGAACGCCCGATGGCGGTCGCCCCGCAAAGCATTATCTCCGGCTTGTATTTCTTGATCAATTCTACCAGGATATTGGTATACGGCTCATCCTGGAAATTGGCCAATTCCGGCGCCTCCACCAAATAGATATTGTCCGCTCCGTGCCAAATCAATTCATCCAGTTGGTCGTCCAGGCCGTGACCGATCAATACGCCGCTGACCTGACAGCCGAGCTTGGCGGCGAGTTCGTGCGCCTTGCCGAGCAGTTCATAAGAGACCGACTGCACTTTGCCTTTTTTCTGTTCGATAAAAACCCAGATGCCCTTGTAATCTTTTATGCCGGGCATCACGCAGCGCGCCTGGGGTTTGATCAACTCTATCGCCTTGAACTTGCAGGCCTCGACGCAGGCGCCGCAAAGCGTGCATTTGGCGGCGTCCACTTCCGCCTTACGCGCGTTAACTTTTATCGCCCCGAAAGGGCAGGTCTTGACGCACAAAGAACAACCGGTACATTTATCCAGGATGATTTTTATCGCCATCTCTAATTAACCTCGTCTTTAATAAGCGCCGCAAGTTGTTTTGCTATTTCCGCCGTTTCCCCCTGAAGTATCTGGCCGCCCTGCCGCTGCGGCGGAGTGAATATCTTCACCACCTGCGTGGGAGAACCGCACAGTCCGATCTTATTGGTGTCCAGATTCAGGTCTTTCTGGCCGAGAACGGTGATCTTGGCCGATTTGGCGCGCATCATCCCTTTCAAAGAAGGGATACGCGGCTCGTTTATTTCCTTGACCACGGTGATCAGCGCCGGGAGCGGGGTTTCGATAACTTCAAAGCCCTCTTCCAGCATACGCTCCACGCGTATTGATTTTTCACCGGATTCCTCTATCTTCTTTACGTAAGTGACCTGCGGGATATCCAGATGCGTGGCTATCCCGGGCCCGACCTGCGCCGTGTCCCCGTCGGATGCCTGTTTACCGCAGATGATCAGGTCAAAAGCGCCCACCTTGCGGATCGCGCCTGACAACGTATAACTGGTCGCCCAGGTGTCGCTGCCGGCAAAAGCCCGGTCACAGACCAGGAACCCTTCGTCGGCCCCCATAGAGATCGCTTCGCGCAAAGCGCCTTCCGCTTGAGGCGGCCCCATAGTGATAACGCCGATCTTGCCGCCGAAGCGCTCCTTCAGCCTCACCGCTTCTTCGATGGCGTACATATCGAACGGGTTGATGATGGATTTGACCCCGTCCCTGATCAGCGTATTCGTCTCCGGGTTGATCCTCACTTCCGTAGTCTCGGGAACCTGTTTAATGCAAACGATTATGTTCATTTTACGCTTTCCTTGATTGGCTATTTTGACCCGGCTTTTACATTGTAAAATAAATTCTTAATACTTGAGAATCGAAAACGGCAGCCTCTGCGCGCTGTTATGTTAATTAACAGCGCACTATTTCGCCATATCTTTTATCAACTGCAGCCCGATGATATTACGCTGTATCTGATTGGTCCCTTCGTATATCTGCGTGATCTTGGCGTCACGCATATATTTTTCCGCAGGATAATCCTTCATATACCCGTAACCGCCCAGTATCTGAACCGCGTCGGTGGAGACTTTCATCGCCACGTCCGAGGCGAAAAGCTTGGCCATCGCCGAGTCCCTGCCGACGTCTTTGCATCCTGCGTCTATGGCGCGGGCGCAGGCGTAAACCAATGCGCGCGCCGCTTCCACTTCCGTCGCCATATCAGCGAGCATCCATTGTATGCCCTGAAAACTGGAAATAGGCTTGCCGAACTGCACGCGCTGGCGGGAATATTTACCGGCGCACTCCAGGGCCCCCTGGGCGATACCGAGCGCCTGGGCGGCTACCCCCGGCCTTGACATATCGAAAGTCTTCATAGTCACGATGAAACCCATACCTTCCTTGGCCAGCAAATTCTCCGCGGGGATCTTACAATCGTTAAAAATCAACTCGCGGGTGGAGGATGCGCGTATGCCGAGTTTTTCCTCTTTTTTGCCGAAAGTGAAACCGGGGGTGCCTTTCTCCACGATGAACGCCGAAGCGCCCCTGGCGCCTTTGTTCTTATCGGTCATCGCCACTACGGTATAAGTTTCCGCGTCGCCGCCGTTGGTAATAAAATGTTTCATACCGTTAAGAACGTAATGGTCGCCCTTCTTTACCGCGGTGGTCTTGATCGCCGCGGCGTCCGAGCCTGCTTCCGGCTCGGTGAGCCCGAACGCGGCTATCTTTTTTCCTTTGGCCAGGTCGGGGAGATATTTTTTCTTCTGCTGATCGTTGCCGAAAAGTACTATCGGGAACGTCCCCAATGCCGAAGCGGCATAGCAGACGGCGATACCGCCGCAGGCACGCGAGAATTCCTCGGTAGCCAGGCAGAGATTAAGCACATTGACGCCCATACCACCGTATTCTTCCGGGATGAATAATCCGAACATATCCGATTCTCCCGCGACCTTGATCACGTCCCAGGGAAATTCTTCGGTCAAATCGTATTTGGCGGCGACCGGGCGAATCTTCTCTTCCGCGATCTTATGCGCCAATTCCTTGATCATCTTCTGCTCATCAGTCAGCAAATAGTCCATTTTTTCCTCGCTTGTCTGGTTACAGGTTCTTCTTTTACGTGATAACCCCGGCCATCTATTAGAAAAAAACATTACGGCGGAATTACCGCGGAACTTGGCCGTATTCCGCGAGCGTCGTATTTTGGGGTGTATTATATTACAACTTCCGCAAAAGCGCAACTTCTTTGCAATCGGGGAATTTCGGACAGTGAATGCACTCCGCCCATATTTTATGCGGGAGTTTTGAATGACTGACTCTTCTGAACCCCATCTTTTCGAAGAAACCCGGCTGGTAGGTAAGCACAAAAACACTCTCCGCCCCGAGCCCTGCAGCATCTTCAATGCAGGTTTCAACCAGTTTATTCCCGATCCCCTGTTTCCAGCGCCCGCGTTCCACCGCCAGTGACTTGATCTCGGCAAGTGCCTCCCAGCAGATATGCAGGGCGCAACAGCCGATGACCCTGCCGTTACGCTCATAGACCCAGAAATCTCTTATATTTTCGTATAATTCGTTGAGGGCACGCGGCAGCATCAGGTCCTGGCGCGCGAATTTATTGATCAATTGCTGTATCGCTTTTATATCCCTGATCCCCGCCTTGCGTATCGATCCCTGCCGTTCAGCGCTCTTTTTCATTCCCATTTTATCTCCGTGCCTTTTGCCACGACCACTATCCCGCTCTCGGTGACAAAAAATCTCTTTTTGTCCTCCTGCGCGTCGTAGCCGATCACCATCCCCTGCGGTATGCTGACATCCTTATCTATGATCGCGTTCTTTATCTTCGCATACCTGCCTACATTCACCCCTTCCAGAAGGATCGAATCGGCGACATTCGAATAACTGTTGATGCGCACGTGCGGGGAAAGGACACTGCGCTGGACCCTGCCTCCGCTGACGATACAGCCTCCGGATACCAGAGAGTCCAATACCAAGCCTACCCTGCCGGTTATCTCTTCTCCGGCGAACACCGTCTTGGCCGGGGGACATTGTTCCTGATAGGTCCTGATCGGCCAGTCTTTATCGTAAAGGTTAAAAACCGGGTCTACCTGCACCAGGTCAAGGTTTGCCTCGTAATAAGCGGAAATTGTCCCTATGTCCCTCCAATATTCCGGGTTCCTGCCGCTCTTATCTAAAAAATTATAGGCGGAAACGCGCATACCTTTCCTGATCATTCGCGGGATTATGTCCTTGCCGAAATCATGGCTGGAGTCTTTCCTGTGGGAATCTTCCTGCAGTTCCCGCAGCAGAACCTTGCTGTTGAAAACATATATCCCCATAGAAGCGTATATCTTATCCGGCTTATGCGGTATCGTTTTCGGCACCGCCGGTTTTTCCTCGAATCCGGTGACAATGGAATCGCTGCCAACTTCCACCACACCCAGGCTGCGGCTGCTTTCTTTGGGAACTTCCACCACGCCCACGGTAAGGTCCGCCTCCGTGTCACGGTGAAAATCGATCATCGAGTAATAGTTCATCCGGTAGACATGGTCGCCGGAAAGTATCAAGACTTCGTCCGGTTTATCCATATCCAAAGCGTACATATTCTGAAAGATCGCATCCGCCGTACCCAGATACCAGGTCTCTCCCACCCTCTGTTGTGCGGGAAGAAGCTCGATATACTCGCCCAGTTCGCTGGCGAGAATATTCCATCCTAAGCGTATATGCCTGTGCAAAGAAGCGGATTTATATTGAGTGAGAATATAGACGCGGCGCAAACCGGAATTTATGCAATTACTCAAAGAGAAGTCTATAATGCGGTATACCCCGCCGAAAGGCACGGCCGGTTTAGTGCGGTCTTTGGTCAACGGCCAAAGCCGCTCACCCTTGCCTCCCGCCATAATAAAGGTAAGCACCCTGCGCATCATGGAAAAATCACCCCGGTCACCCCGCGCCTGACCATCATTACCCCGATAGCGGCAAGCAGGATATACATTATTTTAGAGAAAGCGCGCGTGCCGCCTTCGCCGAGAAACTTTATCAGGAAATCCGCTTTCTTCAGCGTGAACCAGACAATCAGCATATTCAACGCCAAGGATACCGTGGTCGGGACTATCCCGTAACTGTCCAGCATAATTAAAGTAGTGGTCAGAACAGCCGGGCCGGTGATCAACGGCATCCCCAGGGGAAAGATCCCCACGTCCTTTTCTTTTTCTCCATACAGAGGCATCTTTGAGGCGCCCGGGAAAAGCAGGCGTAGGGAAATCACGAACAAAAGCAAGCCGCCGGCAATCTGAAAGTCGGGAATGGTTATCCCCAGAAAACGCAACACCAGCTTGCCGATCAGCATAAAAAGCACGGCAACCGCGGCGGCCGTGCGCACGGATTCGGCAATAACGCGCTCTCTCGCCTTAATCCCCAGGTTATTTACCAGGGAAATGAACAAGGGAATATTGCCGATGGCGTCAACCGCGACGAACAGCGGAATGAAAGCCAGAAAGAAAGGCTCCAACACCTTGAACATTAACCGCTCTCCATTTTAAACGTAGAAACTATATCGAAAAGGAATTGTCTTAAATATTCCCTAACTTTTGTTGAAGGACTTGTCCTGAACTATTCCAAAGCTTTTATACAGTTTCTTGTCGCAGGATTTAACTTAACACAAAACGCCCTGTGCCGCAAGGAAAAAGGCACAAGAAGGGTTCTGGGTGTTGGGTGCTGGGTTATGGGTTCTACGAAAACTAATCCCGGGCTTATGTATATATTGCGTTTCAAGATACAGAGCAACGTTTAAGCTTTCGCTCCATGGACATCAAAAGAACTTTGGCTTTAAACCTAGAATTTGCATTAGGTATTCGGCAAAATGTCTCTATATCATTTGCCATAATTGCGTTCTGCTCGCAAAATCGTCCTTGAACGAACAAATTTGCCGTTTCCATTTAAAGCCCGCCTGAACATTAAGACTTACTTTTGAGGCACTGGGATTATTTAAAAGAAGCGGACATAAGCAGACTTTTAGTATAATCATGCTGCGGTGAGGAAAAAACGCGCGCGGTCTCCCCCTGTTCTACTATCCTGCCTTCTTTCATCACCGCCACTCTCCCGGCCGTCCTTTTTACAAGACAAAGATTATGCGTGATGAAAAAATAGGTCATCCCCAGCTTTTCCTTCAAATCCATCAGCATATCCAGCATACGCGCCTGTATGGTGAGATCAAGGGATGACAACGGTTCGTCCAGGATTAAAAATTTCGGCGAAGTCGCCAGCGCCCTGGCAATACAGATCCGCTGCCGCTGTCCCCCGGAGAACTGCCCTGGTAATCTTTCCGCGGTATCCGCGTCCATCTCCACCAGCCGCAGTAGAGAAACGACTCTTTCGCTTAACCGCGCTCCTTTAGCCAGGTGATGTATCAGCAGCGGCTCCGCGATGATACTGCCGACGCGCATCCTGGGATTCAGGCTGGCGTAAGGATTCTGAAAAATGATCTGCACATCCTTACGGAACGAATCCGTTCCAATGTTCTCGAAAACCACCTCTCCGGCAGTGGCCGGCGTCAATCGAGCGATGATCCTCGCCAAGGTGGTCTTGCCCGAACCTGACTCCCCGATCAAGGCGAAAGTCTCCCTTTCGCGGACTTCCAGAGAAACGCGCTCCAGCGCAGTAACCAAACCGGACTTTACGCCAAGAATCCCGCTGCTTAAGGTAAAGTTCTTGCTTACTTCCTTAACGGAAAGCATCGCCTTTTATTACCTCCAGATTCTTTCTTTTCTTGCTTTCGTCATCCTGACCATAGACGTAGTGAAGGGAAAGAAGCTAATTCATAAACACAGATTCTTCAGCCGCCGGCTTCAGAATGACGTCAAATACAAAATGAGGAAGGACAAATTTTCTATCGTGCTTCGTACCTCGTGCTTCACACTTCAAGAAATCTCCCGACTTTCTCATAAGCCGCCAGTAATTCCTTAGTATGCGCGTGCGCCGGGGAAGCGAACAATTCTTCTTTCACCCGGTACTCCACCAGTTCTCCCCTGAACATCACCGCGACCTTATCGGCGATGCGTTCGGCTATGGCCAGGTTATGAGTAATGAACAAGAGGGAGAAACCCAATTCCTTCTTTAACCGCGTCAACAGTTTAACGATCTCCGCCTCTGTGGTCATATCCAGGGAAGTGGTCGGCTCATCGGCGATCAATAATTCCGGCCTGCAGGCCAGGGCCATAGAGATCGCCGCGCGCTGGTTCATCCCTCCGGAAAGCTGGTGCGGATAACTTCGCGCCGCCCTTTGCGGACAGGATATCCCCGACAACTCAAGTAAATGTTCCGCCTCACGCCAAGCTGCCGCGCGGACTGCTCCGCGGTGCAGACGGATGACTTCCGCGATCTGCTCGCCGATGGTATAAACAGGGTTCAAATAACTTGCCGGCTCCTGGAAGATATAAGCGATACGCCTGCCGCGGAAGGAACGCAATTGCTTCTGCGGCATACCGATCAATTCCTCGCCTTCGAAACGGGCGCTTCCGGAAACGGACGCCGACTCTTCCGGTAACAGTCCGCAGACGGACAACGCGGTCACGCTCTTGCCTGAACCGGATTCCCCGGCCATAACCAGCGTCTCGTTACGCCCGACCGCAAAACTCACCCCGCGCGCCGCCGTTATCTCTTTTCCCGGGTAACGAAAAACAACGTTCAGTCCCTTTACCAGCAGTAATGGCTCTTCCTTCACCCCAAGTCCTTTCTTATGCCTTCGGCGATGAAATTAAAACCGAGGATAGCCAGAAAGATCGCGCTACCCGGAAAAACCGTTATCCACCAGGCCACTCCCAGCGTGGCTTTGGCCTCGGTAAGCATATTCCCCCAACTCGGTACAGGCGGCTGCACGCCCAGGCCAAGAAAACTTAAACCCGATTCCAAAAGTATGGCCCCGGCCACGGAAAGCGTGGCGTTCACCAGCAGCGGACCGCAGGCATTCGGCAGCATATGCCTGACGATTATCCTCAAATTGCCCGCCCCGCAAGCCCGCGCCGCTTCCACGAATTCCCGTTCTTTCAAAGCCATTATTTCCGCCCGCACCAGCCTGGCCGGCCCCATCCAATTGGTCAGACCGATGATCACCATTATGTTGAATATGGAAGAATCAAGAAAAGCCACCGCGGCCAGAATAAGAAAGAAGGTTGGAAAACAAAGCATTACATCGACAACGCGCATAATCAGAGCATCAACCGCTTTGCCGTAAAAACCGGCCAGAGCGCCGAAGAACACTCCTAAAATAGTCGAGATCCCCACGGCGATGATCCCCACGCTCAAGGAGATCCTCGAGCCGTAGATCAACCGGCTCAAAACATCCCTGCCTAAACTGTCGGTGCCCAACAGGTGCCCCGCCGAAGGAGAACAAAGTATATTGCCGGCGTCTATCTGCGCAGGCTGGCAGGGGCTAAGCCACGGCGCGGCCAACGCGGCCAGCGCCATTATCCCGACTATAGAAATCCCGGCTAAAGTAGTCTTGTTCATCGTTTATCCCTCAAACGCGGGTCGATCCAGGCATAACTCAAATCCGCCAGCAGATTGGCAGACATGGTCAATAAAGAAACTATCACCACTTCCGCCATAATTAACGGATAATCCCGCATCATTACCGCTTCATAAAAAAGTCTGCCCGCGCCCGGGATAGAGAATATCGATTCAAAGATCACGCTCCCGCCCACTAACCCGGGAATAGACAACCCCAATATGGTAACCAGGGGCATCACCGCGTTGCGGAAAGCGTGTTTATAGAGCACGCTGCCTTCCGTCAGCCCCTTTGCCCTGGCCATACGTATATACGGCTGGGCCAGCGCGTCGATCATTGAGGAACGCATATACCTTGCCATCGCGGCTATGCCGCCCAGGCTGGAGACCGTTACCGGTAAGAACAAATGTCTGAAGAGATCAGCGGCCTTACCCACCGGGTTAAGATACTCGTAGTCCAGCGAGGTTATTCCGGAAACCGGCAGCCAACGCAAAGTGATCCCGAATAAATTCATCAATAACAAAGCCAGCCAGAATGTTGGGACGGCGAATATAAAGAACATCGCCGCCGTAAGAGACTTGTCCAGTAGCCCGTCAGGCCGCAGGGCGCAGCGCACGCCCAGCGGTATCGCCGCCGCCAGGATCAAGAACAAAGAAAGCAGATTGATGGCCACCGTTACCGGCAGTCTCTCGCCTATTTTCTCCATTACCGGGCGGTTATCGCCGAAGGACCTGCCGAAATCTAACACCGTCGCCCGCTTCAGCCAGTTCCAATAACGCTCGTGCAGCGGTTTATCCAATTCATATAATTTCTGCAGACGTTCCAAGGTTTGCGCCGAGATACGCGGATTCAATGAATTCTCCAGCGCGACCGGCTTGCCCGGCGCCAGGTTTATCACCGCGAAACTAAGCAGGCTGATCCCGAACAACATAGGAACGATCCCGATCAACCTTCGTAACATGTATTTGCCCATATTGATTTTACTCGGTCAACCCCGGCAACTGACAGGGTAGCCAAACCGGTTTCGGTTCCCGCTTACTGCGTCCCTCGTCCTTCATGCTTCGTGTTCGCACAAATGAACACTTGCCCAATTCCGATAAAGACAAGGTGTCTCGTTCTTCAGCTTTTGTTCTTCCCAGAACCGAGAACCCAACACCCAGAACCACTTTTTCTTTATGCCTACCGCATCCTGTATCTCTGTTCCGCGGACGGGACCCACCAGTCGATAAAATTGTACCCTATCCCCGCGGCCGCCGGTACTACCTCCCGGAAACGCCGCTGCACCACATACAGGCTGTCCGGGACGTAAAGGAACATATACGGCTGGTCGGCGTAGATCAATTCCTGGATCTTCCGGTATAGTTCCTTCCTAGCCTGCTGTTCAAAAACGCGGCGCGCCTCCAACAACAGCCTGTCGACTTCAGGATTCGAATACCCCGTGAAGTTGAATTCTCCTTCGCGCGTCTTGGAAGAATGCCAGATATCGTAGTTGTCCGGTTCCCGCGGCAGGGACCAGCCGAGCAATACCGCGTCGAAATTACGTTTATTGACGAACTCACCGAGGAAGACGCTCCATTCCACGACCTTGATCCTGACGCCGATACCGATATTCGCCAGCCTGCGCTGAATTATTTCCGCCGCCTTGATGCGCTCATCGTTGCCCTGGCTTGTCAGGATGGTAAACTCGAATTTCCTGCCATCCTTTTCCAGCATAGCGTCACCGTCGGCGTCTTCCCAGCCGGCTTGCTTAAGCAAACGGACCGCCTCCGCGGGATCATACGCGTCCGGTTTTACGGACGGATTAAAAGCCCAGGACTGCGGGGTGAACGGACCGTTGGATACCGTGCCCAGCCCCAGCAAGGCTATCTTAATGATCTCGTCTTTATCCACGGCCAGGTTCAAAGCCCGCCTTACTCTTGTGTCCGAGAATAAACCGGAACGTAAATTATACCCCAGGTAAACATAAGTTTCTCCCGGCAGGCGGAATTTACGGTAGTTATCGCGAAAGTACGGCGTATCCGTCTGACGGGTATATTGCAGCGGCGTAAGGCCGCACAAATCGGCCCCGCCGGTCTGTAACTCCAGGAAGATAGTGGAAGCGTCCGGTATCACCCTCTCTACCACCCGGCTGATATTCGGCTCGTGCAGGAAATACCGGGCATTCGCATCCAGTTCTATCTTCTCCTGCGTCTTCCACAACCTGAATTTATACGGACCTGTGCCGACCGGGGCCCTGGCAAAAGCGGAATCGTTCAAATCCTTGCCTTCCAATAAATGCGCGGGGATCATTGAGATGCTCCAGCTGGAGAGCGCCGGGGCAAAAGGCTCTTTATAAAACACGCGCACGGTGAAATCGTCCGGCGTTTCCAGACTTGCCACACGTTCAAAATCTCCGCCGTAGGGAGTGCGCACCCGGGGGTCAATCATCTTGCGGTAAGTAAAAGCAACATCGCGGGAAGTAAACCGCGCGCCGTCCTGCCAAAAGACGTCCTTCCTTAAATAGAAAACTATCTGTAACCCTCCGTCCAGCACCTCCCAGCGTTCGGCCAGGTCTCCGGTAAGGTTCAAATCCTTATCATACTTGACCAGCCCGTTAAAAATATAGCCGCAGATACCGGCGGAAGCGGTGTCGGAAGCAAGCATCGGCATCAGGGTCCTGGCGTCGGACGTGGAAGCGCCGATAAACGCGTCTCCTTTTTCCGCGGCACGTGCAGGCGTGTAAACAAAAAAGACTACCGCCGCGATCAAAGGCGATAGTCTTTTTGCAGTATTTTTTAATACCAGGCGGGCCTGGTTATTCTTCATTTTTTGTGCCGGGGCACCGATTACGGAGTTGCTTTCTGTTGGTTTGTTTCAACGCCGGCGCTTTTTTCCGCGACAGGTACCGCAACGGCTTCAGAAACAGCGGGAACGGCCTGTGGCTGGGACGGCGGAACAACAGCCGCTTTTTGCGCAGCGGTTTCCGGCGCCTGCTTTTCGGGCAGCGCAGCTGTTTTCTGGACTGCCGAAGGAACCGGTTTTACGCCGCTCATCAGGGAACGGCTCTGCCGCACCGAAAGAAACGCCAGCGTCAGGCAGCTTAAGAAAAACAACACGGAAAGGACGGTGGTGAACTTCGTCATAAAAGCGCTGGTTTTAGTGCCGAAGACAGATTCCATTCCGGAGAACGATTCGATCAACCCGCCTCCCCTGCCCGACTGGACCAAGATCAAACAAATCAACAAGAAACAGACAACCACGTGTATTCCGATAATTATTGCCATCATTTTTTTACCTCTGCGGCTTTCTTGATTATTTCCCCGAAACTCTCCATTTTCAGGCTCGCGCCTCCCACAAGCGCCCCATCCACGTCCGGCTGGCGCATCAATTCAAGGATATTATCTGGTTTAACGCTCCCGCCGTACTGTATCCTGATCTCCGAAGAGACCGCCTCTGCGAACAACTTAGTCAAAAGCCCCCGGATGTATTTATGCACTTCCTGCGCCTGAGCGGGAGTGGCGGTTTTTCCAGTGCCGATGGCCCAGACAGGCTCATAGGCGACCACGATCTTCAGCGCTTCTTCTTGCGACAATCCGGCCAAGCCGTTTTTTACCTGCTCATCCAGGACTTTAAAAGTCAACTCCTTTTCCCTCTGCTCGAGTGTTTCCCCCACGCAGACTATCGGAGTAAGGCCGTGCTTCAGCAACGCTTTCAATTTATTGTTCACCGAGGCGTCCGTTTCGTGGAAATACTGCCGCCTTTCCGAATGTCCGATGATCACGAATTTACACCCGGCGTCCTTAAGCATCAAAGGAGAGACCTCTCCGGTAAACGCCCCTTCATCCTGCCAGTAAGTATCCTGGGCGCCGACGCTGATATTGCTTTCGAAGACCACTTCCGCGGTCTCGCTCAAAGCCGTAAAAGGAGGACAGATCACCACTTCCACCGCCCCCTCATCAAGATCAAAAAGGTTCCTTTTCAGGCCGCTGGCAAGTTCTATGGCCTCGCCTATTTTCTTATACATCTTCCAGTTACCCGCGATTATCGTCTTGCGCATCTTCTTGTCTCTCCTGATGAATGTCCTGGGCTAAAGCCAGTGTTTTTATTCCTATATTATTACGCTTCGGAAAGCGCCGCCACTCCGGGAAGTTTCTTCCCTTCCAGGAACTCCAGGCTGGCGCCTCCGCCGGTGGAAATATGCGTCATCTTGCTTTCAAGCCCGAACTTGGCCACCGCCGCGGCAGTGTCGCCTCCGCCGATAATGGTCACCGCGTCCAGCTTAGAGATAAATTCCGCCACCGCCTGCGTGCCTTTGCTGAAAGGCTCCATTTCGAAAATACCCAGCGGGCCGTTCCAGACGATAGTCTTGGCGCCGGCAAGTTTGGCGTTAAATAACTTCACGGTCTGCGGCCCGATATCCACGGCCATCTTTCCTTCCGGGATATTTTCTCCGCAAATTTCGCTCTTGGCCGAAACATCTATGCTTTCGACTATCAGATTGTCCACCGGCAAGAGTATTTCTTTATTTAATTCCCCGGCCTTGCGCAATATTTCCTTAGCGAGCTCCAGCTTATCCTGCTCAAGTTTTGATTTACCGATACTTTTGCCCTGCGCCTTCAGAAAAGTGTAAGCCATACCTCCGCCGATGATAATACTATCGCATTTAGGCAGCAGGTTCTCTATCACAGCGATCTTATCGGAAACCTTCGCCCCTCCCAGAATGACAATGAACGGCCTGGCGGGATTCGCCACAGCGTTACCGAGATATTCTATCTCTTTACCCAGCAGGAATCCCGCGGCAGACTTAAGATAATGCGTAACGCCTTCCGTGGAAGCATGCGCCCTGTGCGCCGTGCCGAAAGCGTCGTTGACGAAAATATCGCCTAACTCAGCGAGCTGTTTGGCGAACGCGGGGTCGTTGGCTTCTTCTTCTGAATGGAAACGCAGGTTCTCCAGAAGCACGACTTTTTCCTTTGCCGCAGTAACTTCTTTCTTTACAGTTCCGCCCACGCATTCCGGGATGAACTTCACGGGCTGGCCCAATAATTCAGCCAGCCTTTTAGCCACAGGCGCCAGGCTGTATTTAGCGACGGCTTTACCGTCCGGCCTGCCGAGGTGGCTCATTAAAACCAGCTTGGCGGCGCCGTTCGTCAGTATATATTTAATAGTCGGCAAGGTGGCGCGGATGCGGGTGTCATCCGTGATACTCAAAGAAGCGTCCTGGGGCACATTGAAATCCGCCCGCATCAACACAGTCTTACCTTTTAAATCGATGTCTTTTATCGTCAATTTACCCATTTCTGCCTCCGCTGAATATTTCCGCCGCGCACTTATAAAACTCCCATGGCTAAAGCCCGGTGGTTTTCTACTACTTGAGCGAAATTCCTCCGAAGCAGTACCCCTCTTCGCGCAGCGATACCTTCCCATTCACCCCGCGCATTCATCCCTAGGCTTAAGCCTGGAGTTTTCTGCGTAGGAGAATAAAAAATAAGGATGGCGATTATTATACTCTATTACACTGTTACATAAGTTTCTGATAGTCGAGAATCTAAATTAGACCCCTGCGCTACTCACTCCGTCCTTCGACTACGCTCAGGACACACACCTAAACAAATTGAATATGTTAGTTCAAATGCAGGGCAAGCGTCCGCCTGCGGCGGACTCTGTGCGCTGCGAATATAAAGAATTAATGTAACAACGCACTATATATACCCGGAAGTTTTTTATATTATAATATTTTGGCTGTTTTGTCAATCCCCAGGTCACGAAAAACTGGTTCTGGGTTTTAGGTTCTCGGTTCTAAAGAAACAATTTTATGTTGTCAAAAAAAGCAAAAAACGATTTTGAGTTTTCTGTAATTTATTTTTGTAAATATTTTAATTGGTTTCTACCAGAACCCAAAACCCAGTACCCAGAACCGGATTTTTAAATGTTTATCGTCTATTCCTCTTCAGCGCCGCGATCTCTCGTTTCATTTCCTTAATTTCTTCCGAAAGGGCGCGCGTGTCTTCGCGCTCCTCGGCGCGCAGGTCTTTTACCGCCTGCAGCAAAAGCACGGTCAACTTGGGATAATCCACGAGTTTATACCCGCTTTTCGGGTCGGTATAAATAAGCTCCGGGAAATCCTTTTCCAATTCCTGGGCGATGACCCCGATCTCCCGTTTATTGGACTCGTCATCCTTAAAATTAAAGTTTATCGCCCTGATCTTTTCCAGCTTATCGATCACCTTGCCGATATCCTTGACGTTCTTCTTCAGCCGGATGTCGGAAGTGCTGGTCCCGGAAGCCCAGACCGCCCCGCCGTTATCATAAAGCACCATATTGCGGTCTCCCTGCAAAGCGAGGAAAAAGTTGGAACGCGTGCCGCTCCGGAACATTCCGTCGTTCACCGTCAAGTCACTGATATACACGTAACCGCTACCGTTATTTATCCGGAAAGGTCTGAGGCCGTTCCAAATACCGTATTGATCGCCGGCATTGGTAATTAGAATATAATAATCGGACCCGTCGTTACGGTTGATTATCCCGTAATTGCCCGCTATATAGCGTGACTGACCATAGCCGGACGTCATCGTCCCGATGATTTCCCCTCCGGTAGAAGAACTGCCGGTTACGCCAAGGCTTCCGTTAACTTCCAATCTGTCCCACACGGAGACCCTGCGGGTAGAACCGTCGTTTGATCTATTACCGATGACCATCAACGTTTTATACGTCCCGGTATCATTGGATATCTCCGCCCTGTTGTTTGCCCCGCCCGGAAAATTCTGCCAGCCGCTGCTGAAAAGCAGCGGATTGGCAGCGGTATTCACGTACAGATCATAGGCAGCCCGAATGTCGCTATCTCCGTCTCCCACCGAAAAGATCTGCGTTCCACCGACGCCGGGAGAATTATCAAAGAAACGCGTCCCTCCGTAAACATAATAAGCGCCTATTTCTATGCCGGTGTGCCAATTCAATTGCAACCTGCTGTATGTATAACTGCCGTAGTTTTTATATTGCGTGCGAATGATATAATAAGGGTTACCGTCCGCGCGGTATCCCCAGGTCATACCGCGCACACCCTGATCGGCAGAAGGATCGGTGGTGCCGCCTAAATTGATCGCCTGCCAGTCGCCGTTAGCTATATGTAACGTCGCGTTAGGAGTAGCGGTACCGATGCCCAGCTTATCCGAAACCAGCAGATACCCACTGCTTGCCGACAGATCAGAAGCGTTAATGCTACCGTCGGCGTTGATGTCTCCGACTGAAAGCCGCTTCGCGACAAGGCCATCGTATGTTCCGTTGGGCGAAGGGTAATATGTGGTGATGGTCATATCCTCGGCGTAGGCCGCGTTTAAGAATAAAATTATTGCCCAAAATATAACTAACAAGAACAACCGATACCGGTTATGCCTGGCAAACTGCAAAGACTGTTTTACTTTCACCTATGTTTTCTCCTAATATACGGCGAATTATTACCGGATATTGTTTGATTTCTTCTCCAGCGCCTCTATCCGCTTCTCAAGGCTTGCGGCATCTGGACCGAAATAATAAACAGCGACGAAAAGCATTATTTTACCGGCATAGATATATTTCCCCTTATATCCCGGATAATAAACAGCCAATGATTCTTTTTCGCGCGGCTCAAGAGAAGATACTGGGATGCGAAAAACCGGTTTAGCTTTATTACTGCCGTCGTCATCCGGCCATTTAATGGAACTTAAAGACTTTACGACCGGAGCGTTGGCAGCGGAAGCCGAGTCAAGAGCCTGCAGGGTTTTACCGACAACCATCCCCGCTCCCGTAACTTTCATAGCGTAACCGGGCAAAAAAGAAGACGTGAACATTTCACCCCGGCCTATACGCTCACCCCCGATAAAAATCACGCGCGCGGGCACACGGCCAATGATGGCAATCGGTAGATTACCATACTTCGGATCATTCCATTCCACGCCCATTAACACTGAAGGTCTGGTAGATACCACGCCAAGCATCGCCGGATCGGCGGCCTTTGTGGTACGCACAACAAATAGATCATTTTTTGGATCGACGCTGACAACCTCTCCCGCCTTCAGCGTAGAATCCTTAGAATCATATTCTTCGGCAAGGTCCCACCCTCCTCCGCTGATACTGGAGGTATATCTGATGCTGGCGCGCGAGCAAAGATCCCAGGTAGTCACGCCTCCTCCCCAACCTGAAGGCACGTCATTGGGAGAAAGGCCACTGGTGCCGATACGATACGCTACTTTCAAATTCTGCCCGCTGCCGTCGCTGCCGACGCGTACCTGCCCGGAACCTGCACCAAGCACCAGGTCGTTCGCCGCTCCCGTCGAAGAAACATCCGCGTACAACCCTATATAGCCCCAGGCAGTCCCTACCCTCATTCTTCCTCTGCCGCCTTGAGCTAATCCTTCATTTCCCTGAACATGCATATTGTTTTCTATCCAGGCATCGGTGGCGTACACGTTTGTCCCGGAACCGTTCACCGCCAATTTCACCTGCGGGCTGGTAGTCCCGATACCGACGTTGCCGTTACTGAACATAAATTTACCGGCGTTCATCGATAAATATTCTTTCGAAGTATCGATGCTCCCAGCCCCTGAACCGCTTCCATATCCGATGGTCAAATTTGGATTAGGGGTGTTTGTTACGGTCTGCAAAGTAAAATTATCGCCGGCACTTGAATAAAGATATCCCCCTCCCGTACCGAATCTAACCGACCCGTTTACATCCAATTTCTGACTGGGACTCACCGTCCCGATGCCGACGTTACCGTTATTCAAGATCGTCATTCTTGCCTGCGGACCGGTGGCATAGCTATCTGTTGTAGCTAAATACATATGCGTGCCGGCACCGCTATCCTGATGGACATAAATCCCGGCCTGCGCATTGTTAGAATTGGCCGAACTGAAAGTTATACCGGTTTCTTTATCGCTGCTGGTAGAACGGATGAATAACGCACCCCTCGCTGTTGAGCCGGGATTGGGAAAAGCATAGTCTTCATCAGCCGCATTTATTTGAAGTTGTGTTTGTGGAGTAGTAGTCCCGATCCCCAACCTATCCGCCACCAGCAGATACCCGCTGGATGCGGAAACGTCGGAAGCGTTAATATATCCGTCGGCGTTGGTGTCGCCCACCGAAAGCCTCTTGACCGATAAAGCGTCGTAAGTCCCGTTGGGCGAAGGGTAATATGTGGTGATGGTCATATCCTCGGCGTGAGCAGTATTCCAGAGCAGGGCCATTAGTAAATAAAGTATCGATAAGAACAGTTGCATTCTCATTTATTTTTCTTCCGCTCACCCATTATTGATGTTTCTTATTGTAACGTTACCAGTATCTTGATCAGCCCCTTGCCTTTTTCCAGCGGTTGCAGCGCTTTACCAGCTATTGCGCCGGCGCATTTCGACAAATCAGCGCATCTCATAAGATGCCCGGGAGTATTGGAAGTAGTCAATAAATCCCCGACCCGGATAGGGCCGTTCTCAGCCGAAACCTTCGCCGAAACTCTTCCCACAAGGGCGACAGGCGCATTCTCTTTATTATTTTTCGCTTGAGAAGGATCTAATTGCCCGCCGATAACCATTGAAGCGTGTTCGTAGCTGGAAATTATACCGTAAACCATAGTATCGCAGGCCCTTGAGCTGCGCTTCACCCTCAAACCATTGTCCTTATCTATAACAACCGCATCCCCTTCTTCTAAAGCGTCTTCTTTCTTCACCGGTGTAACTTCGGCCAGGTCATAACGCTGCGCACCGTTAGCCCAGAAAGGGCCGCAGGCAAAGTTATGATAAGTACTCCCTGCCACACTTGTTGTCAAACGCAGCCAGGCATCCGGGCCCCACGCTCCCTTGCCTAAAGCCCAGCCGGTCGAGGTATTGCCTCCGCTGATCTCGCTTCTCACTGTAAGATAACCATCCGGGCTTAAATACATCGAATACCATCCGTTTGTAGTATCCGCCCAATAAAAATATCTATTGCTGTGCAATCCGAATAATAACCCTCCTGCCGGAAAAGTAATAGCTGAATGCGAAGGATTGCTGAATCTTAAGGCTTCATACCAACTGTTCCACGTCGAAGTAGTGGCATATACATCCAGTTTCGCGCCGGGCGTCGTCGTCCCGATGCCGACGTGACCGTTACTTCCCTGCAAAGTCAAATAATAGTAATTACCGGTATAATCCCCAGACCCCAGGTATAAATTACCGGCTCCGGAACCTTTCACAAGATTCCCCAAATAAGTACTGCCCCCAACCGATTGAAAAACAGACTTCCCACCGGCAGAACCCCAGATTTCAAACAAAGCATCGTTAGTAGTATCGGAAAGTATTAAAGCTTTCCGGGAAGACGCGTGTCCGGTAGGCGTTACAGTCCCGATGCCGACGTTACCGTTATTCAAGATCGTCATTCTTGCCTGCGGACCGGTGGCATAGCTATCTGTTGTAGCTAAATACATATGCGTGCCGGCACCGCTATCCTGATGGACATAAATCCCGGCCTGCGCATTGTTAGAATTGGCCGAACTGAAAGTTATACCGGTTTCTTTATCGCTGCTGGTAGAACGGATGAATAACGCACCCCTCGCTGTTGAGCCGGGATTGGGAAAAGCATAGTCTTCATCAGCCGCATTTATTTGAAGTTGTGTTTGTGGAGTAGTAGTCCCGATCCCCAACCTATCCGCCACCAGCAGATACCCGCTGGACGCCGAGACATCAGACGCGTTGATACTGCCGTCGGCATTGGTATCCCCCACTGAAAGCCTCTTGACCGATAATGCGTCGTAAGTCCCGTTGGGCGAAGGATAGTAAGTGGTAACGGTCATATCTTCGGCTATGGCGGTATCGGAAAATGATATAAAAACCACGAAGAGAAAACTCAGAGATAGGATTAAGGCGCTAAAGGAATAAGATCTTCCCGCCTTTACGGAAGACCTGTCAAAAACAGTATTAAACGCTGAACAAACCATACCGCCTCCGGCCCAGGAAAACCATCTATAATTCAAAGAAAAACAAAGCTACTTAATGTTTATTTAATCATCATCCTCTTGCCTTTGTCAAGCTGTTTCGCTATTATATAGATTATGTTACAGGACGCGCATTCGCATATCCAGGATTATGGGAACCCCGCTATGGTAAATGAGCTGCTGCGAAAGGCTTCTGCCGCCGGAGTAAAAAGAATTCTTTGTAATTCAGCGGCTCCGGAAAACCGGCAGGCTCTGGAAAGAATAACTTCAGAAAAGGGCGTTATCCCCTTCTTCGGACTGCACCCTTGGTATGCTGCCGGCGCGCCCGTTGACTGGATGAGATCGCTAAAAGAACTCTTGATCAAATTCCCAGCCTGCGCTATCGGGGAAATCGGGCTCGATAAGGGCGCTCGCGGCTCCGATTTCGCCTTACAGGAAAAGGTCTTCTCCGCGCAACTGGATTTGGCAATCGAGACGCGCAAGCCAATAACACTGCATTGCGTGAAAGCCTGGGAAGAATTATTAAGTATCTTAAAACGCCGCGGCCCAAAACTCCCGGCCCTGTTGCTGCACGCCTTTTCCGGGCCTCCGGAAGCGCTGGATGAACTTATCCGCCTGGGCGCGTTCATCTCTTTCTCTCCGCAAACCTTGTCTTCCGGAAACCCAAAAGTCACAAAAATGCTTTCGCTCATTCCGAAGGAAAAATTACTGTTAGAGACCGACTTCCCCTACAGGTATACCGGAGAAATAAATAGCGAAACGTATTTTAATTTACTGTCTGAAGTATACACAAAAGCCGCAGGATTACTACGCATTGAACGGGCGGAACTCGAGGAAAGGATCTGGGATAATGGAACGCTTTTTACGCACGGAATTACTGCTCGGTAAAAAGGCAATGTCTGTCCTGCGCGAAAGCCGCGTTACCGTCATCGGCCTGGGAGCGGTAGGCAGTTATTGCCTGGAAATTCTCGCGCGCGCCGGAATCGGCAATTTCACCCTGGCGGATTTCGACGTCATTAGAAAAAGCAACCTGAACCGCAATCTGCTGGCGCTGGAAAGCACCTTAGGGATGAACAAAACAGAAGCCGCCGCCGGCCGCGTGTTAGGCATAAACCCTGCCTGCAACGTGACAACGATCAGCGAAATGATCGACGGAACAAACATCGCGCGGATATGCGCCGGAAGCGGGATAGTAATAGACGCGATCGACTCTCTCGGCCCGAAAGCCGCGATACTTTCCTACCTGGCGCGCAACAATATACGGCTGGCCTCTTCTATGGGCGCGGCCTTAAAAAAAGACCCCGCCTCAGTCAGAACAGGAGACATTTCGCAGGCAGCATCCTGCCCCCTGGCGCAGCGCCTGAGAAAAAGACTCAAAAAAACCGGAATAACTTCCGGGATACCCTGTGTTTTTTCGCTGGAAAAACCCCTGACGGTCTCAACCGCGGGGGCCAAGGAAGAAGAGACTTTCAAAAGAGGAAGACAGCGGCAGGCGCTGGGAAGTATGCCGACCGTGCCGGCAATATTCGGCGTTATGCTCGCCGGACTGGCGCTGGAAATCCTGCTCAAAACCGAAGAAAAAACCCGCTAACGGTCACCGAGACGGCTTGAGATACTATCCATCAAACTTCTCTCCGCGGCCTTGTTTCCGCGTGCGCCCACGCGCACTTCGATCCTGGAAACACTGGGTGAAATACGGTGGATATCTACCCACACAGTGCTGCCGTCATAATAAGTGCTGATCAATTGCGCGAGATCATCCTTGACGGTTTCTTTTCTTATAAGCATCGCCTTCGCTTTCAAACCGTCCTTTGACGCCCGCAGAGCGTCCTCAAAAGGAACACCCGCTTCATAAACAAGTTTGCCGGAAAGCCAGAACGCCGTGCCGGCCCCGCCCACAGCCCCGGCCAACAGCGCCACGCAACCGCAAAGATTAAACGCCAAACATACAACGACCGCAAATGAAGCTATTCGATTAAACATATCTCGCCTCCGGATACCGGTTTGATAAGTCCTATCTAAACGCATGCTTAAGTAATAGATAACCTCCGACAAGCAACACTATGAAAACTATTGACAGGATATTAAAGTATTTCTCCACAGTCTGCTGGATTCTGGCGCCGAATATCCTGATGGCCCCTGAAACAAAAAAGAACCTGCCTGCCCTTCCGATAACAGAAGCTAAAACCAGCATCGCCAGCGATATTCTGAACAACCCGGCGGAAATGGTTATCGCTTTGTATGGGATCGGGGTAAAGGCGGCGGTGAATACCGTGAAAAAGGCGTTCTCATTATACTTCCGGCCGATCACGGCCATCACTTCCTGCATATTATAAGTGCTTATTATCCATTTTCCCACGGTCTCATAGAGGAAGAACCCGATCGAATATCCCAGCAAAGCCCCCAGCACAGAACCGACGGTACAGATAAAAGCATACTGGAACCATTTCCCCCTCCTGGCGGTAGTCATCGCCACCAGCAGCACGTCGGGCGGCACAGGAAAAACCGAACTTTCGATAAAAGCGACCCCGAAAAGCGCCCAGCACGCCTGCGGCGTGCGCGCCTGCTTGAGCGTCCAGTCATACATCGCTCTCAACCAGTAAACAGGAGAAAGCCGTTTGAACATATCACCCTTTCTAATGAAGCTCCCCGGGCTTGAAGCCCGGGGTTTCTCTGCTACTTGAGCGAATTCCTCCGAAGCAGTCCCCCTCTTTATACCCCTGCGCATTCATCCCGTGGTCTTCTGCGTAGGCGAATAAAGATTCCGACAGATTTCGATAATTGAGTATTATCCCCTATCCTGCGAAAAAGTCCAGAACAACGTGAAAAGCAGGTTCTGGGTGTTGGGTTCTGGGTTCTAAAAAAAACGGATTAAGAGTAAAAACTCTCGATTGATAGAAGTTTTTTGTTCCGCTAACTGTCATTCTAAAAAACTTTGATTGTAGTCTGTTTTGCAGTTTATCTGCGTCCATCGTGCTTCGTTTATCATTCCCGCACCCAAAACCGGTTTTGCAAGATTAAATCCTCACGATATCGCCGTTATTGTAAAGTGAGAGAAAAAGCAGAAGGTAATTCCTTAAATGCGTAGTAAGAAGAAAATTGTTGCGGACATGCTGCCTGCCGTTGGCGCCGAGTTCAGCCGCGTAATCAGGATTACCAAGCAATTGCTTCAAAGCGAAAGCCGCGCCGTCTACGGAATGACATAATAAACCCGAATAACGGTGTTTGATCTGCAGCGGGATTCCTCCGACTCCGGAAGCTACCACGGGTTTGCCTTTCCATAACGCCTCGGTAACCGTCAAACCGAACCCTTCCTTAAGCGATTTTTGCAGGATAACCGTGGAACCGCGCTGTAACGCGTTGATCTCTATATCATTCTGCTTCATCAACAATATATGAATATCCGGATCGTCACGGGCCATTTCTTTCACTTCCTCCAGCACCGCTAAACCTTCCGGGTCGTCGGAAGCGGTACCGCCGGCCAGCACAAGACGGCAATCCTTATGTTTACGCACCAAACGGTAAGCCTCGATCACTCCCAGCGGGTCCTTCAGCCGGTCAAAACGGGATATCTGCGTGATTATCGGTTTATTGCGCGGAATAGCATATTTATCCAGCACTTGATTTATCGTCTCTTCCGGAAGTTCTCGGTTCTTATCGCTCAACGGGTCTATCGATGGCGATATAAGAAATTGCCGTAACGGCAGGCGCCTGGAGAAAGAAGGCGCGGAGAACACCGCCGAATCATAGCGCGGGATGAAATCCATCAAAAAATCCCAAACCCTGCGCGAAGGATTGGAGACGTCGATATGGCAGCGCCATATCCATTTATTACCGGATTTCTTCTCCACCAGCATTATCGGCTGTGGATCGTGGATAAAAACGATATCGCTGCCGGTATCCATTTCCCGCGCGTTCTTCCGGCCGTTCTCCCGGAATATCTCGAAATCGGCAGAAGATATCTCCTCCGGCCTGCCGTGCAGCGCGTTATGGAACTTTTTAGTCACCTCAAAGAACTGTTCGCCGCCTTTTATCACGTCCCAACGCGTATCCACTCCTATTTCCTTAAGCAAAGGGACCATCCTGCTCAAGATCTCGGCGACCCCGCCGCCGACAGCGGTGGAATTTATATGCTGGACCCTCTTACCGCGCAATCTCTCTGCCAATAAACGTAAATCATCCACCACCGCCTGCCCGACGACCGGCACATAATCCTTAAGTTCGGACATTCTCAACTAATCCTTTCCCGCAAAATGGAAACTATGCTGTTCTTCAGCCCTTCCAGGCTCTGGGTATACGGGTCAAGCCTGGATATCTTCTCCGCGGTCTCGCTGTCGCCCAGCGAGAAACGTATCCAGCTGGAAAAATCGTTGTCGTTATGCTCAAGTCTCAACTTCGCCTCTATAAAATGGAAGTATATGCAATCAACGCTGACCAGCTTCAATATCTCCAGGAATTCCGCCAGTGTATACGCCTGCCGGTTAATGGGATATATGAAACTCACCGACTTAACAAAATGGAATTCTTCCCCCTCCCCGGAAAATCTTAACCGCGCCAGCGGAGATTCCTTGAGATGGGCCTCTATGACGGAAACAATGGCCTCCCTGATCTGATGCACCGAGGAGAACTGGACCGTGTCTATACCGGCGAGTTTCTCTCCCAGCATGGCATCTCCGAGAACGAAAGAAACCCAATAAGCGAAATCGTTCAAAGGTTCGGATACAAAAGCGTCGTGCTGCTGCAGAAAGCTGTGCGTATGGTGGTAAATACACGAGCCGGGGACTTTTTTGAGAAGGTCGAGCAATTGGAAAAGCGTAGCCGCTTTCAAACCGGTCAATTCCGGCAAATTCAAACGCGAGAAAAAAACGAACGGTGCCGCCGCTTTCTTCAATTCCGGCATATCTTCCCCTCTCTAAGCGCCGACAGTTCCCGCAGAAAAGAGACCGTCTCCTGCGGAGAAGAGAGATAATACTCCGCCAGCGAGCCGCGTTTCCTGCCTACGCAAACGGTGATCCCCCTGCCCTTAAGTGCGCGAAAAGCGTCTTCATCTGTCCTGTCATCCCCGAAATAAAACACGGTTTGTTCCCCGTAAATATTCCCGGGTACTGCGCCGGACAAGAGCGCTGACACCGCCGTGCCTTTATTACGCTTGCCCGCCGGTAATATCTCAAGCACTTTCTTGCCTTTTTTTATAACCGCTGCGCCCTTCGACACAGCCGAGGCCGAAGCTGCGCGAAAAACTTTCCCGGCCAGTTTAGCTCCGTCCACCCCGGCCAGCCGGAAATGGACCGCCAGCGATATCCCCTTATCTTCGATGACGACGCCTTTTATGCCTCGGGCCCCGGAAAAAATGTCCTTTTTTATCCCGGACAACAACGACGGGTACCCTGCCGGAGCGTATTTCTCAATCCCCTTGCCGGGTAAAAAAACCTCGTACCCGTGATTCCCCACATAAACAATGCCGTTCACACCCACCTTCTTCTTCACGTCGGCGAGCGCCCTGCCGCTGACTACCGCCACCCGGCACCCGGGAAGCGAAGACAAACGCCGCAGCAATCCCGCAATGCCCGCAGGAGTACGCGTATCCTGCGGACGCCCCGAAATAGGCACCAGGGTCCCGTCATAATCCAGAAAAATATACAACGGCCTGCCGCATATCAACGCTCGCAATTCCCGCCTGCGTATATCAAGATGTTTCATCCAAAAGTCTCCTCATACCGACTTCTTCATTCCCACCAGATCGCCGATTATACTTCCAGCCCAACGGTAAATATTATTCTCCGCCACTGTTTTTCGCATATTATTCATCCTGCGGGTTTTCTCCTCCTCGGGCATCTCTATCGCGATTTTTACCGCGTCCGCGAACTCTTCTATGGAATAAGGATTTATTAATACGGCATCGGTCAATTCCCTCGCCGCTCCCGTAAAGCAACTCAAGACCAGCATACCTTTACCATCGGTCTTCGACGATACGTACTCCTTAGCCACCAGATTCATTCCATCATGCAGAGAACTGACCACGCACAGATCGGCAAGTTCATAATAAGGCTGTATTTCCTCCGGAGCAAAATGGCGTTTCAGGTAAACTATCGGTTTCCATTCACCGCTGGAATATTTCCAGTTCTTTTTCTCCACCAGTTCGTCTATCTCGCCCATCAACTCATGATATCTTTTTATATGGGTCCTGCTGGGCGCGGCCAGCTGAATAAATACGAATTTATTAATATATTGGGGGTTCTTCTCCAGGAACCTGTCTATCGCCAGGATCCTTTCCACGATACCTTTAGTATAATCTATCCTGTCCACGCCCACGGCCACTATTTTACCCGCAAGATTCAGTTCCTTCTTGATTTTAACGCTTTCCTCCCTGAATCTGCCGCGCTCCGATTCCCTGCCACCGTCCACGCTTATCGGAAAAGCGCGCACCAGAGTTTCCTTACTGCCGCGGACAACGCTGAACCTCTCCGTGTCCACGCGGCATTCTATGAGACGGTTGGCGGTATCCAGAAAATTATTACAATGATATTGCAGATGAAAACCTATCAAATCGCAGGCCAGCAGCCCGTTCAATATTTCCTGCTGAAACGGACAAATAGCGAAGACTTCCGGATTCGGCCAAGGGATATGCCAGAATAAAGCGATGGTGACATCCGGACGTTTTTCTTTTATATAGGCCGGCAGCATTGTGAAATGATAATCCTGGATGAAAACAAAGGCTTCCCTGGCCGGTAATTCTTCGAGCACGGAATCGGCGAATTTCCGGTTAACGTTACAGTATTCTTTCCAGTCACTTTCGCGGAATATCGGACGGGTATGAGTGATATGACAAAGAGGCCAGAGCCCCTCATTCGAGAAACCGTAATAATATCCCTCTTCCTCCTCTTTGGAAAGCCAGACCCTCTTAAGTATATAACGGTTGTCCTCCGGGGGAACACCGAGCTTATCGCGCGAATTCACGAATTGCCTGTCGGCATTACCGCTGCCGTGGGCTATCCATGTCCCGCCGCAGGCCCTCAAGATGGGGTCGATCGCGGTAACCACGCCGCTGGCCGGACGCAGACAGCGCACTACGCCTTTATCCCCGTCGCCGATATGCATAAAAGGCTCTCTATTGGAGACCACGAACAAAGCGTTCTCCCCCAGTTTTGCCTGGACGAGATCATGAAGTTTTTTCTCCGTCCAAAGTTCGTCGTTCCTAACCCGAACCTGGGCCTCTTCAGAGACCACTTTCCTGGCCACGCGCAGACTCAAAGCCACCTGCTCAACCTCGCTCACTAACCTGCCGAATTCTCCTTTCTCTTCAAAAGGACGCAGTTTATCGGTATCCCCGCGTTGGAAATGGCTAAACCATTGCGTCAGCCTGCGCACCGGTATTATATATATCTGACGCTGGATAAGAAAAGCGGACAAGGCGATCAACGAAAGGAGAATGATCAGGGTAATACTGACCCAGCGCCACATCTCCGCCAAAGTAGTCAAAAGATAGGATGTATCGTAAACCACTTCCACAAGCCCGAGTGGTTGGCCGTCTTCCGCGAATACGGGCTGGACATAACTATACGCTGTATATTCTCCATAAGTTCGCAGACTGCCGCGCGCCGAGCCGGCGGCGAGTATATCCTTGAGATTGCCTTTCTCTCTGCCGGGCCATTCACTGATCCTCTTTGTAACCGCAAGGACGTCCCCTTCACTGTCATAGAGAACACACCCCTGCAGACGGTCCCTTTTCTGAAAACTTTCCACCAGCCTGCCGGCAAGCATCATATCCTTATTCTGAAGGATGAATTTTGCCGAAAGTTCGACGCTTTCTGCCACTGTCCTGGCTTTTCTCTGCAAGTCATCCATCAGTTTATCCTCGGTAAAACGTATCTGCATTATCCCGAAGATGGTAAAAACCAGGGAGGCAATGATCAAAAGCGGAATAATAAGAAGTAGAATCCGTTTCATAGCGCTCTCCTCCGCATCAGTCAGTTAATTGTATGAAAACCGCCGGAACGCGGTGACGAATAAACAAAAAACCGCCATCCCGTAAATCAGGAATGGCGGCCCGACCATTCAAAACGCCCTCCGACGATGAAAACACGCCGGACCCCGTTAGAATTAAAGTCCTTCTAAAGTTCACAGTTTAGTATAACATCTAACCGCTAACAGACAAAGCAATTATTTAAACAAACATACGGAAACAATTTCTATGTTCTAAAATGACGCTCCCATGGCTAAAATCCGGAGTTTTCTGCGCAAAAGAATGAAGCTCCCCGGGCTTGAAGCCCGGGGTTTCTCTGCTACTTGAGCGAAATTCCTCCGAAGCAGTCCCCCTCTTTATACCTTCCCGTTCACCCTGCGCATTCATCCCCAGGCTTAAGCCTAGGGTTTTCTGCGTAGGAGAATAAATAAATTGGAGGTAAAAAACCTTGCTGAATAAAACATCTTTTGATGCGTAAATTGTCATTACGGGTATATTGGTTAAAGAAATGATATTGACTTAAGCATGGTCGCTGGAAGTTCTCGATTACGATCTAATTTCGATTATCAGAAGCTTATGTAACAATGTACTCGTATCAACAAGCGGCTTTCTTTGTCGGGCGGTGAAAAAGCCGTAGAAATGAATTCGTTCACATCGAATTTCTTCCCCGGCACAAGCCGCAGATGCGTCGATCCGCTATCCGGGGTTATCTTATAAAAAAGTTCCCTGACTAGATCTTTTTTGCGCGAATCTCCCTGCAAAAATATCTTGTACGCGCCTTCGGCTTCCTTGTGCATCTCGTATTTTACCCCGTGTTTTTTAAAATACTCCAACGGCCGGAACTCAAAAGGCGATTCGATCGATAAACTGAATTCCTTCTCCGGCCCGGCGGACAGCACTCCGTGGAAAACGCCCCAATTGCCTAATTCCGCGTTCACCCGCGCGATAAAAGCCGAAGAACTCTTGCTTTCCTGCCAATACTGCTCCGCTTGTTGGTCCCAGCCCAAACTAACGATATCCGCTCCGGTGATCCAGCATAAACCTTCGCTCTCCGGCCAAAGAGAAGAAATATACCTTCTAAAATAAGACGCGAGCTTCGGCTCCGCTTTCATTAAGGCCCTCGCCAAAGCCAAGCCGCGGTAATGCGCCGGGACTCCCCGCGCGCGTTCCGCGAAATCAACGCGAAAAACGACGGTTTTCTCTGAGGAACGCTGCTCTCTTAAAAGATCCAGATAATCATCCAATCCGCCTTCAGGAGGCTTCAGACGTAATTGTCCCGGACAGCCTGTCTTGGAAACGCGCGGCCTTGTCCCAAGCGGCCCGTCCTTTACACATTCACGGTAAATATCCCAGAGTAATTCCCTTTTAATCCCGGTATCCAGTCCCGCCCAGGGTTTAAGGAGGCTCTGTTCCAGATCAAACCCTCCCAACAGATCCTCTTCTTCCAGCCCGGCTTCGCGTAAAGCCGAAATAAATGCCGGGATAAATTCCGTGCCTGTGCCGTGATGATAGACAAATCCGGTATTATCCGCGGCCTTAAGCAGCGCCTCACTGACCCTGGCGTCCGGCGCGCGGACAAGCACCTGCGACAGGAACCACTCCTGCGCGGACATCGCCTGCCTGAATTCAAAATGCTGTTCTTGCGCCAGTTCGGCGATACGCGCGCTTATCTCCCGGCAATTCCCGTACAGGCCGGACGCGCTGTCGAATTCCAGCGGCGTCCAGGGAAATCTCACCAGGGGAGTAAGCGAAAGCACTACGCGCGTGCCGGAAGAAAGACGCTTCATCTGCTGTTTTAAACCGAAAAGAAAAACTCCGAACTCTTTAAAATCCTCTTCTTGCTCCAATCCGGTAGCCAGCAGGAATATCTTCAACTGCCTGGCCTTGGAGCCGAAGATCAACTCAAACCCGGAACGCAGGTGTTTCTCATCCAAATCCTTGTTCAGGAACCGCCTTAAACGAACGGATATCCCCTCCAGCCCGCAGCTGTAAACGCTCTTGCCGGCGGCGGACTCATACTCGACCAGCAAAGGTTCCCTTCCCAGCACGTCGAAACGCTGGCTCTTCATACTCACACTACGAAAGATCCCCGACAGCCCGTTTAGAATAGCGTAAAACCCCAAATGGTCGCTGACGTTAAAGCTGAACAGATCGATCTTTTCCAGCCCCATCTCGGTTTTCATTCTTAGAGCTAAACGCGTAAGCAGCGGAACCGGATATTGCCGGAAAGGTTTGCGCAGCCAGCTCTCCGCGCAAAAAGAACACATACTCCTGCACCCGCGGCTCAACGGCAAATAGCCGGTACCCATCTCCTCCTGGCAATAAGAAACCACGCCTTTTTCCGGAAGCAACGGTTCTTCCCTGCAGGGAGGCCGCGCGCTGCCGGCCGACGGAGCAGCATCCGAAATAAAAAAACCGTTTACCTGCGACATTTCGCGCAATATTTCCGGCTTGGATTTTCCCGCGCCATACCCGGCACTGCAGCACTCCAAAAGCGCTTTAACATCCCCCGGGTCATCTCCTATAAATATACCGTCCACCCAGGAATCCGGCCCCCAAAGCGCAGAGGTAAAAGCGGCGCTGGCGCCGCCCAAAATGATCAAAGGTATTTCCGGTTTCTCCAGGCGCTCCCTGCGGCTCAAAGGAATACCGCTGTTGCGCAGGAATTGCGGCAGGTTGACCAACTCCTGGATAATGGAATTCGAGAATCCTATCAGTTGAAATTTATCAGGCCCGTATTTAGTCTGCGTGCCGATAAGCCAGGGGATTTCGTCACGGAAGAATATCCGCGCGTCCTGCGCGGGCGGCAGATAAGCCAGATCGGGAAATATCCCGGGGATGGAAGCGGCTATTTCGTAAAGGAAAGAATGCGTAAAAGAAGCGGCCGTATCCGCGTAAGTGGACAGGCGGCAGAAAAGCGCGCGAAAAGGCCGGATGGAATATTCTTCTCTACGCAGGGTATTGATCTCGCCCCCGCGCAGCCATAACCCGCTGCCGGTCAAGCCCGGATAAACCCTCGCATACCACTCTGAATAATCAGGTTCTTCCAAGTTCACCTCTCGCAGATGCTTTAACCCCGCCGAGAAAACCGGCTGTTCTCATCGCGCACTGGCAAATGAATTTCGACAGTCCTTCACTTTCACCGCCGGCGGCGCGCTCAACTAAATCCAGAAATATCTCTTTCTCCTCCAGGTTGATCATCGCCGGAGGCAGGCCGCAGGATAATAAACGCGTATCCAGGACCATCCGCGCCACCCTGGCATTACCGCCGCAAAACGGCCTTAAGACAATAAATTCCGCGTAACAACGCGCGGCCTCCCTGGCCGAATCCACGGGGACCGAACTCAACATTTTCAATAGCCGGTTCAAACGCAGCTGAAATTCCGGTTCAGAAGCGCCGGGATTCCTGAATCTGCCGGGCATCTGATTCGGGAAATTATACATTACAATCTCATTAAGTTTCAAGACATATCCGCGCCCGGCCCTGAACCCCGGACGAGAATTCTCCAGCATAAAACGCGCGGCATTCAACAAATTCAGGCTCTCCAGTATCTCTTTAAGCTCCCTGGCGCGCGGTTTACTCCCGGCAGCGATACAACGCAGATCTTCCCTGGTCATCCTGCTCCCGGATAACGCCCCGGAATGATATGCGGTTTCTATGATGAAACTTTCTTTCAATGCCGCATTGACTTTAAGGCTTCTCAAAAGAGGGGAGAACTCCTTCCTGCGGGCATAAAGCTCACCGGGGAGGTCCACGAACTCGCGAAAAATACGCTCCAGTTCCCTGCGTTGAGCCGGATGCGGTTTGACGCCCCTGTCCAGCCAGCGGTAAACCGTCTTATAGCTGACGCCGAGCCGCCTGGCGAGTTCCGAACGGGAAATCCCCGCCGCGCGCATTATTTTAGTTATTCTATCACTGTCGTCGTTGAATCCAGCCATAGCCTCCCCCCTATAGGACATCTGTCCTAAAGTTATAATATTACTTAATATAGCAAATGTCCTATTGTAAAGCAACAAAAAAAAGGCGTTTGCTCAAGGCAGGAGTTGCTTATGGCTGATAAACAAACCGCCGGATAGAACAAACGCCTCTTTCTCCTGTCAATCAAAAACCTCCCGTTCCTCCCTATTAATCATCACCGGATTCCAACGCCTTTAATAACTCCAGCAAGCCGGGTTCGCAGGGCACGGCGTATTCCTCCTCCATACGCATTATCTCCATAACGCAGCATACTATCTTCTTTTTTTCTCCGGAACCGCTGCCGCCTGCGAAAAACCAATAATCTCTTATTTTTCTTGCCGCCGGTATCTTTCCGGAGGCGATTAGATCCCTGATGGCGTTCCACTGCCTATCAAGCGCCGCCGCAGGAATAACCGCTGCCGGCCGCGAAGACAATATCTTTCCCCCTGAGACATCGGCGTTTTCCGCTGTTACCGGCAGGCTTCGAAAATCAATCCCGCCTTTTGCATCCTGATTGGAGGATTGACCGGTCCGCCCATCGATATTTGCCGCTGCCGGAACCCCGGATAAAACAGCATCTCCTCCATCATTGTCCTTAAATCCAAGCCCCCGCATTAATACCGCTGATCGCTCTTTTACTTCTTTATTAGCATATCCGGACAACTCTGTCATTTCCTCCGCAAAATGCCTCACTCCCGGATTAACGCTCGTTTCGAAATAAGTATCAATGACAACGATATGGCCTCCCGGAGTAATATAATACTGAAAGTCGACCGTGGAGAACCCCGCTTTCTTCAAACGGTTGTTTATCTCCACAAGCTCATTAATAGTCTCAAACGTAACTAATTTATCATCATCCGGTTCAAAATCTCCCGGCACAATATCCATTACTATCCATAACAGCCCGTCATTATCTTCAAAGAACCCGTGCATCCGCGGCCCTATCCCCAGATTGTCGGCGATCACGCCGGACCTATAACTTCTGAACAATTCCTGCTCAAAGGAATCTTTTGTGCCTTTCGTGAATAAATAGGTTTTTAACGCCACGGGATCACCATTTAAAAGAAAACCCAGTTTAACACAGCCTCCCGAACCATTGTGATAACTACTGGTAAGAAAAATATCCGAATCAGGCAGAACAATGTCCACTTTAGTCACATCGGAAATCACGTCCGGCAATTTCCGGGTAGGAAAACGCGGTTCCCGCAATCCCGTGATTACTGGATATCCTGCCGGCAGATCTTTTGCCGAGTCTATATCATTCGTCATCAAATATCCGTATTGGGTAAGTTTACGTTGCTCAATATAATTAACCACGCCCCGACCGATGATATCATTGGTTTTTGAAACGATCTTTCCGGATAACGAGCGAAAATACGGATTATCGGATAAGAGTTGACTTATTGCCCCCGGAACATCCGACTGCACTATCCCTACGCCGTCACTGCTATGAATTTTTTCCAATATTAACACCGCGTCTGGCATCAGAAAAACTTTCGAAGATTCCCCAAGCCTTACCTGCCATGTACCGTTAGAATTGTATATTTTTCCCGACAATGGGACAAATCCGCATTCTACGCCTATCTTCATAGCTGTTTCCGCGTCGTATTTGTCAAGAACGAGAACCGCATCCCCATCCCTAAGGACTTCCGTGAATATGGACTTCAAAAGTTCGCGCGGCGGCGGACGCATACGGCTTCCAAATGAAGTAAAACCTTTTAAAAGCAGGACGCATCTGCCTTTTGTCTGCCGGCGTATCTCCTTGTAATGTTCGAGATTGGCCGCATCCGAACCTAAATACTTTAAATCGGCAAGCGAGATAGGAAGCTCCATATCTACGCATACCCGGGACAGAAGTCTTCCGCCGCGCTCATAATCAAGAATATCTTCATTGATCAAAAACGTCTTCCCGTAAATGGCCGGCACCGGGTCTATCCCGGAGAGCGGATAAATATAAGTAACCGGCTCAGCGCCGGCTTCCAATATCTTGGTCAGCCGCCGCATCAAAACAAGATAATTTTCCAGCAACGCCCTGTCCAACACCATCCGCGCTAAACCCCGTCCATACGCATCTATTGTCTCCCGGCACTTCGCGAAATAATCCCGGACCGTTCTCTTATACACTCTTATCGATTCAAGCGCCTCATCGCCGCCGTCCTTTGTCCAGATATAGACTTCATCATTACCGGCAAAATTAGACACCACGCGCAAATTCACGCCTAAGAAATTTATGCCCGCCCTTTTGAATTTAAATCCTTCACCGAATAAATTATTATAATAGTCTATTCCCCACCAGTAAGACCGGATGACGATCTTTCCTCCGTGCTTAAGCTTGCGCAACGCCCCTTCATTCTTTATCAGGCCGGACAACTGCTCAACCGCGTTCAATTCCGGATTAACCAGTAATATATAATCAAGTGAATTATCCGGGAAATACTTAATGATTTCCGCGCCCGCCCTTAACACGGCCAGATTTCCAAGTTCTATTTCCTGGCCGAGTAATTTTCCCGATTTCCATTCATCGGCAAATTTTCTGTAAATATCCTCTTTCGCTTTATCATCGTAAATATCCGTGGTGATAACACCGATATCCCTGTTCTTGATGGCGAGAGCAAAAGCGGCAATGGTCCTGCCGCTTCCTATCTCCAGAAGCGCCTCCCGATGGTCCAACATCTCCTTTACAATTACCGCCTGCCCGGCCGGATTACCCTGCGCGAGAAGAAAAGATTCCAATTTGCCGCTGTCATACGTAGCGTTGCTTCCCCTTAAATTACCGCCCCCATCCGAAGTTTTGACGCGCTCCTCCGCGCGCGCGGAAGTATCCCGCGCATCCGTTCCGATAACCACTCTGTTATCGGAAGTAAGAGTGATCCCGACAGTTCCGGGAATAAACGGCAAATCATTTGCCGCGTTAACCACCGTGATCCCTGCGCCGCCTGTCGCTCCCGGAGAAAAATTAAAACTTATCCCGCCGCTGACATATTGTCTGACTGTCTGCCCATCCGGAGTATTGATGAACTCCGATTCGTTGTATTCTCCCTGGCCGAAAGACCGCTTATACTGATTGAAATAGTCGGTCTTTGACCAGCTTTTCTTGGAGAACAATCCGTTCAAATCACCGCTATCGATCCTCGCGGCATACTTATCCGGCAGACTTTGCCTGTTTTCTGAAGCGGATAAAGCGGCCTTGGCGTATTCTTTGAACCACCTCGCGAAGATCAACGAGTAATATACCTGACGCAAAGGAGCGTAACGCCGTCCGCTGTTGACTTCTTGCGTAAGTTTCGGAATAACCAATTCCCGGAGTAAAACGGAAGAATACTCGTTCAATTCCTTGAATCGCGGATCAATAAAGAGAGGGGCCGATTTATCGCGCAGATAGTCCTCCTCCAGCATCACTTTCAGGCCAGCTTTATATATATAAGCATTGGCCTTTGACTGGCGGACAATGATCTCCCCCGGGACAATCCAGGGCCTGGTATAAGCCGGCAATTCTACCTGTTCCGTGCCGAACAATTCCCGCGCTTTAGCGTACAACTTATTCCAGTACTGTTTTCCTGACGGGGTGCGCGGAGAAGTCAACCCCGCCATATCTTTTTTCAGGTTAAGGTCCGCCTCTAAAAGGACTTTGCCGATATCCGTCTTCTCCAGTTCCGGATCAATGATATTATCCGGCCGGTCAGGCCGCAGGTTAACCCAGAAACTTTTATCCGGCAGACTTAACCCGACAAGAAAATAGTCAACCAGCCCTCTGGAAGAAGCGCTGACATCTTCAGCGGTAATATTTTTCAGATCTCCCTTATCAAGCATAAACCGTAGAATGCCTTCCGGAGAGCCTGCGTCTAAATAACGCAGGTGAATAGGACGGAATTTATCCACGGAGAATATAACCGGGGAGAAATAAATATCCGGATTAGGAAGGATTAGCTGGCCCAAGGCGCTTTGTTCATATAGCAGCAAAACGGCCAGCAATAGAGAAACTACCTGTCGCAGTCTTTTGATCACTTGTGGATTGGGGAACACCCGAAAAATGTTTGTTTATCAGCCTATTCTAAGTATAGCTGTTATATATAACAGCTTTCAATGACTTAAGGGCCTGATAGGAAAGCGCTTTCTTCGGAATAATTAAAAGGATTAGATTGTAATCGAGAACTTCCACCGAATCAAATCTCGATTTTCGACTCTCGATCCCGACGTTGCAATATTATTTGCAAGTCGGGACTCCGACCCTGTATTCCATACAGGCGTCGGAGTTGCTCTGTGCGCTGCTTAAAGAACTTATTTAACAGCGCACTACGCGAGGGTAAAGCCTGCGTGCGGGATGATCCACGTTATACTCTAAAACTACCAGCGGAAATGCAGATATATCCTGCCCCATCCTTTATCAGTCTTTTCCATTCTGGAATAAAGACTGCGGACTTCTTTCTTGTTGAGGCAATTCAGGATGCGCTTCTTGATATGATCGGCGGCCTCGCCATAGGCTATTTCCACCAGCCTGGCGCGGTTATCCACTGCTTCCTTGATGATCTCGACGATCTTTTCTTCCATATCCGGTATGACCGGATAAACATTTAATTTCAATCTCATATTTGATACAGGTTCTGGGGTTATCAAAAATAGTCCATGGACCACAGTTTTAGAGACAACTACCTGGCGTTATATCCTAAAAAACAAAAAGCCGGGATTCTCGGGTTTCTAACTATTGATCTCTGATCGACTATGGCCTTCTTGTATGGCTTCTCGCAGGGCCTTCCCTACGGGGAGATTTCTGCCAGGGACGCCGTTCGCCGCTGCCCCGGGGTTTATCCGCCCCTGAAGGTTTACTCCACGGTTTAAAAGAATTACTGTGTCCGCGAACACGGGAACCTTCCGGTTTACCTTCACCGCCGCGCCAAGGCCTGGCAGGACGTTCTCCCGCCGGCTTACTCCACGGCTTCCCGCGCCTGTCATCACGGGCAGAAGCGGCAAATGGCGGCCTTGATTCTCTACGCGCGGGTCTGAAAGGAGGCTTGCCGGATGCCGGAGCCGTCCTCTCCCAGGGTTTAACGAAACGCCCGCGCTCTTGACGTCCCGCTCCCGGATGTTCACTGCGCCTGAATGGAGCCGCGCCTTCTTCCCGCTTTTTCCACGGCCTCTGCGGCGGCCTGCCGGAACGCTCTTCATTACCGCGCCAGGCCCTGGCAGGACGTTCTCCCGCAGGCTTACTCCACGGCTTCCCGCGCCTGTCATCACGGGCAGGAGCGGCAAACGGCGGCCTTGATTCTCTACGCGCGGGCCGAAAAGGAGGCTTGCCGGATGCCGGAGCCGTCCTCTCCCAGGGCTTAACGAAACGCCCGCGCTCTTGACGCGCCGCTCCCGGATGTTCACTGCGCCTGAATGGAGCCGCGCCTTCTTCCCGTTTTTTCCACGGCCTCTGCGGCGGCCTGCCGGAACGCTCTTCATTACCGCGCCAGGCCCTGGCAGGACGTTCTCCCGCAGGCTTACTCCACGGCTTTCCGCGCCTGTCATCACGGACAGGAGCGGCAAACGGCGGCCTTGATTCTCTGCGCGCGGGCCGAAAAGGAGGCTTGCCGGATGCCGGAGCCGTCCTCTCCCAAGGCTTCTGAAAATTTCCGCGCGTCCCCTCGCTATGAGAGCCACCGCCCCGGTTATCGGCAGGACGGCGATCTTCAAACGGCCTGCTCCAGGGTTTAAAATACGTCTCCCGCCTGGGCGCATCCTGATTCTCATCGGCGTTACTCCGGGCTGCGCCGCGCATACGTTTCCCGCCCCTGTATCCGCCGCCTTCTCCATAACCGGGATGCGGCTGACGCCTTGAGGCTTCACGATTGGCTTCAACTCTGAAATTATTACGCTGCCTTTTAACTTTGGGCTTCTCCCGCACGGTCTCCAGTTTGGGACGGGCAACGCCTACGACAAGCGGACGGCCGATGAATTCCCTGCCGTTAAGTGCG
>Ga0310040_1000111_pt1 | contig 100628 bp, 93 predicted proteins | sample EPASupsiteHSE623_FD_200237 | JGI IMG/M metagenome (GOLD analysis project Ga0310040, IMG submission 200237) | Bioremediated contaminated groundwater from EPA Superfund site, New Mexico - Sample HSE6-23 (v2) (version 2) | ecosystem: Environmental > Aquatic > Deep subsurface > Groundwater >...
GTACGTTGATTGAGCGGGTTTTGAGAAATGACGCAGAGATTCGCTTTTATCGATCGCTCTGAGAGTTTAGTATTAATTTACTAAACTCCTTTTTTGTTGCCAAAAAGGAGGTATTACTGCCTCTATTTTTGTTTTATTTAGTCATAATTTATACTAAAAGCTAATAATAATTGGTTGACAAATAGTTAGCCTGCAAACTATAGTGAAGGTAGGTGAATAATCATACTAAGGCAGGTGATGATTCAATCCTCTGCTTCGGAATACGGCAAAACCGAAGGGACTGTATATTATCAGAGATCTAGGAATACTGTGTTTATAGAGATTACAGTAAATACAAATATTATATTTTTATATAGGAGGGGTATAGATGGATTTTAAACTGACCGAGGAACAGGAACTGATCAGAAGTAACATGCGGGAGTTTGCCCTGAAGTATGTTGAACCCATCGCGGTCGAATTGGATGAAACTGCCAGATATCCCAAGGAAGTGATAGAAAAGCTGGCAGAGGGTGGCTGGATGGGGATGCCCTTCCCCGTTGAGTATGGCGGTCAGGGTACTGATTATCTAACCTATGCCATCGCTATAGAAGAACTGTCGCGTTCCTGCGCGGCCACCGGCTTTACCATGTCGGTTCATACCAGTCTGTCATTAATGCCCATTAATAATTTCGGTACTGAAGAACAAAAGAAAAAATTTCTAACCCCTCTGGCCAAAGGCGAACATATCGGAGCTTTTGCCCTGACAGAGCCAGGAGCGGGTACGGATGTAGGTGCGGCTACTACTACCGCTGTACTTGACGGAGACGAATATGTTTTGAACGGTACCAAAACCTTTTGTTCCAATGGCCCGGTAGCTGACACCTTTATTACTTTTGCCTGGACTGATAAATCTGCCGGTCCCAAAGGGATGAGTGCTTTTATCGTATCCAAAGGCACTCCCGGACTAACCATCGGCAGTCATTTTATGAAAATGGGAATTCGAGCCTCCCAGACCTCTGAGATAATCTTTAAAGATTGTCGTATACCCAAGACTAATCTTTTAGGTGCGGAAGGCACCGGTATGAAGATCGCTATGAATTGCTTCGATCATGGCCGGATTGGGATCGCAGCTCAATCCATCGGAATTATTCAAGCAGCTTTGGATGAGTCTATCAGTTATTCCAAGCAAAGAATTCAGTTTGGCAAACCTATTTCGAAAAACCAGGCGGTCCAGTGGTGGATGGTGGATATGGCCACTGACCTGGAAGCATGCAGGTTCTTGACCTATCATGCCGGCTGGTTAAAAGATCAGGGTCAGCCTTTTACCAAGGAAGCCTCCATGGCCAAGCTGTTTTGCGCTGAAGCGGCTATGAAACATACCGTCAAAGCAGTACAAATCCACGGTGGTTACGGATATATTAAGGGAGTTAAAGTGGAACGTTTAATGCGCGACGCCAAGATAACTGAAATCTATGAAGGCAGTTCAGAAGCCCAACGCATGGTCATTGCAGGGAATATCCTGCGCTAAACAGTTACTAAGCGATTATAACGGGGCAGGGTGCAAACCCTGTCCTATTTAGTTTTGGGTTTATGGGATTAATAGGTTATAATGGTTGGGCTTGTTTCCTGCTGAAGCGTCAGGAACGGGCCTTAATTACATGAGACTGATTAGAGGAGCATTAAACCATGAATATCGGCATTGACATTGATAATACCATAACCAATACCCGAGATGTAATTCTGGACTATGTGCGGATTTTCGATAGAGAAAATGATCTCAGCACCAGGGTAAGTTTAAACCACTACAGCCTGGAAGAGTCGCTGCAGTGGGATACGGAGCTTACCAAGCGTTTTCTGTCTATCTATTTAACAGATATATATCAGCATGTGACGCCCAAACCGTATGCCTTGGAAGTAATAAGTGACTTGCACCAACGCCATTCTATAATCCTGATAACCTCACGCAACCAGCGTGACCAAACCATCAAGACAACAACTCTGGATTGGTTGTCTCGGTACCAGGTCGAATACGATCGACTGGTGATGAATAGCACCGCCAACATGCATCATTTCAGCAAACTTGAGTCCTGTTTGGACAATAATATTGACGTGATGATTGAGGACCATCATGATCTCTCTCTGGAATTGAGTGGGATCATACCGGTTGTTATGTTTGATTACCCGTATAATGCTCACCTGGACGTAAATAATATCACCCGGGTAAGTGACTGGCTGGAAGTTAAAATGGTCATTGCCGGTATGGAATCCCTGTGATCAAAATAACAAAACATTTCGAACGGCAGTTAATAGCAGTGACATTCCACTCCTCGTGCCATCCCACGGACATTCCAGGGGACATTCCTCGAAGAGGTGTGTCCCAATACCTTAATTCTGTGTGTCCCAATACCTTAATCATCTTCACCCTTCAATAGTTTGATCAACCTAACCATTTGCCGCTTCTACTCAATCCAACGTACTTTCTGGCTTAACTCTGGATCAATCCGGTCAGGTGCAAGCGGGAACCCCTCCGGGTATCCCAGCGGTGTGACGGCGACAATTTCCTTATCATCGGAAATATCTAATATGCGACGCAGGGATTTTTCATCTTGCAGGGGACCGGTCATCCAGCAGGTGCCTAATCCTAGAGCTCGAGCCGCTAGGACAATATTTTCCATCGCCGCGCTGCCACTCTCCAGATGCATTTTCCTAATCCCCTGCACATCACTGGCATCGGTAAGAACTACTATGATGTGCGGAGCATTACCATAAGTCTTGGCATAGCGTATAAAACTTTCTCGCGCCGACGCTTCCCAATCTGCGGTATAGCCTGCAGCTATCGCTGCATAACTTTCACCTATCTCGGTCTTCTTCTCTCCGGAGACAACGATGAATTCCCATTGCTGCAGATTCCTTCCCGAAGGTGCCCAATTTCCAGCATCGAGTATCTTTATTATGTCTTCTTTGCTTACCATGTCGGGTTTGTATTTGCGGACTGCCCGCCTGCTCTTAATGACATCAAAGAATTCCATTAGTTTGCCTCCTTTTGCGTTTTAGTTGTCCTCCAATATTTCAAGTAAATTATAACCTAATTTAAGGCAGCTCACAAACGCGTCTTATGCCTTTTACTAGCCATTTCTGTTTACCTGAACCCTTTTCATTTTGGGTAACTTCCAATACATTTTGCTGGTCTCATTATATCATCAGCCCCTCAGTTCCCACAATTTACCACATTGCTGTTTCCTCCCTTTGTAAACATAGGCTAATTCGTCCTCTCCGCCCTTTTTTCTACTAACTGTGATCTAATTGTCCATATTTACCAAAAGGTAGTAGAGAAATGAGGTCGAATTTTTAACCACAGGAGACGTTAATCAAATGTATGGGAGGTTTATATGCAGACTACTGCGCAAACAAAAAATAGAACAATTTCATTCTTTTTATTCCTGACTTTGGAAAGGAGGGACTTATGTTAACATTACGTTGCAAGCAATTGTTTTTATTGGGTATATTAGCCTTTCTTATGGTCGCTATAATACCTTTGCCGGCTCAGGCCAGTGATTATGGTACCCAAAGTCTAACCTTGGGCAGCCGAGGTTCAGCCGTCAGTCAGTTGCAGACAGATCTTACCGGGTTGGGCTTTTATACAAATAGTATTGATGGATCGTTTGGTCCAAAAACTCAGGGTGCTGTAATTAATTTTCAAAAATCCCAAGGATTGAAAATGGATGGCATTGTTGGTCCTATAACTAAGGCAGCCCTGAATGCAGCATTAGCAGGTATTGTGTCGTCACCCCCGGTATCAACCGCACCACCTGTCGATAGCAGCCCCCCTGCTTCCACAAGCACGTATACATCAAATAGCAGCCACTATAATAGTCATGAGAAACCCATAGTAGACTCCCTTCGCGCCAGTTACGACGGCAGCCTGGCTCAAACTCTGGTCGGGCGTGCTATTTGGTATATGGAATACGGCTTTATGAAGTACGGGCATACAAAATATCCCACGACCGGATACATTGATTGCTCCAATTTTGTATCGTTGGTTTATAAAGATTTTGGATATTCCATTACTTCGGCGGCCAAGGATTATAACAAAGTCGGAGTTAAGGTGGACGGTGTTTATGCCCAAAAAATACCGGGTTCCTCCAAATATACCCTGGTGGGGGTGGAAAAGCTAAAACCTGGCGATATATTCACCTTCTGGAACTCTGATGCTCCAGCCAGGACACATATCGGTCATGTAGCCATATATATGGGGTTAGTAAACGGCAAACCCTGCATTATTAATACCTGTGATGGAAATCCTACCGCCATAGGAATTATTAATAATTTTTCCTACTGGTATGGTTCCGCCTTGATTGAAGTCCGCCGGGTGTTACCGGACAGCGCGTTTGTACCTGGCGCTGCCATAACTGACCATGGGCCAGTAATACCCGTCAAATATCAGATAAAACCTGATCAACCCATTATCATGCCTAAAGCCCTTATGACCGGTTTTTAGTTCACAGAATAGCTTTGATTGCGTCTTCTCAGTAAGACCCTTCCCATTAGGGGAGGGTCTTCTGCTAGTCTAGGTCTAACACGGGACCGGCCAGCTGGCGAAGTATTTAATAGAAGGATAGTATGATTAGTACTAGGAAGGAGTGAGTAAACAAGAGGATTGTACTGGCTCTTTCCACCCGCCAGTTAAATATCTGGCTGAGAAGGTACCTGCCAGTGAAGAAGCGTTTAAGGCCCACTGCTATTAAAGTAAAGTGATAGATTTCGATCACTATTATAATTACCGTCAGGATTATAATGACCGGATTTTGAATGCGTACCAGGGTTAGGTAAAAATAAAACAATTCTGCCAGCAAAGACCCACTGAACATTGCCCAGATATAAGTCTTGGTTGACGACCCTTTGACAATAATCCATTCAGCCAGCGATCTTAGTATCTCTAGTTCGAAGCCTTGATGACTGCCATTGATTATCTTGATAAAGTAAACAGAATAGAGCAGGAATATAATAACCGCCATTATCCCCAGCATCACTTGCATGGCTGCACCACCTTGCTGTAAATACCTGCAGCTATAGATCTAAAAGGCTGCAGCCGACCGCGCTCCCTTATTAACAGCTTGTCTAATTTCATCCATAATATATCTGCGGTCTTCAGGTCTGTGCACATAATCCAGGTGATCAACTTTGAGAACCAGCAGCTGCCCCAGGTGAAAATCTTGATAATTCTTTTCATAAAACTGGTTCAATAGGTCCCAATAATCGCGTTCGACTTCGATCTCATCCGGACGCCCCCGCCGATGAATTCGCCGCATTGCTTCATCAGTATCGACCCGCAGATAAATCATAAGCTGGGGAGGAGTAACGTGCTCCAGCAGAGTATGCAACAGGTTGTTATAGACCGCATATTCTTCGGGATTTAAATAGCCATGCTTGAGATACATCAAGGCGAATATCCGGTCAGAATAGATCGAACGATCCATGACCGCTCGGCCAATCTTCATGGCCTGCTGGTATTGTTTAAAACGGTTGGTCAGAAAATTCATTTGCATAGAGAAAGCCCATTTTTCCCTATCATGGAAGAATTTCTGCAGGAGCCGGTTCTCATCTTCAAACATTTCACTGAAGGGTTTCAGCCCCATTTCCTCACAAATAATCTTAACCAGGCTGGATTTTCCGACTCCAGTTACTCCGTCTACCACAATTTCGACTTGTTTATCGTTTTGCAACTTTATTCCCCTTTCCTACTATAGAGCGGCTTTTAAGTTTGCTTATGGAACGTTCCAGTCCCTCCACCGTTAATTCATCCATAGGAAATACCTGATCAATAGCTCTAATAGTATAGGCACCATCCATCCACTCCCAGTAGTGTGCGGGTATGGGATTAAGCCATACTGAGTACTCGAACTGCCTCCGAATACGTTTCAGCCATTCAATGCCCGGCACAGCATTGTGTAAATCCCAATCAATAATACCTCCCACCCGCATCAATTCAGAGGGAGACATACTGCCATCACCTACAATAATCACCCGATAATCAGAATCGCAGGTGCGGAGGATATGTTCTGTATCGGTATAGTCTCTCATACTGCAGCTGGAGTCATGGTAGAGCCAGTCATAAATACAATTATGAAAATAGAACACTTTTAAGTCCTTGAAGTGGTTGGATTTATTAACCGCGGTAAACAACTGGTTACACAGGCGGCTGTATGTCATCATGGACCCTCCGGCATCCATCAGCAGGAGCACCTTCATGCTGTTCACCCGGGGGCGTGCCCAGACCAATTCCAAACGGCCTGCATTTTGGCACGTCTTATCAACCGTGCCGTCCAGGTCCAGTTCTTCTCTGATTCCATCCAGACGGGTGGTAAACTGCCTAAGTTTACGTAAGGCGAGTTGGAACTGCCGAACACCCAGCGTCTCGTCGGTTCGAAACTCCTGAAAGCGCCTCATACCAGCTACCTTCACTGCGGACAGATTCCTGGTATTGCCGCCAATTCGTATTCCTCCAGGATGATAACCCGAATGTCCAAAGGGAGAGGTTCCTCCCGTGCCAACCCAGCGATTACCGCCATGATGTTCCTCATTCTGTTCTGCCAATCTCTCAGCTAGCATCCGTTTCATTTCTTCGATGTCAAGCTGGGAGTGATTCTGCCGCATCGCCTCGGTTATTTCCCGGGTGGGTAATTCCTTGTTCAACCAATCCCAAATTTTATCGGGCAAGCCCTCGGGACTTTCCACATCCCCCAAGTAGCTGGCGAAAGCTAGGTCGAATCTATCATAATGAGCTTCGGTTTTGACAAGCAGAGCCCGGCTCAGGTAATAGAAGCCGGTCAGACTCGAAGCGGCCATACCTTTTTCCAGGGCTTCCATTAGATCCTGCCATTCATTCATAGAAACCGGGACTCCAAAATTCCTTAAATAATAAAAAAAGTCAGTGAACAAACTCTTCGCTCCTAACGATTCCAGTAGTTGCTGCGGGGAGTAACCCGGTTCTGAGTCTTACTTTGCAGCCCATTCAAGAGACTGTCCAAATCCTCGTTCTTCTTCAACAAAACACCGAGGAATGGTATATCCTGCTTAATTTTGCTGGGGCTGATTCCTCCCACCACCAAGGCTTGCAGCCAATCAATTAATTCACTGGTGCTGGGTCTTTTCTGTATATTAGGAATATTCCTAAGCATATAGAAGGTTTCCATAGCCTGCTCCAGCAGATGCTTATCTAGATTAGGATGATGAACCTTAATGATTTTCCCCATTTCTTCCGGGTCAGGAAAAGCAATATAATGAAAGATACATCTCCTTAAAAAGGCATCTGGCAGTTCTTTCTCCGCATTGCTGGTAATAATAACAATAGGTCTGGTTTGAGCTTCTACTGTTTCCCGAGTCTCCGGGATATAATAACTCATTTGGTCAAGTTCCCAGAGCAGATCATTAGGAAACTCCAGGTCAGCTTTGTCGATCTCATCGATCAGAAGAACAACCTGTTCGTTGCTCAGGAATGCTTCACCCAGTTTGCCTGCCTTTATATATTGTTTGATGTTGGCTACATCGTGATCCTTAAATTGGCTGTCATAAAGTCTCTGCACCGTATCATAGACGTATAGTCCTTCCTGGGCTTTGGTGGTTGATTTAATATTCCAAATAAACAACTTCTTGTTGAGAGCCTGCGCTATACTTTGAGCTAGCATGGTTTTGCCGGTGCCAGGTTCCCCTTTGATCAAAAGTGGTTTGCTAAGCGCGATTGCTATGTTCACACTATTTCTTAATTCATCACTTACAATATAATCGGATGAACCCTGATATTGGCTCATTTTCAAGGTCATTTCAACATTTCCTCCTGTTCTAAAATAAAAATTTCCATAATCAAGTTGAATAGTATCAGAAATGGGGTAGACCGTCAACGGGTTGGAGCAGCGGCACACTTTCCAGCCACATAGCCGGTAGAGAAAGATGCTTGTAAATTATAACCCCCAGTATATCCATCTACATCCAGCACCTCACCAGCAAAAAACAGGCCTGGCACTAGTTTGGATTGCATGGTTTTGGGATCGACCTCTTTGAGATCTACGCCACCAGCAGTAACGATCGCCTCTGCAATGGGCCGGGTACCATAAACTGTCAACGGCAGATGTTTTAAGAGTTTTACCAGTCCCAGTCTTTCACTGCGAATGATTTGATTACAGAATTTACCTGCTTCAATCCCGCTTAATCGTATAATAACCGGGATCATTTTCGCTGGCAAAAGGTCGTCTAAGGCATTTTTAAAAATTTTACGAGAATACTTATCCAGATCTCTCTGCAAACGTTCGTCAAGTTTCTCCTCACTCAGAGCCGGTTTAAGATCCAATTCGATTTGCACAGGTTTATGGTGAAGACGCAGATGTTCCCCAATATCACGGCTCATGGAAAGAATAATAGGACCTGATAGCCCGAAATGAGTAAACAAGAGTTCACCGCAATCCTCGTTTATCTTCTTACCACTGACATCGTAGGCCACCGCCCTCGTATTTTTTAGGCTGAGCCCCTGTAATTCTTTAACCCAGGCCTCGCGGGCCAATAAAGGAACCAGGCCGGGATGCGGCTCCACAATTTTATGTCCGGCAGCAGCTGCCCATTGGTAGCCATCTCCGGTCGAACCAGTCCCCGGGTATGACATGCCCCCGGTGGCTATAATCACGGCATCAGCGCTTAGTTTGCCCTGTTTGCATTCAACCCCTTTAATCCGACCAGATTCAATGATAATTTTATTGACCACACAGGCTGTCATTATATTCACACCAGCTTCCTGTATGGTCTTATAAAGAACCGCGACAACATCATCCGCTTTATCCGATTCCGGAAACACCCGATTTCCTCTTTCCACTTTGGTTTTTAGACCACGTTGTTCGAAGAAGTCTATCAGGTCAAGGTTGGAAAATTCATGGAATGAACTGTAAAGAAACCTCCCATTGCCAGGGAATCCTTTTATCAGACCCTCTTTATCTACAGCCGCTGTCAGATTGCATCTGCCTTTGCCGGTAATCCTAAGTTTTCTGCCTACTTTATCTTTTTTCTCCACTAAAATGACGGCAGCTCCGGCAGAAGCAGCCGTAGCTGCTGCCATCATCCCCGCTGGTCCAGCACCGATTATTATAACCTTCTTCATTTAACATCCTCCTGATCAAGCCTTTTATTTGTCGGCTTTGATGCTTGCGTGTCTTCTTCTAACATAATACTAACATCCTACCCCATTTGATTGTTAATAGTGATTAAATGGAGTAAAATATGTTTTATATTAATTGTATTGTATTAGGAAACGGAGGTATATGAAAATTGGATAAGTCCTCTCACGAAACCACTCCCCGGTCAGATGTTGATAAAAATGCTAAACGGAGGGTTCCCCGTGCATTATTTGCGATTATTCTGATATGTTTTGCAGGTTTATACTGGTTTGCGGCTTACGGAGATACGCCCGCACCGGAAAAGACCGTTAAAAATTTCTATCAGGCTTATTTCAACCGTGATTTCAATACTGTAGCCCAGAATCTAAGCGTCTTCTGGTCAGTGCGCCTTTTATCTGATGACTATGCCAGTATGACACCAGCCGAACTTCTGGCTAATAGAGCTAAAATAGAGAAGGACGTCGCCATAGCTATCGCTGATATCGAGAAAGATAACCAGATACCGGCAGGTGTAACTATTAGCGTTATGAAAGATTACACCAAAGTGGGCAAAGAAAGTGCTATCGTTGTATATAGCTTTATGGAAGGCGGTAAAGCAACCAGCATGGAGGCTGCCATCCTTATCCTGGAGAAAGGTCAGTTCAGGATATTTAACATGTCTCCGGTTGATGCTTCGGTCCTGGATCAAATTAAATCTTTGGATATAAATATTCTCGATCAGAACTTCGCCGACCTACTAAATCCGCAAGCTCAATAGACAAAGCGGCTATAGTTATTCATAATGCTCATTATGAATAACTACGAAAGTTAAAATAGTAATATCAAAAGGAGTAGATATTGGGCTGCAACCAAATACTACTCCTTTTTTGTAACCTTTTTTATCCACTAAATAGGACTTTATAACAATTTATAGATACACACTATCAACCGCAATCTACCGTTACTATTTGGTTTCAGACCGATACCCGGACTTGGAAGTCCCGCTAGCTATGACTGTACCGGCAGGAATGCAGGATCCGTGCCTGACTTTACATCGAGCACCAATCACCGCCTCCTGGACAATGACATTATCATCGATAACCGTATCGTTCCATATCACTGAGTCACCTATAGTGACATTATCGCCTATTCGGCAATTCGCCCCAATTACTACATTGCCCTTAAAACTAATATTTTCTCCTACCTGTACTCCTGCCCCTAACAAAACTCGATTCCCACTTTCCAAAACAGTCAGATTCCCCTCCATATTCACTCTGACTTTCCCTTCCAGAATGTCCGCATGAGCCTGACGGTAAGTGGCAATATTACCCACATCACACCAGTAGTCTTCTACAATTACGCCATAAAAAGGTGCACCCATTTTCACTAACTGGGGAAAAACCTGCTTCCCAAAATCGTAGAATTGTCCGGCAGGAATATATTGAAAAATTTCCGGTTCGAATACGTAAATCCCGGTATTGGCGACTCTGCTTAAGGCTTCCTGAGCACTGGGCTTTTCTTGAAAGCTCTTTATCAGTCCTTTTTCATCGGTAATGACCACTCCAAAATTCTCAACATCTTGAACCTCTTTTAAGGCAATAGTTGCCAGCGCCCCAAGCCGCTTATGGGCCCGTACCAGCGCTGTTAGATTCATATCGGTTAGCGCATCCCCACTTACGATAATAAAACAGTCATCCAGGAACCACTCACACCGCTTCACACCGCCGGCCGTACCCAGCAGTTCTTCTTCCCGGGAATATTCCAGAGACACACCAGCGGCTTGTCCATCGCCAAAATAGCAGCTGATAGAGTCAGCATGATAATGCAGGTTGGCTATTATGTTGGTGAAGCTATGGTCCCGTAAGAGTTGAACCGTATCAGCCATTAGCGGCCTATTAGCCATGGGAATCATTGGTTTGGGTATATCTATGGTCATGGGCATTAGTCTTGAACCAACTCCTGCCGCCATAATCATTGCTTTCAATATTTCATCCCCTAACATCAACTGATCGCCTAAATATTGTTAATTATTGGAACGATATTATTATAACATGAAAGCCATCTTTTGTACTTGTCCACGCTCAAAAATACTACCAATCTATCTATTGCCCGGCAACGTTGCGTCCACTTTATTGTTTTCCAGTGTAACCAATTTATAGGGTGCTGAATAACTTAAATTAGAACTTGATAAGTCTCAATATTTTATAAAGGAGGTCCTCTCATATGAAATGCAATATCAACCATAGAGATTCCTGCAGAGACACAGACCGTATTCCGGAATATGAAGATCGTAAACCTCATCCTCGTCCTCACCCCAAACACCAGGCCGAAACCATTTTAAGATGCGGCACCAGTGTTGGTTCAACCCCGTTAAGCTGCAATGGTCCTATTCTTGATGGTGCTGCATGGTATCCGACCGTACTGGCAACTGTGGCCCTGGATACTAGTCACTTAATTGATCCTACGGTCAAAATCGACTTTTCCTCCCTCATCTCATTTAAAACCACAAATGACATTAACTATTTCTTACGGCTGGTGTTTAAATTGAGCAAGATTTGTTGTGGAAGCCCCATCCCCTTGGGCACATGGTCATTTGAAAAGATTCGCAGCGAAGAAGCGGTAGCTGTTGTAGGCAGCTTTGTACAAGAGACTGATTCTTTCTGCTTTAGCTGGTGCGGATGTGAAGACTGTCCGGATTGCTGCCGTTATATTGTCGAAATCGTCGATCAGCAATGTTACAACATTGACTTTGTAGCCGTGAACAGCATCTCCCTTACGGCCTTAGCAGTAGGTTTGAAGAAAGTCTACTAAACCATTCCCCGATATAATAAGTCACTGGTCTTGCCTATGCGCAGAACCAGTGACTTTTCTAATTATTAAATTAGTTTATCTAGTTTATGCCTCGTCATGTTTCAGGCGTTTTTTCATTAATATATAGTTAATACTGTCTACGATCGCCTGCCAGGAGGCTTCGATTATGTTTTCGGAAACACCGACCGTGCTCCATTTTTCAGTCTCGTTGGATGACTCCACCAACACCCTAACTTTGGCGGCTGTACCCGAGTTACCGTCCAATACACGCACCTTATAGTCGGTAAGATGCATCTCGTTTATTTCCGGATACACCTCTGTTAGAGCTTTACGCAGTGAATTATCTAGAGCATTAACCGGGCCATCCCCTTCAGCAGCGGTGTGGTAGGTTTGATCGCCAACCGTTACCTTGATTACCGCTTCAGAGATAATATCATTATCCTCACGTTTCTCTAAAATTATTTTTAAATTATTCAGCTGGAAAAAGTCCTCAAACTGTCCGAAGGCTTTACGCAGCAGCAATTCCAGGGAAGCATCGGCTCCTTCAAACTGAAAGCCCTGACTCTCCAGTTCCTTAATCTGCTTGATTACTTTGCGGGTTTCAGCATCATAGCTGTTTACATCCAGATTTAGTTCTTTGGCTTTGTAAAGCAGGTTAGAAATCCCTGATAATTCCGATACCAAGACCCGGCGATGATTGCCAACGTCGTCAGGGTTAATGTGTTCATACGTAAGCGAATCTTTGAGGAGGGCGCTTACATGAATGCCTCCTTTGTGGGCAAAAGCACCATAGCCAACAAATGGCTGGTTATTAGGACTAGGCATATTGGCTATTTCATTAATGTAGTGGGAAACCTCGGTCAAATGCTTGAGGTTGCCGGATGGCAGACAACGCTTACCCATTTTTAGTTCCAAATTGGGGATAACAGAACATAGATCAGCATTGCCACAGCGTTCTCCGTAATTATTGATCGTACCCTGGACCTGAACAAAACCTTGTTGTAAGGCCAGCAAGGAATTTGCCACCGCACAGCCGGCATCATTATGCGCATGAATGCCTAATGGAGTCCTTATATCTTTTTGTACCGAGCTAATAATCTGACCCAATTCCCAAGGCATGGTTCCCCCGTTGGTATCGCAGAGAATAAGACAGTCAGCTCCGGCTGCAGATGCAGTTGCCAGAACCTCCAGGGCATAATCCGGATTATGCTTGTAACCGTCAAAAAAATGCTCGGCATCAAAGAAAACTTCCAGACCTCGATCCTTGAGATAGGAAACAGTTTCCTTTACCATATGGAGATTCTCTTCCAGAGTGGTTTCCAGGGCTCGCAAGACATGAAAATCCCAGGCTTTGCCGAATATGGCTGCCACGTCCACCTCCGCTGCCAGCAGGGAGGTTATATTATTATCCTGTTTAACCGCGACTCCAGGTTTACGAGTAGAACTAAAAGCGGTCAGACGGGCATATCTTAACTCATAATCCTTCATTTGGCGAAAGAAATCCAAATCCTTGGGATTACTCCCCGGCCAGCCGCCTTCTATGTAGGCAACCCCCAGGTAGTCCAGCTTTTTGGCTATCTTTACTTTATCATCGACTGAAAAAGATATACCCTCTCCCTGAGAACCATCCCGCAGGGTAGTATCATATATCTGAACGTCCCGTGTTAAATCCCCAATTATAAACCCTCCAATCAACTATTAAGGATGTGCTGTTTTATTAATTCGCCCATCTGGACGGTATCAACCAGTATCTTGCCCTCTTCCATCAAATCGGGAGTGCGGTAGCCCTCTTCCATAACCTGGAATACGGCCTTTTCAATCATTTGGGCACCTTCTTCCAGGTTAAACGAATACCGCAGCATCATGGCCGCTGATAAAATTGTGGCCAGCGGATTGGCCTTTTTCTGTCCAGCTATATCAGGAGCACTGCCGTGGGAAGGTTCATACAAGGCCACCTGGCCTCCAATCGAGGCACTGGGCAGCATACCGATGGAACCGGTCAACATAGAAGCTTCATCAGTTAATATGTCCCCAAACATGTTCTCGGTAACAATCACATCGAATTGCCGAGGGTTGCGAATAAGCTGCATGGAACAATTGTCTACATACATGTGGCTGGTCTCCACATCCGGATAGTCTTTAGCTATTTCTATTACAGTTTCCCGCCATAGCCGTGAACTTTCCAGAACATTAGCTTTGTCTACGGAGCACAACCGGTGATGCCGTTTGCGGGCTACTTCATAAGCAAAACGTACAATTCTCTCTATCTCAAAGGTAGAATAGCTGAGAATATCAGTAGCTTTCGTGCCTCCATCAGCGGTTTTTTCCCGGCTCTTTTGGCCAAAGTATAATCCTCCCGTGAGTTCTCGGATAACCATTAAATCTACCCCGGAAATTACCTCTTCTTTGAGGGTGGAAGCCTGAATCAGGCTGGGAAACAACATACAGGGACGCAGGTTAGCATACAGGCCCAGTTCCTTTCTTAGGGGAAGCAATGCGCCTACTTCGGGACGCAGATGAACGGGCAGACTATCCCATTTTGGCCCACCTATAGCACCTAGTAACACTGCATCCGATGCCCGGCAGGTTTCCAGGGTACTTTCGGGCAGAGGAACTCCCACTGCATCATAAGCCGCCCCGCCAATCAGAGCTTCGGTAAACTGGAACTCATAGCCCAGCTTTTGTCCCGTCGCCTCCAGGGCCTTTATTGCCTCCGGGACAATTTCTACACCAATCCCGTCTCCGGGAAGAACTGCAATCTTATACATTAAATTTCTCCTCTCCAATCCTACTGCCGGCTTTTTTCTCTGACATATTCGATCAGACCGCCCTGCGCGATAATACCCTGCATGAATACAGGGAAAGGAGTGGCCTGGTACGTTTCCCCAGTCCTTAGGTTGCGAATCTGGCCGCTTTCCAGTTCCACCTCCAGCTCATCGCCCTCCTGAATAGCATTTACCGCTTCTGGGGATTCCAGTATCGGTAAGCCAATATTTATAGCATTCCGATAAAAAATGCGGGCAAATGAATCGGCGATAACACAGGATACCCCGGCACCCTTTATAGCAATGGGCGCATGCTCCCGGGAACTGCCGCAGCCAAAATTTTTATCAGCCACAATTATATCTCCCGGTTTAACCTTACTGGCAAATTCAGGATCGGCATCCTCCATACAGTGGCATGCCAGTTCCTGTGGATCGAAGGTGTTCAGATAACGTGCAGGTATAATCGCATCGGTATCGATATTGCTTCCAAATTTATAAACTTTGCCGATAAATTTCATCCTCTTACACCTCCCATGGCGCAGTTATTCTGCCTTTAATGGCACTGGCAGCCGCTACTGCCGGGTTACATAGATATACTTCGCTCCCGGGATGTCCCATCCGACCAACGAAATTGCGGTTCGTGGTAGCGAGAGCCTTCTCCCCTTTGGCCAGAATCCCCATATGACCACCCAGGCACGGTCCACAGGTGGGGGTGCTGACAACTGCTCCAGCTTCAATAAAGGTTTCAATAAATCCTCTCCGCAGGGCTTCCAAGTAAATAGCCTGAGTGCCCGGCAGGATGATTACTCGGATCTCAGCATGGACTTTATGTCCCTTGAGGATGGAAGCGGCTGCCTCCAAGTCCTCAATGCGCCCGTTGGTACAAGAACCGATTACGACCTGGTCTATCACTACATCACCCGCTTGACTCACGGGACGAGTATTCTCTGGTAAATGGGGGAATGCCACCACCGGTTCCATAGCTGATACATCATATTCAATGGTCCGTGCATAAACTGCATCATTATCCGAATGGTATATCTTATAAGGACGACGCACTCTATCTTTAATATAGGCCAGGGTTATCTCATCAGCGGCAATAATGCCATTCTTGCCCCCAGCTTCTATCGCCATATTAGCCATTGAGAAACGGTTATCCATGGACAGTGCGCTTATGGCCTCACCAGTAAATTCCATAGACATATAGCGGGCTCCATCTACCCCGATATCGCCAATGGCATGGAGGATAAAATCTTTTCCGCCTACCCATCGGGGAGTTTTGCCGTAGTAAATAAATTTGATGCTTTCCGGTACTTTGAACCAAGCTTCGCCCGTAGCCATCGCCGCAGCCATATCGGTTGAACCTACCCCGGTGGCAAAAGCACCTAGTGCTCCATAGGTACAAGTATGTGAATCAGCTCCGATGATAAGGTCACCAGGTCCTACCAGTCCTTTTTCAGGCAACAGACAGTGCTCGATGCCCATCTGACCAATTTCAAAGTAGTTGCTGATTCCGTAGGTTTTGGCAAACTCACGTACGATCTTGCATTGCTCGGCTGACTTAATGTCTTTGTTAGGGGTAAAATGATCTGGAACCAGTACTATACTATCCTGTTCAAAGACTCGATCTAAACCCAATTTATTGAATTCAGATATGGCAACCGGAGCCGTGACGTCATTGCCCAGGATGATGTCCAACTTGCAGTTAAGTAGTTCCCCTGCCTCAACAAACTCCCGATCGGCATGGGCCGCCAGTATTTTCTGGCTAATAGTCATTCCCATAAACTTTCCTCCATTACGCTAGTTTATATTTAAACCTGGCTATTAAGGGTCTTCTCGTAATAATACTTATTGATCGCATTTATATATGATTTAACACTAGCTTCAATAATATCGGTGCTCAAACCTCGGCCATTATAGACATTATCATCTATTTGGATCCTGGAAGTAACTTCACCTAATGCATCTTTACCAGCGGAGACTGCCTGCAATTTGTAATCAATCATTTTGCCGTAAATATCAGTAATCTTATCTACCGCACGACAGGCCGCTTCCACCGGCCCTGCTCCGGTAGAGGCACATTCAAAAACCTTGTCTTCAATGGCCAGCTTGATGGTAGCCGTAGGAATTACACTGCTTCCACAGGATATATGCAGATATTGCAGACTGAATCGTTCGGGAACTGCTTTTGCCCGATCCTTTACCAGCGCTTCCAGGTCATCATCATTGATTTCTTTTTTCTTGTCAGCAATTTCTTTAAAACCCACAAAGGCTTTCTGAAATTCGGTCTCATCCAGGCTGTAGCCGAGTTCCTGCAGGCGCTCTTTAAATGCATGTCGTCCCGAGTGTTTGCCGAGTACCAGATTGCTTTTATAGACCCCCACTAATTCCGGACTCATTATTTCGTAAGTGCTTCTTTCTTTTAAAACCCCATCCTGATGGATACCAGCCTCATGGGCAAAAGCATTGTTGCCGACAATCGCCTTGTTAGGCTGGATGAGCATACCGGTTAAACTGCTCACCAAACGGCTGGTGCGATATATTTCCTGATAATTAATAGTAATGTCTTTATTATAGAAAGGCTTACGGGTATACAAAGCCATTATGATCTCTTCCAGCGAGGCATTCCCAGCCCTTTCTCCTATCCCGTTTACCGCACATTCAATCTGTCTGGCTCCATTGACAACTCCAGCTAAGGAATTGGCCACCGCCAGACCTAGATCATCATGACAATGAACACTTATTATGGTCTGATCTATATTGGGAACCCGTTCCATAATTGTACGGATAAAAAGTCCAAAATCCTCAGGAACTGCATAACCAACTGTATCTGGCAGATTCACCACATCTGCTCCAGCGGCAATAACCGCTTCCACTACCTGAGCCAAAAAATCCATGTCGCTGCGAGATGCATCTTCGGCGGAAAACTCTACATTTCCGCAGTATTTCTTGGCATATTTAACGGCGTCTATGGCTTGCTGCAGGGCTTGTTCTCTGGTGATCTGCAGCTTATGCCGCAGGTGAATGTCAGAGGTAGCCAGGAAAGTATGTATTCGGGGACTTTCCGCATATTGCAGCGCTTCCCAGCCGCGGTCAATATCCATGCGGGTAGCCCGGCATAGGCCAGCAATAGTAGTTCCTTTAACCTTTTTAGCAATATTGGTTACTGCTTGAAAATCACCCGGCGAAGCAATGGGAAATCCGGCCTCTATTACATCGACCCCCAACCGTGCCAGCTGCTGAGCTATTTCCAGCTTCTCTTCCACATTCAGACTCACCCCTGGTGATTGCTCGCCATCACGCAAGGTGGTATCAAAGAGATATATTCTATTAGTATCACCCATAAATAATCCTCCACTACAAATATTAATAATTAGAAAATTGGGGTTGCCCCCAATCTTCTAACATTATCGTAACATTTTAGAGTCACACCGAATAGTCTGTTTCCCTATTTGGTTTCTTTCAGCCAGGGCATCATGCCACGGAGCTCAGCCCCAACTTCCTCGATCATATGTTCACTGTTCTGCCTCTTCAGGGCATTGAAACGGGGACGACCTACCATATTTTCCAGCAGCCAGTTCTTGGCAAAGGTCCCATCCTGAATATCAGCTAAGGCTTCCTGCATTGCCCAACGAGCTTCCTCCCCAATAATGTCCGGCCCTTTGGTGTAATCTCCCCACTCGGCCGTATCGCTGATGGAATAGCGCATGAAACTCATGCCGCCTTCATACATAAGATCAACTATCAGTTTTAGTTCATGCATGCATTCAAAATAGGCTATCTCGGGCTGATAACCAGCATCTACCAGGGTTTCGAATCCGGATTTGACCAGCTCGGTAACCCCTCCGCATAGTACGCATTGTTCACCAAAGAGGTCGGTTTCGGTTTCTTCTTTGAAAGTGGTCTCTATAACTCCGGCCCGAGTACAACCAATACCCCGTGCATAAGCCAGCCCAAGTTCTTTGGCACTGCCGCTGAAATCCTGTTCCACTGCAATCAAGCCTGGAACCCCGGCACCCTTCTGATACATTCTGCGTACCAGATGGCCAGGACTCTTCGGAGCAACCATAAACACATCCACAAAATCGGGGGGTACAATCTGTCCATAATGGATGTTGAAGCCATGCGAGAATCCCAAGGCATTGCCTTTTTTAAGATAAGGCTTAATTTCTGTGTTATACACCCGTGCCTGGGTTTCATCCGGAAGTAAAATCTGAATGATATCAGCAGCGGCAGCAGCCTCTGCAACGCTCATGGGGGTAATACCGGCGGCAATAACCTTGTCCCATTCCTTCTGGGTTAATTCATCGGTAGGTTTCCTTAAACCAACGATTACCTTCACTCCACTTTCGTGAAGGTTCTGGGCCTGAGCATGACCCTGTGATCCAAAGCCCATAACTGCTACCGTTTTACCCTGTAAAAGATCTAAATTTGCATCAGCATCATAGTACATTTTCGCCATTAATAGTCTCCTCCTTAATAATTATCTTCTTTTTGTATCTTCACTGGTACCACGAACCATGGCCACCTTACCGGTGCGTACCAGTTCGATGATACCAAAGGGACGAAATGAATCTTCCAGGGCATCAATTTTACGTTGATCTCCAGTTGCCTCGATGATCAGCGAATTCCTGCCAATATCAACAATGCGGGCGCGGAATATATCAACAATCTGTACTATTTCGGCTCTCACATTGTTATCAGCTTTCACTTTTATGAGAACCAGTTCCCGGTCCACAGCTTCTTCCTGAGTGATATCAATTACCTTAATAACATCCACCAGCTTATAGAGCTGTTTGCTGACCTGTTCAATAATCTGATCGTCTCCCTGGACCACAATAGTCATCCTGGATATACCAGGATTTTCGGTAGTTCCTACCGTCAGACTGTCTATATTGTATCCTCGCCTCCGGAAAAGCGTAGCCACGCGGGTGAGTACACCAGGACGGTTTTCCACGGTCACAGACAGGGTGTGATTATTCATCGATATCACCTCCCAGCATATTTAACAAAGACTCTCCTGGCGGCACCATGGGATATACCCCGGCTTCCCTTTCCACCTGAAAATCTATGATTACCGGGCGGTCAGTCACCTGGAAGGCTTCCAGCAGGGCTCTTTCCACATCCTCCGTTTTGTCTATCCTCATCCCAATAGCCCCGTAGGCTTCAGCCAACTTGACAAAATCGGGCTGATGGCTCATATCTGTGAAAGAATAGCGTCCTTCATGAAATAGCTCCTGCCACTGCCTTACCATTCCTAAATACTGATTGTTAAGAATACAAATAACCACCGGTATTTTATACTGGACGGCTGTGCCCAGTTCCTGAATATTCATCTGGATACTGCCATCACCGGCTATATCTATGACCTTTTTATCCGGGCAGGCAATTTTAGCCCCGATGGCAGCCGGGAAGCCATAGCCCATCGTCCCCAATCCGCCTGAACTTATGAAAGAACGTGGATGTCTATATTGATAATATTGGGCTGCCCACATCTGGTTCTGCCCCACCTCGGTGGTGATGATGGCATCACCCTGAGTCAAGTCATAAATCTTTTCAACGATATGCTGGGGCATGATTCTTCCTTCGCTGGGCTTACCATAGCGTAGAGGAAACTCATCTTTCCAGCGCGCAATGATTTGGTGCCATTCCCCCAGTTCCTCTCTACTGTTAAGGCGGGGCAGTAATGATTGCAGAGCTTCCTTAACGTCGCCCACGATAGGAATATGTACTGCTACGTTTTTGCCAATCTCAGCGGCGTCGATGTCAATATGAATTATTTTGGCGTTAGGAGCAAAGGTTTCAAGCTTTCCGGTAACTCGGTCGTCGAACCTTACTCCCACCGCGATAAGTACATCACATTCCCCAATGGCGTAATTGGCATAACGGGTGCCATGCATACCGAGCATTCCTAATGATAGATAACTGTTGCCTGGAAATGCCCCCATCCCCATTAGGGTGGTCGTTACGGGTATTCTACATCTCTCTGCTATTTCCTTCAACTCTACTGCTCCATCAGATGCAATTACACCTCCGCCGGCGTAGATAACCGGCCTTTGGGCCTGGTTTATCATTTCCGCAGCATTAATGATCTGGCCTGCGTTCACACCTTTCAAGACCCGGTAGCCACGTACAGTCACCGCTTCATCATTATCCTCAAAATCTATCATTTGGGCCATAAGGTCTTTAGGTAAATCAACTACCACTGGTCCGGGCCGATTGGTTCTGGCGATGTAGAAGGCTTCCTTGATAATCCGGGCCAGGTCTTCGGTTCTCTCCAGCTGCCAATTATGTTTAGTTATAGGAAGAGTAATGCCTGTGATATCCGCCTCTTGGAAAGCATCTTTGCCAATCAGCGAAGAAGCTACCTGTCCGGTCAAACAAACCAGCGGGATCGAATCCATATAAGCGGTGGCAATCCCGGTAACCAGATTGGTCGCCCCTGGTCCCGATGTCGCGATACAGACCCCGACTTTACCAGATGCCCGGGCATATCCGTCTGCGGCATGAACTGCTCCCTGCTCGTGGCGAGCCAGGATATGTCTTATATTGGAATCGTAAAGAGCATCATAGATAGGTAAAACTGCTCCCCCCGGATAACCAAAGACGACATCTACTCCCTCTTTCTCTAGGCAGTGCATTAAAATCTCGGCTCCTTTTAACTTCACACCCATCACCTCCGTTATAATTACTAATATAACAAATCCTGATTAATCAAAACTGGATTTATCCCATCCTATCATAAATGATGCCTTTTTATTTTATACTAAAAGGCTCATTTAATCACTATTTCAGTAGCCTTCATTCTGCAAACAGCCCAAATATGCCTCTATCCCCTGGTTAAACAATACATTTAAACCATATATAAACATTTGCTGTTATCCCCAACAATCGTTTGGTAATTATTGTAAATAGAAAAGCGGGCTTGCGATGGCCCGCTTCTTATCACCCGGGAAGCAACTATTTCTTAAATATTGCTCCACTGCTGGCTGATTGAACCATCTCAGCATAACGCTGCATATATCCGGTTTTAATTCGCGGTTCGGGTTTAAGCCACCGACTTTTTCGTTCTAGCAATACGCTCTCATCTACTAAAAGTTGTAATCGGTTGGCGGGGATATCAATGCTAATCAGGTCCCCTTCTTCCACTAGGCCAATAAGTCCTCCTGAAGCAGCTTCCGGAGAAACGTGCCCTATCGAAGCTCCCCGTGTAGCTCCTGAAAATCTTCCATCAGTTATCAAGGCAACTTCTTTATCCAGGCCCATACCGGCAATAACGGAAGTGGGAGTAAGCATCTCCCTCATCCCCGGCCCTCCCCGAGGTCCTTCATAACGTATGACAATAACGTCACCGGCTTTGATCTCCTGATTTAGTATGGCTGCCACAGACTCTTCTTCACTGTCAAAGACTCGGGCCGGTCCCTGATGCTGCATCATTTCAGGAGCAACTGCCCCTTTCTTAACCACGGCACCCTCAGGAGCCAGGTTACCAAACAGTATAGCCAAACCTCCACTGGAATTATACGGATTATCCAGGGGTCGTATAACATCGTAATCGCGGACTGGGGTAGCAGCAATGTTATCTCCCAGGGTCAGACCGGTAACCGTCAGTACGTCTGGGTTTATTAATTTTTTCTTATTTATTTCATTATAGATAGCTTGTACTCCACCGGCCCGATTTAGATCTTCCATGTGATGAAAACCAGATGGACTTATTTTACATAGATGGGGGGTAGTGGCACTTACTTCGTTAAAAAGGTCTAAATCAATGTTTACACCCGCTTCGTTAGCAATTGCCATTAGATGCAAGACTGAATTAGTAGAGCAGCCAATGGCCATATCCATAGTAATCGCGTTGCGGAAAGCCTCAGCCGTCATAATATCACTGGGTTTAATATCTTTTTCTAATAGTTCCATTATTTTAATACCGGCACTTTTTGCCAGGCGTATCCGCTCCGAATATACTGCCGGGATGGTTCCGTTACCAGGCAGTCCCATACCCAGAGCTTCAGTAAGGCAGTTCATTGAATTGGCGGTGAACATACCTGCACATGAACCGCAGGTTGGACAGGCATTATCCTCCAAATAAGTTAGTTCTTCCAGACTAATTTTGCCTCCGGCAGCCTCTCCAACTCCTTCGAATACCTGGGTGACGCTGATATTTTTCCCGGCCACGACTCCGGCTAACATCGGCCCGCCGCTGACAAAGATAGATGGCAGGTTAAGCCGGGCCGCAGCCATCAGCATACCGGGTACAACTTTATCACAGTTTGGGATAAAGACCAAGGCATCAAAGGCGTGCGCCATAGCCATTATTTCTATCGAGTCAGCTATCAATTCGCGGCTCCCCAACGAATATTTCATACCGGTATGATTCATGGCAATACCATCACAAACCGCTATGGTTTGAAATTCAAAAGGAGTTCCTCCCGCTAACCGAACCCCGGCTTTTACTGCCGCTCCAATTTTATCCAGGTTAATATGGCCGGGTACAATGTCATTATAGGAATTGACTATGCCTATAAATGGTCGAGCGATTTCCTGATCGGTTAATCCCAGAGCCCGGAACAATGAACGATGGGCGGCTTTCTCTAATCCATGTTTTACTAAATCGCTTTTCATAGCATTACTCCTTAAGATAAATAGATTTGAATTGACAACGGTTGTGATTCCAATACAAAGGAACTAATGAATGCATAGGTCAGTTGGGTTCATTTAAAAAAGAATACAAAAAACCCCTCATCCTCATCAGGGACGAGAGGTTATTCCCGCGGTACCACCCTGCTTGTCGTACTCTAAGCGAGTGCGACCTCTTGCAGCACAATGTTAGGGCTGTGCTAACTTGCTAACGGACTTGTTCGTCCGGCGCACCTAATAAGTCCTGTAAATTGCAAGGCCTTTCAGATAGCAGCTCCAGAATGACTCCCTGCCTAGCTTTGATGCCGGTTTCCAGCTGCCCCGGTTCTCTGTTATCAACCCAATAAGCAGGATTTTTCTTTCATTGCCAATGTAATATGTTTCGCAGTAGTATACTGCAACTCCAATGTTCTTGTCAAGCTAATCCTAATGTTCATTTTCCTGTGGCAAATTAAGTTTGCGTATATATTCTTTTAACCCTATCTGTTTTCTTTCCCCCCGCAGACGCCGCTGCTGCTCTTTCTGCTTGATTCGCTTGAACATGGTCCATAACAGTCGGGTTCCCTCTTCAGTCTTGCATGCTTCGGAAGGACTCATACCGCTCAGCGTAGGAAGGTGCGAATGATACCATTTGTTCAGATACATTTCTTTCAGTTCAGACTCCAATTGCGGGTACATTTTTTTTACATCTATGGTAAGGATCTCAAATATCCCCTCTTCCCTGATCTCAAGCCCATCAAATTCGAGCGCATCATACATGTTCTCTTCAAAGCTCTGGCGAATTGTTCCAATGTCTTTATCCCCAAAAGCAGATACGGTTACCCAATTGGAACCCAGGACATACTCAGCCATAAAGCCGGGGTTATCGGGGCAATTCTCTAATTGGTAAAAAACCTGGTATTGCCCGGGTAAATCAATTTCCAGGCTCTTTACTTTGTCTATACGACTCAATACTTCACTTCTATCCTTGAGAGCATAACGAGCAGTAATAAAGCGCATTCCGTCTTCAAAGGCCATATCATCGCCTTCGTCCAAAAGGATATCTTCGAATTGCAGATATTGCCCACTTAGGTAACTGTACGCACTGGTTAAGCTCAATTCATATTCGCCCCTGGAGATCAAAGGACTCAGCTGATCCATAGTAAATAAATTATGAAATTCTTCGATAGTATCCGGCTGCTGTGATATCACTACAAATTCATCGCCGTTTATTACCAGGTCAGCAATTACACCGGTCATAAATGTTACCCCATGATTAAAATCGTCATCAAAACAGGTTACCCTCATATGCATGCCATAGGGCAGTTCTTCTACCTCTCTGATGTTATCAACCCGGTCCAACATTTCAAAGAGATCATCTACATCAACTATTTCATAAACCCGACAGTATACTTGCACCGCAAAAGGATTAAAATCCGACCCAGCCTCCAATTTACGGTTAGCAACCTGGTCAATTCCAGCTATCAGCCAATCACCGCCATCGTCTTTAATAATATTAAAAACATAATCACTCCTATATACTTCTCGCTCATATAGAGTAATTGAGTAGGCGGTCAATTCCGCAGTGCTTTGAGATCCCCGCACCTCTTCTACCTGTCCCTCCAGCAGCAAGGCTCCAGGATTCATAGCTCGATTGATTTGCTGTAACAGCCTGCCTTGAGAGAGCTTGTTTTCCGCCAATATGGAAAACAAGTAGTTGAAATCCTGGTAACGCAGGGCATGGAAAAAACTGTTAACCAGCTGACGGGGAGCCAGGTTGGCGGAAAGTTGACGTAAAACCGTATTTATATTGATATTGGTGAACTCCAGTTTCTCATCGAGATACTTCTGGTACAGAAATTTACCGAGAGCTGGACGGCTCATAAAACGTACATTGAATTTATAAGCATCGCTAATAAGCAGGCAGCTTTCTTCATAGCCTATCACCATCATGTCGGCTTGCAGTTCCCGGTCGCTTTCGTACTGAGTCTTGGACATATCATCTACCACAAAGAAGCTATGCACCCCATCAGTTCCAAAGGCGAGGAAAAAGCACTCCACATATAATCTCCCGTCAGCTTTTTGCCAAGCCACATCCACGGTCATACGTCCAGTATGGCGGCTGGTGCTGGCATAAGATTTGTAAAAATCACCTTTTGAAGTGGGTGGGGAGATTTCTAAACCTGCCAGATTATACTTGATCAAGGCACGGTTACAAACCGCTTCAAACTCTTTTCCGTATTCCATTTTAATGAGATTAAAAAATCCCACCATAGCACAATCATAAAAAGAAGAGAGGGCCTCAATGACATCTGGTCTGACATCGTAAGGTATTTCTTCTATTATCTCTAAGATCGATAGACACCCTTCATTAGTATTTATTAATTTAGAAATATCCTGGGCAAGGTTTTTGAGCATCGCCCGCGGAAAATTAGTTTTTTTAGTATTTTTCATTTTAATCCCCTATAAGCATTTCGAACATACTTTTACTTTAATTTAATTTAACATTTCGCCGCTGGAATGGCAAATTGTCTATTTATGGTTTGCCCATATTGAGCTAAAAGTGAGACATATAACCAGCTATAAATATTACGTTTCCGACAAAAGATAAAGCAAAGGAGGGATAAAATAATGAGACGACATTACAAAGCCAATAACAAAGGTTTCCAGTTTGGTTCCATGGCCATACCAGTTGCATTTATCAATGGCTTATTTTTCGGAGGCTACGCTCTGCGAAAAATAAGACAATATTGGGAAGGCGGACCCATGGATTAGCCGCCCCCTCCTTTCATTATATGAAAGAGGGATAGTTCTGGTTTAAGACCGAATCTATCCCTCTTTTTATAGTTTTATATTTGCAATATTTCTGATTATTTTACCTGTTCGGTATTGGAAACGCTTCCCGATTCTGGATGGGGAAGGATTAGGGTTTTAATATCTGCTAAATCGGATATATTATTAGCTTTAATCATAGCATTAGACAGTGTGTAGAGAGTATCACCGATATATAGCGCTCGATCTACATTCTTATCGGTATCATACCAGGTATTTCCCGCTTTCAGATAATCTTCATTGCTAAGATGTGATATTCTGCCCCGGTATTGCAGACCATTAGCCAAATCGACGCTGTAGACGTATAACCCTTGAAAGGTGAAGGTTCCATAGGCAGGAATTTGGCTTTCAGTTTGCTCTGGAGTTGTTTGCTTCTCAACTTCCATGACTGTAACCGGAAAAGCCAAAAGGTTCTTCTCCGCCGAGAATAAGAGCGCTTTGTGATTGCGCAATAATTCTGAATCGGTACCGCGATCGCCGATTAATGCTTGGGACATTTGCACTGGATTATTGACATCGGTAACATCAAAAATCGCTATTTTCATTCCCTCATAAAAGGCTTGACTCTGGCCATTCCAGCCTTTGGTTTGTATAGTATCCTTACCAAAACCTATGATATGGTTTTCATCATAGGGCTGTAAATAGTCGCTATAGCCGGGTATTTTCAATTTACCCAATATCGTAGGATTGCCAGGATTTTTTAAATCTATTACAAAAAAGGGATCCACTTGCTGGAAGGTTACCATATAGGCTCGATCTCCCATAAATCGGGTTGAATAAATCCTTTCCCCCGGAGCGATATTCTCCAGCTTGCCGTAGACCTGTAAATCTTGATTCAGCAAATATATGTTGTTGGATGAAGTATACTGGTCATTATTCCACGTTTCCCTGCTGGTGGTGGCAACCCGGAAATACCCTCCGTTTTCATCCATAGAAAATTGGTTCAAAATTCGGCCGGGAACCGTTCCTGTGCCATAATATTTAACTTTGCCCGGTTGCAGCGCAAATTTATAAATGTTGGTGCTTATTTCTGGCGACTGGTAGACCATAGTGACATTCAGCTTGCTTAACACCGGGTAATCATTCTTCTGGATGGCAACATAAAGGTTATCCTGAGAAGCATATACCTGATCTCCACTACCTAAATAGGTATGAATATCGGCCGGAGATTGAGGTAAGCTTAGATCCAGCGCCGCCACCATCAGATAATTGGGACTGACACAGTTTGGGAAATAACTGATATCTTCCAATTTCTCGGCAACCAAGCTTCCCCCTTGGGCGCTGTCACGCCAGGATGGAGTAATGGTTTCTTCTCCATTTTGGATGCTATAATAATTCAAGTATCTATTGGTAAGGAGATAAAAAGAGGATCCAACTTTGCGGGAAGACAGATAACTTCCTTCCATTTCCAGTTCCCTTACCTTTGTAATGGTGTTTTTGTCTCTAATATCATATATGATGGCTCGGGTAGATTGAAACGAACGGATAGGAGGATAAATCTGGGGGCGAACCATACTACCTGCAGGGCCTAGAGGAACTAGCTGGGAGGAAGAAGATCCTATTACAATTAGGCTATCGGCATCCAAATATAAATCGGTAGGTCTGAATCCGGCATCTTCAAACTTAATTGTGGCGACGAGCTCCATCTGCTCAGGCGGTTCTGCTTTGACTATTAATACCTTATCATTGTCAACCTGATAAATATAGCGGCCATCAGTTTTCACCAGATCAGCTTCGTCAACACCCTCAACCTGAACGTTGGTAGTCGAAAATGTCGAATCTGCAGCCACAGGTGCATTGGTGACTTGTGGCACCGCTGCTGACCCTTCCGATTTAAAAGTAACTCTGCCATAATACAAATTATCCTGACTCTGAGACTTTTCCAAAAGCTTCAGCAGGTTGTCATAAGTGCCAATCCGAGGCAATTCAGTGTCTTGGGCGAGACCACTTGGTGTAACCAGCCCGTAAGCTATTACCCCAGTTGTCAGCAAGACAGCCAATAATAAAAACAAGCCCGGTAATGAAAAGCGCAAGTTTCCCACAGGTGATTTCATTGTAACCCTCCTTTAAGATCCTTTTGATCCTAATACGGAGAAAATTACCTATTACTTACACTTACTATTCCTTGAAACTAATTGTCTCCATTCTCTCCAGATCCTGACGTGATCCGATGATGATCAGGGTATCTCCGGGAAGAACATGATCATGTCCATGGGGGTTCATTATTACTTGTTCACTGCGAATAATAGCCACCACGATTACATTACTAACCTGCCGATTAAAAAGATCCTTAATTGCCTGGTGAGCCATGGAGGATTGTTCGGTTATCACAACCTCCTCTAATTGTATCTCCAGGTTGCGGGAGGTAAACAAAGTCTCGACCAGGTCTACCGCAGCCGGTTTCAACATAGACATGGCCATCTGACGGCCGCCTATCTGGGTGGGAGATATAACCTTGTCTGCTCCGGCATGACGCAGCTTGGCAACAGTTCCTGGGTTGGCCGCCGGAGCCACTATTTTTAGACTCGGATTAACTGCCCGAGCAGTTAAAACTGCAAAAACATTATACGCATCTTCCGCGAGTGCGCAGATTACACCGCGAGCGCGCAGAATACCAGCTGAAATTAATATTGCATCCTGGGTGGCATCGCCCAGGATGGCTAAATGTCCTTCCTCCCGCATACTATGCACCAGCTCGTCATTAACCTCAATGAAAACGTAAGGAACCCTTTCAGCCTTGAGGATATGGGCAACATTACTGCCTACCCGGCCCGCCCCGCATACTATAACGTGATTTTCAAGCTTATCGATGGTCTTCGTCATTTTACTTCTCTCCAATACTCTGGAAATCTGGATTTCCACCAATATACTTATGATAGCCCCAAACGAATAGGCTACCACACCTACCCCGGTCACCAGTACCACGAGGAGAAAGAGCCTCCCCCCTAATGTGATGGGGACGATATCCCCATACCCAGTCGTAGTGAGACTAACCACGGTTACCCATAAAGCATCAAAAAGTGGCCAATTTTCAAAATAGGCCAGCCCCAAAGTGCTGATTATCATTATTACCAATAATCCTAGAATGGCCGCAAACAACTTGAGTCTGGATTCAGACACTGGGCATCAACTCTCCTCTATGAATGTCGCTTGTACAACCGGTCCGAATACCATCTGGGCCACCTTCTGCCCGGGTAGAATCCGTATCGGCTTATCAGTTACATTGAGGAGCATAACCTTAATCTCACCAACATGTTCACCATCAATCGTTGCAGGTGCATTGGCAACAATAATACCTTTGCCCGCCATCCCTGCCCGGCTCCTTATCTCAGCTTCAAAACCGGATGGAATCATCATGGCAAAACCAGTCGCCAAACTCCTGACCTCGTTGGGATAGAGAATTATTTCATCCTGGTTGGCAAGACAGATATCACAGCCTACAGCGCCCCGGGTCTCATATTCCGGTAAATGTGCCCATGAAACCAGTTTCTTGAATTTCACTTGAATCTTGTCCAATATTTCTTTCCCCTCCTTCTCTTATCCGCTTTACTGTGTCTATTCGAATTATTCAATAAATTCTTAAATCATCTATAATTATAGCCTAATATTAATGTTTTGGCTCCGACTCTTTTATTCGGTCTTGGACTTTAGCTGCTGGTAAAGCCTGGTGGTTTCTGCCGGGTCTGAGAAATTTATAAGCAAGGGGTTGGATTGGTTATTGAGGGTTATGATGATTACCGGCCCATGAGCTGAACGCATGAAAAGAAGAGCGCTGCCCATGCCTTCTACTTGAAAATGGCCTTTGAGGATTGGCCCCATGCCTAGACCATTGGTTTTCATGCCCACCGCTGGCATTTCGGTTTGCAGATGAATGTCCTCAATATCAGAGTAATTTATACTGAGTCCATATGCTCCGGTGATTTTGAGTTGCATAGCTTCCAAGTTGAAGTGGGTAGGAAGTGCACTCCAGGTAATTATCGCTGCAACCGTAAGGGTGACAATAGCTCCAGCCCACAGGCCAATTTGGTGGTTTTTGGCTGACTGCGGGGTGATCATAGAAGCCGGAGGATTAAAGCGCTGCGCCCGGATTAACATAACAACAATAATCCCTACAAACAGCACCCAGGATATATCTTCTCCCCATACGAAACCAGCTTTTTCGACCAGGTATCCGGCTAAAATAATCCCTGCTAATAAATATAGATAGTTGCCCATAAAGGCACCGATGCCTTTTTCCGACATGTACTTTTGTTCAGCCGAAGAAGCTGTATTATAGCCAGCTATCATACCTTCGCCGCCAAAATATTTGATTACTGTAGCTATTCCCGCTAACAGTGCAACAATAAACAAGGTAATATACAAATCCATTCAGAACACCTCCATTAATAAATACAAAGCCAAGTGTATTACTGACCAAAAAACCTTATTAGGTTCTATAATTATAAACCAGTCATTCCTATTTATGATCAATAAGGTCAGGTGTTTTTGATATAATGGTAATAACTTACATAATCATTGGAGAGTGATTGCATATGAGGATTAGAGAGGCTTCACTTGACGATGCTCCATCAATTGCCAAAGTCACGGTTGATACTTGGAAGAGTGCTTACCGTGGTATTATTGACGGCAACTATTTGGATCATTTATCCTGCGAGGAACGAGAAAAAGGTTGGAGGCAGTTCCCATTCCACAATTCTTTTATATATGTTGCGGAAGATGATACTCATAATATCATAGGTTTTGCTGCTGCCGGCCCTGAAAGAACTTCAAGCCCTGTGTATGAAGGTGAATTATATGCAATTTATGTCTGTCCAAGTTATCAAAATAGTGGCATTGGCAGCTTGCTTTTTCATTCAGTCATCAATAAATTTAAGGAATCAGGTGTTAATTCGATTTTGCTCTGGGTACTGTCTGACAGCCCGTATAGGAAGTTTTATGAGCGTCATGGCGGTCTTCCCCAAGAGTCCAAACTACTTGAGATGGAAGGCTTAACCTATGAAATAACCGCCTATGGTTGGTGCGATATAATAGGTATGTTCTAAGCAGTATAATCAGCATTTTTAGGAACTTAACTGGTTTGAAGAAGCTATGTATCATCTTGGTTATTCGCAGCCAAAACCTATAATTGGGTAGGCAGATAATGAAGGAGCATCTGCTTACAATCCGAATTCTGCTTCAGTGTTATTAGGGTATTAACATTTGGTTTTATATAGATAACAGGATAGTCTTTTTCATCATATTTCTTCCTGATAGGGAACGCCAATTTCTCTTCATAAATAGCAAACTGAGCGTCGACCCCTTCTTTATTCCCACGGGCATCTAATCTTATCCAACGTGCTAACGATTTAAGATAGACGGCATTTAAAGCATGTATGCAATAGCCTGTAGACGGTGTATCGCCCTTGGTAAGCCTTTGATAACAAAAACCTGTCGGAATTCCCTTACTTCTTAATAATGCAGCCAGCAAGTTTGATTTTGCATAGCAAATACCTTCTTTAAATTGAAGCACTTCTGATGCTTGGCATGTAACCCGCGAGCTTAGTATGTCACCCGAATGGGCAATACTGTCACGAATATATTCAAAGGCAATTTTAACTATTTCAATTTCATTTGATGAACAAGAGAATAATTCATTTACCTTCTTGCTGATTAAAGGATGACTGTAATCAACCATATCCAGCTCCAGCAAATAGTCTTCAAGATATTGAGATTCACAACTTAATTCCATGTCTTCTCCACCGCCTACTTTATATATGCAACATTATACAGCCTATTGCATATTTATACTAGGGCGCGGTGCTATACTTGTAATGAATGCTCCTTCTAATACAATGTCCCCAGACATTTGCGGTAGAATATTTCATCGTGGTTACTGACAGCCAAATCCTTTATAATGCCAACTTGCTCAAAACCGTTGCGTTCATAAAAGCTCTGGGCTCTGACATTATCAAGCGAGCATATGAGAAACAGATTAGGAATATTCTGGGCAGCAATTTGACCAACATAATCAATTAACTGGGCTCCTATTTTTTGACCTCTAAATGCTGATTCTACAGCCAGCATTCTTATATAAGCACCGATATTCCCTACTCCATCTTTTCTGAGAGTAACGAATCCTGCCAACTGGTTGTTTAATTCCGCTATAAATATAGTGTCTTGCATTTGCTCAAAAAGTTTTAAAGCTAAATTGTAATCGATACCATAACAGGTCCACGCCTCGGAGGAAGAAATAATTTGAGCGAGGTGACTGAAATCAGCTGATGTTCCTGGTCTAATCTCTATTGATTCCATCCTTGATTACCTCCTTTTATAGGAAAACTTTGACAAGTGGCGTGCAATTTCCTCCTTCTCTTCTAAGAAGATTGGCCCCAAAATATATAGGAGCAATGGGCTCGATACCCATTGCTCCCTTTTTGCGTAATCCTTTACTGCTTGTAAGTTACACACTTAATAAATTCGTAAAATTATGCTTTTACAGTGACCAGCAAGCTGCCCTTGGCAATAATCCGACCTGTTCTGGTTACCATATAGCTAATAGTTGTATCGCCTGCGGCAACTGGTGTGATTACTCCTGTGGTAGAATTAATGGTTGCTTGGGCAGGGTCACTTGATGTCCAGGCTATCGTCTCACCTGCTCCGGGTCTGGTAAATCCTGTAGGCGTTACGGTTCCGGCATCAACTTCAACTACGCCAATGCTTGGGTTGTTGATTGTTGGTGCTGCATAGACTGTGATCGCTTTGGAATTAAAATTACCGCTGGTAGAAACGGTGTAGCCAATGTTGGCTGTACCAGCAGTTAATGCTTCAACTGATCCCGTAGTAGCGTTAACCGTAGCAACGGCTGGGTTACTTGAAGTCCAACCCCCTGCTCCTAGTTCTATGGTTGAGGCTGTAGCTATGGTCGTTTCTCCCACCTGGAGGAAGCTTAGACCAGTAACTGGTGCACCCTGTACTAGGGCAGGTATAACTGTTATTGCCAAGCTGCCTCTGGCAACAATATTACCTGTAGTATCTTTCACTACCTCATAAGCTATAATTGTATCGCCCGCCTTTACTGCCGTAATTTCTCCTGTTCTTTTACCAATGGTTGCTATTTCCGGATCTGCAGAGGTCCATGTAATTGTCTCGGTTCCATCTGGAATTTTAAAGCTGGTAGGTTTTACAGTTTCGCCACCAACCTGAACTACTCCGATGGCTGGGTTATTTTCTATTGCTGCTGCATAGACTGTGATTGTTTTTGAATTTACTTTACCAGTGGTCGAAAGAGTGTAGCCAATGTTGGTGGTTCCGGCAGATAATGCCACAACTGATCCAGTAGCGGCGTTTACTTTTGCAACGGTTGTATCACTTGAAGTCCAGCCACCTGCTCCTGGTTCTGAGGATGAGGCAACAGCTGTGGTGGTCTCCCCTAACTGGAGTATTCCCAATCCAGTTATTGCTGCACCCGGTACTGCTTCAACTATCGCTAGATTGATTACTACCATAGCTTCAGCCCTGGTCGCGCTAAATTGTGGTTGAAAGCTATTATCGGGATAACCGGAGATTATTTTATGGCTGCTTGCTGTATTTACACTGCTTTTAGCCCAATCCGAAATCACATTTTCGTCAGAGAATACCTTCCCCGTAGCGACGGTATCCAACTTGGCAGCATTGACAACCATTACTGCCATCTGTTCTCGGGTAATTAGGTCATTGGGCCCAAATGATCCGTTTCCATAACCACTTACGATACCACAAGTACTGGCGGTTGCAATATAACTTTTAGCCCAGTGATCAGCAGTATCTGTGAAATCTTTACCGTTATTAGCTTGCAAGTCAAAGGCTTTAACCAAAACTACGGTAAATTCAGCTCTAGTAATGGTTTGGTCCGGTTTAAACGTGCCATTAGGATAACCACCTATAATGTTCTGGGCAGTTAAGTTTTCAATTTGACTCTGGGCCCAGTGACCAGCAATGTCGGTTAAGTTCGAGCTGGCATAAGCAGCCGGCTGTGCCATGCCAAAAGTAATCGCCCAGAGAAACACAGCCAGTATCAGCCAGTTAACCTTTTTATTCTTCTTCAAAATGTCTTCCTCCCTTGTTATTTATCAATGATAAGCAAGTATTGAATCATTAGAATAATATGCTCTAAATTATCGTCCTCCCATTTCTATATTTCATTTATTAATTAACTGAGGACCGTTAGCATTACGCTGCTTTTATACCGGTCTATTAAATGAAATTAGACTAATTCAGGGCAATTACCTTTATGCAAATTTTAGCAATTGCTCCCTTTAGATCTTATTTACCTTTAAATGCTAACTAAAACGCTTCCTCTTCATTAGATTATTTCGCTGGAACTTCAGGCAAGGCCAACCTAGGGCAAAAAAGTGGGAGCCAGCCTTCATTTACCGCTAGCCCCCAGCTATCCATTAATATCCAACCTCGTCGAAACAAGAATAATGTTTTAGGAGTCGGTAGGCTCTTCCATGCAATCATTGTTTTTTGTTGGCTTCCCAGGATTCGGTTTCGATACTTTATTAAAAACCAAGTGCCAACAAAAAGAACATTCGTATGAGTAAGCCATAGATGATTTCCTTCTTTAACCAGTTCAGCTACAATGTATCTATGAGTTATCATTAGGGAGAGAAAACTATGGATAATATTTTACTTTTTATTGAACTGTTTATAGCAGTCATTGCGTTGATACTTTTAATATTGCAGATGAGAACCCGCAGCTGGATGCAATCTAATGGCGATTTGGCCAGAAGTTTAGGACATTTGGAGAAGAAGTTGGCTATTCTGGAGAAAAACCAGGATAACACGCTACAGGTTACACGCGGCGATTTGTCCTGTCTGCGCACAGAGGCATCCGGCGAGTCCAGGCAGGGGCGAGAAGAACTCAGTCGCAGGCTGAAGTCCTTTGAAAACTCCCTCCTAGTACGGATGAATGAAATATCCCTATTGCAAAAGACTGAGCTTACTATTTTCGCAGAACAATTGGATCGTTTGATTACGAGCAACGAGAAGAGACTGGATAATATGCGTCAGACGGTGGAAGAAAAAATGAAGGACCTCCAGGATGACAATAACCGCAAACTTGAACAGATAAGGCATACTGTAGATGAAAAACTCCATGCCACTCTGGAGAAACGTCTAGGTGAATCCTTTAAACTGGTCAGTGAGCGGTTGGAAATGGTCCACAAGGGATTGGGTGAAATGCAGACCCTGGCATTAGGTGTGGGTGACTTGAAAAAGGTACTTACTAACGTCAAAACACGAGGTATCTGGGGCGAAATTCAACTGGGCAATATTTTGGAACAGGTTTTAAGCCCGGAACAGTATGCACTTAATGTTGCCACCTGCCAAGGCAGCAATGAGCGGGTAGAGTTTGCCATTAAACTGCCCGGCCTAAACCAGGGTGCCGGTGAAGTTTGGCTGCCTATTGATGCCAAATTTCCTCAGGAGGATTATCTGCGTCTAGTGGAGGCCAGCGAACAGGGTTTAGCCGATCAAGTCGAAGAAGCCGCGAAACAGCTGGAGAAACGAATCAAACTGGAAGCCCGGCTGGTACAGGAAAAATATCTGGATCCGCCCCATACCACTGATTTCGGGATTATATATCTGCCCACGGAAAGCCTCTATGCGGAAGTAGTAAAAAGACCTGGTTTACTGGCCGCACTGCAGAATAATTTTCGGGTAATGGTTACCGGTCCCAGTACCATGTTAGCCCTGCTGAACAGCCTTTCAGTGGGGTTCCGGAGCATAGCCATCGAGAAACGTACCAGCGAAATCTGGGAACTGCTGGGTGCAGTAAAAAGCGATTTTGGTAATTTTGGCGATATTTTGGAGAAAACTAAAAAGAAACTTGACGAGGCCAGCAACAGTATTGATACCGCTTCCAGAAGATCACGCAGTATTGAAAGACGCCTGCGGGATGTACAAGAACTGCCATCTGGCGGCAAAGATCCGGATGAGCCCAAATAGTACCCTATCAACCCAAATTCTGTATGGTATTCATCGAGTTGAAATTTTTTTGTGAGACAGGGGGACGGGTCCCTTGTCCCACCCCATAGATATGCAGTGGGACAAGGGACCCGTCCCCCTGTCTCACATGGTACAAAGTCAGGAGATGATTTGATGATTGAGATAAGCGGAGTATCGAAGGCCTATAACCGTGGAGCCATCAAAGCGGTTGACGGCGTTAATCTGACCATTAGAGACGGTGAAATATTCGGCTTCCTGGGCCCGAATGGGGCGGGAAAAACCACCCTCATTAAAATGATTACGGGCATCCTGAATGCTGACGAAGGTAATATTAAAATTAATAGTAAAGATATTGCCCAAGAACCGATTGAGGCCAAAATGCAATTTGGTTTCGTACCCGACGACCCCAATATTTTCGCCCGGTTAACCGGTTTAGAATATCTGAACTTCATGGCTGACATGTACAATGTTTCCGCCGGGATACGGCTTGAGCGCATGCAAACCCTCCTGCAGCGTTTCGAGATGTCAGGAGCTGCCGGTGATCTTATCCAGAGTTATTCCCATGGGATGAGACAGAAGATCATGGTAATCGGAGCAATGCTTCATAATCCGCCGGTCTGGATTCTGGATGAGCCTATGACTGGTCTGGACCCTCGTTCATCCTATGATTTGAAAGAAATGATGCGGGAGCATGCCGATGCTGGCAATACGGTATTTTTCTCCACCCATGTTTTAGATGTGGCCGAAAAGATTTGCGACCGCCTGGCCATTATTAATAAAGGCAAGGTTATTCTATGCGGCAGTATGGAGGAAATACACCAACATGCCCGTGAAAACCAGTCGTTGGAAAATCTATTTCTGGAGATGACGGAAAATGTTTAAATTTCTGGCTTTACTCAAGATTCTGCTCATAAATACCTTCGGTATATCTGCTCTCCGCTATAAAGCCAGCAAAAATCGGCTTGAATATCTAAAAATAATAGGGCTGGGGCTGGCCATTACGGTAGGTATAGCTCCGACCATAGCGTTTTATTCCAAACTTCTCTGGGATGGTTATGAACTGTTAGTCCCTATAGGGCAGCAAGGTGCCATTCTCACCCTGGGGATCGTGTTAGTCAGCTCGATGATTTTTTTCTTCGGGATTTTTTATGTAATTAATCTTTTCTACTTGGCCGGGGATGCCCAAAGTTTGCTGGCTTTACCCCTGAGAGGCTGGCAAGTACTAGGAGCCAGGTTTACGGTAGTTTTATGTTATGAGTACTTAACGGAGTTGCCGTTTGTACTGCCGCCGTTAATTGTCTTTGGTATCAAAAGCGGCGCCTCCCCACTTTACTGGCTATATTCACTCTTCGGGTTCATATTGATCCCTTTCCTGCCGCTGGGATTAGCAACCATACCTACCGTGATACTGATGAGATTTGCTAATCTGGGCAAACGCAAAGATCTATTTAAAATATTGGGCGGGATGATCGCACTAGTTCTTGCGGTTGGATTACAATTCGTTTTTCAGAAATTAGGCCCTAACGCGATGGATCCAGCCTTCGTGCAAAATCTGCTTACCGACCCTAACGGCTTAATGAATCTTATAAGCAGGGTTTTTCCATCCACCAAATATCTGGGTCTTGCTCTGGTTAACGCAGATAAAGCAGCCGGACTGATTAACCTTCTTCTGTTTACTGGCCTGTCTTTACTGGCGGTTATTCTAGCCTGGGCAGTTGGTGACAAATTGTATTTTAAAGGCTTGGTCGGTTCCAGCGAAACCACCGCTCGAAGAAAAAAGCTGACCAATTCCGATTATAAGAGACTAGTAACCGGTTCCCCGGCCCTGCTGTCATACTGTATAAAGGAAATACGCTTATTAATTAGAACCCCCATATATTTTATTAATTGTGTACTGACCAACATACTAGTACCCGTATTATTAATTATTCCTTTTTGGCTGCAATCACGCAATGAACAGGGGCCGATGCCATGGGATGACTTGCTTACTAAACCAGGAGGCTCGACCATTCTGCTGGCAGTAATCGTCGGAGTAGCTATTTTCTTGACCGCAACTAATGCTATCACCGCCACTTCTCTATCGCGGGAAGGTAAAGAGTTTTTTATATCCAAATATATACCCCTTGCTTATAAAAAACAAATTCAGGCCAAACTGCTCTCCGGCTATATTTTTGGAGGGTTGGGATCCGTGCTGCTGCTTATCGCGGCCAATGTTATGATCCCCTTGAATCTGGCAACTAACGTAACTATACTGGCCGTAAGCCTGGTAGCGATAATACCCATCATAGAGACCGGACTATTGATAGACATGCTTCACCCCAAATTGGATTGGGACAATGAACAAAAGGCGGTTAAACAGAACCTTAATGTGATTTGGGCGATGTTGGCTTCCATTCTGATCGGCGGGTGTATACTCTATATCGTAATTCGCTTTTTTCAAGATATGGCAACCGCGGCCACTTTTATGTTCGGCTGTTTTGGGCTGTTAGCTTTGGCTATATACTATTGGCTGATGACCAGAGGAATTAAATTGTATCAACAGCTGGAGGGTTAAAGCGTATGCCGCCTTTACCCCGCGATAACCGTACGATTACGCCCTTCCTGTTTAGCCCGGTACAGAGCATTGTCCGCCGCTTGAATCAGTAATTCCACCGAATCGGCGTTCCCCGGGAAAGCGGCCACCCCCATAGACAAGGTTATCTGATGGTGCCAGCCCTCCTCCCGCGCATCGCTCAATTTTTTGGTTTCCTGGCGTAATAATTCGGCCCTCGCAAAAGCCACGTCGGGCGGAGCACCGGGTAAAACGATTATAAATTCGTCGCCTCCATAGCGGCAGACAATATCACCACTCCTAATGTTTTCCAGGAACAATTGGCTCATAAAAATCAGTACCTGGTCTCCCCGGGCATGCCCGTATTGGTCATTAATCCGTTTATAATTATCTACGTCAACCATAATTATTGATAATGGTTTACTGTTGCGGTGAGCCTTAAACATCTCTAATTTCATAGTTTCTCCCAAGTAACGCCTATTGAAAAGACTGGTTAAGGGATCGCGAATAGAATCTTGACGAAGATTTTCTCTCATCTTCAAATTGGTTAGAGCAAGTTTGACAGCATCTAACACAATCCGCCCCAGCTGCACCTGACCATGGTTGAGATCCGCGTGCCGGTATTCAAAATGGAGCAATGCAAAAGGAAATCGCCCTATAATTAAGGGGTCACATAAATAGTCCCGGCCTTCTTCTTTCTCAAAATGAGTGCAGCTCGTTTCCTCATTGTCCAAGTTAACCCTATGAACCGCTCCCTTTAATACTCCCCAGCACTCATCTTTATTGAATTTCTTAGTAAAGGGGCGAGAAGCGCCCCAGCCAGCTACCAGTTGCATAACATTTTCTTCCTGGCAATAGATATATAAGCCACCCCCAACGTTAGGCAAGAGGATATGCATGAACCGCTCAATTATAGGAAAAGTTTCTTCCAGTTGATTACAGTTCTGCAGCTCAGCACTCATCTCATTTAAACTTTTCATTTCTTCAAGATACCTATACAATTCGGCATTAGCCAGCTCCAATTGAGATTGTGCCAATTTGCGTTTAGTTATATCCCTTACTATTACAGCATGTCCGCGGGTCTCACCATCACGGTTGGAAAGGGGCGAAAACAACATATCGAGCCAGTGAGGGCCATCGGGGGTATTTTCCTGAAACTCCCACTGTCCGGCGGTCGCGTTCATGATATTAACTGCTATTCCAGAATTGGGTTGAAAGAGTGTTTCTAACTTGCGCCCGATTACGTCGGCCTTTTTACCGAAAAAATTCACTGCCGATGCATTCATATCAATAACCCGCCCGCAGGTATCTACTACCAGTACGCCATCTCGTATCATTTCCAGAACCACCGTACTGGCTACGGGTATCATATCGAAGAGATGATAATGGATCAAGCCAAATAGGTAAACCAGTCCAGTGATAATCATGCCAAATGCGCTCAGATCCAGATTAAGCGGACTGTTCCCGGACAGATAGATAAATAATGCTGCCCAAGGAACCATCGAACCTACGAACATAGCGGCATATTGCCGATTTAGCGGCCTCGGGGTCTGTTGCCACATCTGTAGCAGTATGACATTTCCGGCCAATACCAAAATATTGAGGTAAGCTATGTTCACCCAGTACCATGGTCCTTTAAGCATATGCAATATATTTAAGCCGTCCATCACTACAATACTCATTGATCGATAGAAAAGGTGATGGCTGTCGTTGGTATAAACCATAATATAGGTAATTATAGGGATAACAAATAATAAAGAGATAATAGACTTATTTAGATAACGAACTCGTTTGGCGTATCTCATCACGAATATGACCCAGAACACTGGAAAGAGAGCTATCCCTATATATTCAATCTTTAGCCAGAAAAACATCTCTGGTAGTGTCAAACTATGTAATTCAAAATAATAGGCTACCGAGTATATACATCCGGACAGCATCAGAGCGATAAAACTTTTGGCCCCTGCATTGTCTCGGAAGGACCAGAAAACAAAAAAGGCCATAATGAAGTAAAGCACCCCTGATATTAACAACAAATTTGTCCACGACTCTATCGATATTGGCATAATTGCACCCTTTTTGTTAATTATTATAATAATTAACGATTATAACAGAAAAAAACAAATTATTTCATAATGTTTTTGCATATATTACCAAAACTTATCGAAGCAGTATTATCAAATGCTTAATAAAATGAAACGGTTGACCGCAGCTATTTGGTGCAAAAATAACTGCGGTCAATATTTCCCGGTTATGGGGCTGACTGGTTCTTTCCCAAATAGTTGGGGTTGATACCAGGAGCCAATTACATGTATCAGATAAGGAGGTAGGTTAACTCGCTTGGGATGACATACGTATTTTATAAGTTATAGACGATCGGTCAGTATGATATTCTGCCAGGACATTGTTTTGGATTTCGATGATAAGCTGTTCTATTCCATTTTGAAGAATAAAAGCCCTGATTTCTTGATGCAAAACAGGATTTCCCTTGGACTCCTGACTAGCTCTTGCATTGGCATTATTTCTTATACTAATTAGCCGTTCCAGCATTTCAATCTTATCCATCCTAGATACCTCCCAGCAGTATATCACTGACTCTTATAATATCTTGTTGCTTCTGACCCAGATGTTCATCTGGTCAGCTTCTTTGATTAGTTCATCACGAAGATCAGGATGAGCTATGTTAATTAAGGCTTCCGCTCTTTGCCAAGTCGATTTGGCTTTGAGCATGGCTACTCCGTACTCGGTGACCACATAGAAATTGATGCTGCGAGGTACGGTTACAATAGCCCCGGGGGTAAGTATCGGACGAATTCTCGATTTCAGACTGCCGTCCTTACCCGTAAAAGTGGAGGTCAGGCAAATCAGGCCTTTGCCTCCTACAGAATCATAAGATCCCGTAATAAAGTCCAATTGTCCGCCGGTTCCGGAGATATGCCTGGTTCCTGAAGACTCCGAAGCCACTTGTCCATAAAGGTCTACCTCAATAGCATTATTGATACCGACAACCTTGTTATTCCGGCTTATCACATTGGGATGATTAGTATACTCTACCGGATAAATAGCACAGCAGGGGTTCCCATCCAGGAAGTCGTACAGCTTGTTGGTTCCCATAGCAAAAGTATAGACCATCTTGCGTTTGTCCAACTGTTTGTGCTTACCGGTAATTCGCCCGGCTTCATACATATCGACAAAGGAGTCGCACATCATTTCCGTGTGTACACCCAGATCCTTTAAATCCGACTGGGCTATCATAGCACCTACTACGTTGGGCATACCGCCGATTCCCAACTGCAGACAGGCCCCGTCTTCTATTTCTCCCATAACGATAGAGGCTATTTTTTTATCAATATCCGTTACAGGTACTTCCGGAAGCTGAATCAAAGGCTGATTATCACCTTCAACGAGATAATCAATTTCGGAGATATGGATCGACTCCCGGTTGCCGCCCAAACAAATCGGCACGCTGCTATTCACTTCGGCAATAACAATTTTGGCCGCATCGCAGAAATTAGGAGTAAACGAAACGGAGGTTCCAAAATTGAAATAACCATGTTTATCCATCGGTGAAACCTTAATCAAGGCCACATCCGGGTTAACATAACCGCGATCATAAAAGCTGTTGCCTTCATGATAAGTCAAGGGCATATAGTTGCACAGATTCTTATCATGCAATTTGCGGCTGGCACCACTCATGTGGATGTCATTATAGATAAAATGTTTGCGCTCTGGATCTGCCAGAACCGCTTTGGGCGGAAACGGGCAGGTAGTTGTCCGAATATTCACATTGGAAAGCTCATCAACCCGCTTGGCCAGAGCCACATCCAAGTAAGCGGAATTCATGACAAACTCACCGTAGTGTACTAGATCACCTGATTTAACCACTTTTATGGCTTCATCAACGGGGGTTAATTTTTTTTGATATTCAGTGCTGTAATCCGCCAAACCAATTCCTCCTTAATATTCTAGTATCTGAATATTTTCTAGTATTCAAAGACCTCGGTAGGAACATCAATGGCAGATGTATCAGCATCCATTACGATTTCGGCAACCGCCCATACGTTAGGAACCACATTACGTACATAGTACTTGGCAGTAGCTACTTTGCCGCTGTAGAAGTTGTAGTCGTAATGTTCCGCGCCCACTTCTTTGGCTCTCTTGTCGGCCACTAAGCCCTGATCGAGGATCTGTCTTCCACAGAAGAGCTGAGCAGTAGCAGTCAGGATACGGCGTGAATACAGGGGAATCAGGCTCGGGTTAGTTTTAGAATTTTCGCCCAAGACCTTTAACATTTCCTGATATGCATTTAGAGCTTTATCCAGGTTGGCAAATTCTTTGGTGAACGTGGCATTGCCCTTATTAGCATCACAGAAGTCAACCATTTCCTGTACCCAGGCTCCGAATACACTGCCACCCTTCATGTTCATTTTGCGGCCTACCAGGTCAAGGGACTGGATGAAGTTGGTGCCTTCCCAGATGGAGTAGATTTTCATGTCTGTGGCCAGCTGACCGACAGGATATTCTGAGCAGAAGCCATAACCGCCATAGGTCTGGATTGCTTCTCCAATCAGCCACCAGCCTTCATCGGAAGGATAAGCCTTGCAAAGCGGGGTGGTCATTTCGATCAGGTCATTGGCTGCTTTTCTAACTGCCGGATCGGGGTCACGGTGTCTCTGGTCAAAGGCCAGATATAGCCGATACATCATAGCCCGAATAGCTTCAATATGGGCTTTGCCCATCATCAGGGTGCGCTTGATGTCCTCATGGTTGATTATAGCTACCCTGCCTGCTCTCGGATTAGTGAAAGGGCGGCCCTGAATTCTTTCTTTGGCATTGTCACGAGCATTGGCATATGCGTTAATGATGCAGGACAAGGCCATGTGGCCGGTCTCCATGCGGGCCAGATTCATCATCTGGAACATCTGGGCCATACCTTCGCCTTTGCCATCATTGGTACGTGGGTCTACGCCCAGCAGCCAACCACGGCAGTTGCCTTCTTCGCCGGCAGCCAGGGAGGCGGTAACCGATCCATGCAAGCCCATCTTGTGTTCGGCCCCGGTTGTCTGGAAATCATTGTCTTCAAAGCTACCATCTTCATTAACCCAGAACTTGGGAACTACAAACAGTGAAATACCGGATGTTCCGGCTTTGGAACCTTCGATCCGAGCCAGATAAAGGTGAATAATATTCTCAGTGAAGTCATTATCTCCACCGGTTATAAATATCTTATTGCCTTTGATTTTAAAGATCCGCGGATCGTCGGTGGGAAACGCCTTGGACAGAATGTCGCCCACGTCGGAGCCAGCGCTGGGCTCAGTCAGACACATAGTGCCTGCCCAGGTTCCATCCATCATCTTGGGCAGGAACATGGCTTTCAATTTATCATCGCCATAACTTTGAATCAAATCGGCGGCACCGCTGGTCAGCAGTACGTAAGGCATGAATGCCGGGTTGGCGGCGCAGATCATTTCCCATACCGCTGCATACAACATTTCGGGCAGCACCATGGCATCCTCGCTATTATCTATATTGCTGGTACCCCAGCCTTCACTCTGCAGCTTGTGGAATAGGGGACCGAAGCTCTTCGGAGTAGTTACTTTGCCGTCTTTAAATATAATCGGGTTGTTCTCACCATCATCATTGGTAGGTTCAATTACTTCCTTACACATCTTCAGGATAGGTCCGAGGACTGATTTGATATCATCTTTAGTATAATAATCAGCAAACTGCGGATAATTGAAGACTCCATCCGTAGGAAGCCATTCTTGAATTATAAATTCAAAATCTCTAATATTATTTACCGCAAAATTAGCAGCCATTAAATTTTCCCTCCATTTATTCACCATCTATTTTTATCAATAAAGCTATTTTTTTAAAGAACCAGGTGATGGCTGTGCAAACCATCACCCGTATAAGAAAGATTTCTCCGAGGAGGCTATTAAATATCCCTGGTCCACAGGGAACACAGTGCCGGGCCGCCGCCCACGCAGAGGGAAGCTCCACCAACGGTCTTGCCCTGTTTTTCGAGTTCATAATATAGGGATACAACAATACGCAGAGCGGTACATCCTACCGGATGGCCCAGGCCAATACCGGAACCGTTGACATTTACCTTGCTCAGGTCCATGTCAATGCCGAAGTCTTCTTTGATCATTCTGCCCACACCAATAAACTGAGAAGCAAAGGCTTCATTGATTTCCCAGTAATCCACGTCTTCATACTTCATGCCGGCTTGAGCCAAGCATTTAGGAATAACAACTGCCGGGCCCAGACCCATAACTTCGGGTGCTACGCCTTCAGCGCAGATGTTTATCAGTTTCATTAAAGGTTTTAAACCTAATTCCAGAGCCTTAGCTTTGGACATGATTACCACGGCAGCGGCAGCATCATTAACGCCGGATGCATTAGCAGCTGTGACTACTCCGCCTTTTTTGAAAGCTGGTCCCAGTTTAGCCATCGATTCAACACTGGCATCGGGAATCATATGCTCGTCTTTGTCAAATAATTTAATACCCTTTTTGGACTTCAGTTCGACTGGAACTATTTCCCGGGTAAAGGTTCCATCCTGGGTAGCGCGGGTAGCACGTTGATGGCTTAAAAGAGCCAGTCCGTCACATTCTTCGCGGGTAATGCCGTATTTCTCAGCAATATTTTCGGCAGTCATGCCCATGTGTCCAGGTACCAGACGGTCTACCAGACCATCATGCAGCATAGCATCTTCAACACTGCCTGGGCCCATGCGATATCCCATTCTGGCTTTGGGAAGCATATAAGGAGCATTGGTCATACTTTCTACACCCACAACCAAGCTTATATCGGTTTTGCCCAGTTGAACGTTATGAATGGCTATATCCAAAGCGCGCATACCGGAGGCGCAGTTCTGGTTAACATTACAAGCATTACTTCTAACGGGGAGACCAACCGCCATACCAACCTGGCGGGCAGGCAGTGATCCCTGCATATGAGGATATACTTCGCCCATTACTATTTCGTCAATAGTATCTGCAGCCACACCCGCTCTTTTAATGGCTTCTTTGGCTACGGTAACAGCCAGTTCAATGGCCTGTACATCTTTGAGGCTGCCTTGAAATCTAGCGATAGGCGTTCTACACGCACCTACTATAACAACGTCTTGAATTTCCTTCATCATTATGAAATATCCCCCTTAATTTATTAAGATTATTATTTACTCTGGAATACCGGTTTTCTCTTTTCCAGGAAAGCTCCCATACCTTCTTTTTGATCCAAGGTGGAGGAACATATGCCGAACATGTCGGATTCTATGCTCATAGCTGTATCAAGATCAGCCTGCATCCCTTTGCCGATGGTAAATTTGGCGAAATTCACTGCCAAAGGTGCCTTTTTGGCAATCTTGGCTGCCATTTTCTTAGCTTCATCCATCAGTTGCTCAGCCGGATACACATGGTTTACCAGCCCTAGCCGGTAAGCTTCTTCAGCATTAATAGTGTCAGCAGTATAAGTAAGCTCTTTGGCCCGGCCTTCTCCAATTAAACGAGGCAGACGCTGGGTGCCGCCAAAGCCAGGGATAACGCCCAGACCAACTTCAGGTTGGGCAAACAGCGCATTATCCGCTGCCAGCCTGATATCACAGGCCATGGCTAGCTCGCAGCCACCACCCAGGGCAAAGCCTTTAATAGCTGCAATTACCGGTTTCTCCATGATTTCTATCATACGCATGGTCTTCTCCCCATAATCGGAGAATTCCCGCGCTTCAACTGCAGACAGAGGCTGCATATAGGCTATATCAGCACCAGCCACAAATGCTTTTTCTCCTCCCCCGGTAACGATCACGACTCTAATGGACTTATCTGCGGCAATATCCTCAACCGCCAATCTTATTTCAGTCAAAGTGTCCTTATTAAGGGCATTGAGAGCCTTAGGACGGTTAACGGTTAGGATCGCCAGGTAATCCTCTTTTTCCAGGATTATGTTTTCATAGGCCATTCTTAATTCCCCCATTTCGGTTTGGCTTTGTATAGTGGTGCAATCCAGGGTTTAATAATTATAGAAGCCCTTCTTGGTCTTCATGCCCAACCAGCCAGCCCGCACATACTGTTTCAACAGTCCAGAGGGACGATACTTGGGATCACCAGTTTCGCTATATAGGGTGTTCATAACCGCCAGGGCGATATCGCCACCGACCAGATCACAGAGGGTAAGTGGTCCCATTGGCCAGCCAGCACCAAATTTCATGGCAGTATCAATATCTTCAGCAGTGGCCAGTCCTTCATAAAGGATGGCACAGCCTTCGTTGATGGTGGGAACTAGGATGCGGTTAACTACAAAGCCCGGACCTTCTTTAACCCTAACTGGTTTTTTGCCAATCTCAATCGACAGATCCACAACAATTTGCATAGTTTCATCAGAGGTCTGCAAAGCAGGGATAACTTCAACCAGTTTCATAACATTGGCAGGATTGAAGAAATGCATGCCAACAACTTTGTCAGGTCTCTTGGTAATCGCGGCAATTTCAGTAATAGACAGTGAAGAGGTGTTAGTGGCGATAATCACTTCGGGAGCCATTAAGGCATCCAGTTTGGTGTAGATGTCTTTTTTGACATCCATATTTTCAAAAACGCCTTCAATGACGAAGTCGACATCTTTCAGTTCATCAAAAACAACTGTACCACTGATTTTGCCTAGAATAGCATCTTTGGTACCAGGAGCTGCTTTGCCTTTTTCTTCAGCTTTGGCCAGGCTTTTGCCAATGGCATTGATAGCTCTATCAATAAATTCTTGTTTAATATCAAAAAGTACTACCTCTTTACCGGCTGCCGCCAGTGCCCATGCAATACCCTGTCCCATTGTCCCTGCACCCAACATTGCAACTTTGTTTATAGCCATTAATATCTTCCTCCTCATTTAATAAATAACCATTAATAATGAAACCTAGAAATTTATTCCCTCCTTTCACTATCGAAATATCCTTGGGCTGATCTATATAAAGGTAGTAATGGATTAGCTATTTAAAAGCAGAAATATCTCTCCCTACCTGTTTAAGAGCAAAAACCATGCCAAGTAATTAGCGCAAGGCTGACAATCGACACGAAAAGGCGGCATACCTAGTTCTTAAGGTATGCCGCCTCCGGTTTTCGTTTTATTATTTTTACAGCTAGTATATCAAATCAATATAGAGTTTTAATCGACCAAATGTATTAATCGGGCCATATTCATGAGTTTATAGCAGTATATCAAAATAGGACAACCCACCTGGTTCATTGCATGTTCCATTTATATCCATATATTTTCATGCTAAATTCCACTAATACCACAAACCTATGCGCTTTTTAGACATTAATCTACTTGTTCAGTATATCAAAATAGGATAGTTGAATTTATTTCCTTCTACAAAACAAGAATGCACTTACGACTGATCCAGACCGTATTTTTCCAATTTTCGATAAAGGGCGGAAGTGTAAATACCCAGTATCTTTGCAGTCTGGACTTTGTTGCCGTTGGCTTTTTCCAAAGCTTGCAGGATAATTTTCTTCTCCAGTTGTTCAATGGAGTTCTGCAGAGGAGTGGGGGTTGTCTCCGCATCGTCCACTTCGAAATACGCTTTTTCGACCAGAACTGGAAAGTGCTTGATGGTAAGGCTGTCCTCCCGGTTCATATCGGCCAGATTAAGGGCTCTCTCCAGCAAGTTTTCTAATTCCCGCACATTACCGGGCCAATTATAATTCTGCATCAGTTCCACCGTTTTATGTGAAATGCTCTTGATCTGGGTACCGGCTACGGCATTTATCTTGCTCATCAGGGTTTCAACCAGCAGAGGAATATCTTCAGTCCTTTCTCTGAGCGGAGGTATATTTAAGCGGACCACATTAAGCCGATAATAAAGATCCTGGCGGAATTTGCCCTCTTCTACCATCTGCTCCAGGTCACGATTGGTAGCGGCAATAACTCGAACATTTATATAAATTGGTTTCGTTCCCCCGACTCGCTCCACCATTCTTTCCTGCAAAACCGACAACATCTTGGTCTGCATAGTGAGTGCCATGTCCCCAATTTCATCCAGTAAAATAGTTCCCCCCATGGCCAGTTCAAACTTGCCCGGTTTTCCGCCCTTGGCCGCGCCGGTAAAAGCTCCCTCTTCATAACCAAACAATTCGGACTCCAGCAGATGTTCGGGCAGGGCCGCACAGTTAATTCGTACAAAAGGATGAGTACTGCGGCTGCTGGCATTATGAATAGCATGGGCAAATAATTCCTTGCCGGTGCCGCTCTCTCCAGTAATCAACACAGTAGATCCCGTATGGGATATCTGTTCCGCCATGGACTTAACCTTAACAAAAGCCTCGCTCTCACCAATCAAATCTTTACATTGCCATTTGGCCCGATAACCCTGGCGTACTTCCTCTTTATAGATATTTAACTCTTTTTCGGTCTCCTGTAGCTTTTTCATCAGGATTTTGGCCCCCGACATATCCATAAATAGACTGCGACCGATAGCACCGATGATTTCCCCGTCTTTGATAACCGGCAGGCGGGTAACGATCGTGTCATTGCCAGCGATCTTAAAGATATCAGCCTGGTCGATACGGCCGGTCTTCAGAATCTCCGGCAGTTGGGAGGTGGGGGTAACAGCTAAAATATGTTTGCCCACTGCCTGGCTCTTCTCAAGGCCCAAAGCCTCTAGATAGCTCTGATTCATGGCGGTAATTATACCGTCTTTATCCACAATGACATAGAGCATATTCGGACTCTCAATCAGGGCTTCAGATATCGCTCGGAATTCCTTTTCGGTTTCCTGGAGTTGACTCATGAGAATCTTGGCTCCGGACATATCCAGGAAAAGGCTTTTGGCAATAGCTCCGATTACTTCCCCATCCTTCATGATGGGCATGCGGCTCATTATAGTATCCCGTCCATTGATAGGCCAGATAACCGCTTCATCTATTCGCCCGGTCTCCAGGACAGCGGGCAGCCCTGAGTTAGGTACAAACTCCAAAATATGCCTGCCCAGTACATCCTCCTTTTTTAAACCATAAGCATCCAGATAAGTCTGATTCATGGTAGTTATAAGTCCATCCTTATCCACGATAACATAAATCATGTAGGGGCTTTCGATCAGAGCTTCCTTCAAGGCCTGAAACTCTTTTTCAGTTTCCTGCAGCTTCTGCATCATAATTTTAGCACCGGACATATCTAAAAACAGACTTTTCCCTACGGCTCCGATGATTTCCCCATTTTTTAAAATAGGAACGCGGGTCACTATCGTATCTCTATCTTTTATGGGCCAGATATCAGCTTTGTCTATTCGACCGGTTCGTAATATTTCAGGAAGTTTGGAAGTAGGGGTTACATCCAGTATGTGTTTCCCTATAACATCCTTTTTCTCCAGGCCAAGTTCATCCAAATAGGTCTGGTTCATCATAGTGATTAAGCCCTCTTTGTTTACGCTCACGTAAACCATATAAGGGCTTTCAATGAGCGCATCAGAGTAAGCCCTGAATTCCTCTTCGGTTTCTTGTAATTTTTGCATCAAAATCCTGGCTCCGGACATATCCAGGAAAAAGCTTTGCCCGATTGCGCCAATTATTTCCCCATCCCTAATAATTGGCAGACGAGTCACCACCGTATCCTGATCATTAATGGGCCAGATATCCGCTTTGTCGATGCGTCCGGTTTTTAGAACTTCGGGCAGTTTCGAATGCGGCAAGACCTCCAGTACATACTTACCGATCGCCTGTTCTTTGGTTAAGCCCAATCGATCCAGAAACGTCTGGTTCATGACCGTAATATACCCATCTTTGTCGACCATAACCAAAGCCATATAGGGACTTTCCACCAGAAGTTTATTTATGTCTTTAGTGTTTACCTTAGGCAATCCAACCTGCCTCCTTCATATTTTGCAAAAGAAATCTTAATATCAGCTATTAATAGTAACCTCTCCTATTTTAACTGCTAATAAGAAGTAAAGAAACTATAGAATCTGTTCTCACAAGAACTTGGGATCGGTAGTTTTAAAGGCATGCCTTTTCACAAATCCCGCACCCATTACACGCAGATTTTGCGTAGTGAGATAATAGGGCTAAAAGAAAGACAGAAGCGTGGTTAAAATGATTAAGGTCTTCGTGTAAGGCAGCTTAATGGCAGAGGGCCGTTATGACCAACATTATCTGCAGAGGCAAACATTCCTGGGCAAAGGTTTTACTGTGGGATATAAAAAATATATCCTCGATGGTGGCCTGGATAGTTAGCTGCCGGTTTTGTGTCCAAAAACTGTATGCGAACTGCTATTTCCCTAAACCAATCTATTCCATGGACGTGAACTTTAATCCCAAAACACCTGATATAATCAAAAAAATAAAAAACAATTTTAATAAACTTTTAGGTTCATTAAAAAATAAAATGCCAACAATAACCGCACCTATACTACCAATTCCTGTCCAAATTGAATAAGCTGTTCCGAGTTGAAAACTTTTTAATGATATGGAGAGAAAAAGCAAGCTTGCCAAGGCAAACATAAAGGTTAAAACCGTAGGAACAATTTTCGTAAATCCAGCCGAATATTTCATAGTAATTACCCATAACACTTCTAATGTTCCTGCCATAAAAATTAAAAACCATTTCATTTTAATACCACATTTCATCCATTTCATCGATTCTAGCATATGCTTGCTTTTTGGTCATCTTTAAGCTTCACAGAGAAATCCACGGAGCATCTCTTTGTCATCTTACCATACCGGCTTGATTCTAGCCTTGCATGTTTACTCAAAACTGGATGTCGTCCAACAATTCAGCCCTTCATCGCCGCTGAGGGCAAATAACGTAATGCCGAACGGGACTCCTTCCGCTGCAAAGCCGGCAGGAACCGCAAGCGCGCAAAGGTCGAGAAGGTTACAATGGTTTGTGTACCGGCCCATGTCACTATTCCTACGGATGGGGTCGTTGCGGACCTGTTCACGAGTCCACGTTCCCGCACTTGTAGGCATCACAAGGACCGCGTTTTGAAACTCGCTCCTCACCCGCGCTCTGATTGCGTATATCTCGTGAATGGCCTGGAAAAGTGAAACTGCGTCATATCCGACCCCGCCACGCAAAATTTTCTCCGTCACATCCCATACTTTGCCCGGATGGGACTGGATAAATTCTCCCAAATCAGCCCAGCGTTCGGCTACCCAGGGCCCTTCATACAGAATAGCGGCAGCATGTTCGAGGGGCGAACAATCTATTTTCTTTACAAGCGGCCCCCTATTTTCAATTCTTTCAAGCGCCGCATGCCAGGCTTTTTTGTAACCCTGCGCATACGGCCCGAAAAATTCTGGTTCTTCTTGCGGAATGAGGATAAATTCCGGTTTTTGGTGGAGCGGAGCCTCATATGGCTTGGACCATGGGTCTCCGGGCTCATAACCCCTTGCTGCCTTATCAACGATTTCACAGTCTTCCAATGAATTGGCCAGCGCCGTTACACAATCGAGGCTGGCGCATGCCGGCACAACTCCGGACAATGGCCAGGCCCCACAACTTGGTTTCCATCCAAAAAGGTTGTTGAGAGCAGCCGGTACACGACCAGACCCGGCTGTATCCGTACCCAGGGCAAAAGCCGCCTGCCCTTGGGCAACGGCAACCGCCGAGCCGGAACTGGATCCGCCGCTGATGAGATCTTCCTGGAGCGCGTTGTGTACTTCCCCGTAAGGGCTGCGAATACCTACCAATCCCGCTGCAAACTGATCGAGGTTGGTTTTGCCTACCGGAATGGCCCCGACCTGAATCAGCCGTTTAACAACCACCGCACTGTCTTGCGGCGTGTAGGCGTAAGCAGGGCATCCCGCCGTTGTCGGCACTCCGGCCAGATCAATATTGTCCTTGATGGCAAACGGAATTCCCCACAAGGGGCTGTCCTCGAACTGAATTGCAGCCAGGCCTTCAAGATACGGGCGGATAAACTCCATATCCGGAGGGGTAATCCAGATATTCATATCTTTTGTTCGGCGAGCGCAGCTGATGATTTTTTCAACGACTTCGGCAGGATCAAGGGTTTTGCTTCGATATTGCTCCCGCAGCCACGGTATTGTTATTATAACTGGCAGTCCGCTCATGATTCAACACTTCCTTCTTTGCTGAGATATACCAGTACATGTCCGGGATTCACTATATCGCTTGGCTTGACCGCCACTTTTTCTACTCTTGCATCAAATGGCGCCGTCTGTGTAATCTCCATCTTCATGCTTTCCATAACGACAATCGGCTGATCCTTTTTCACCCGGTCTCCTGCATCCACCATCACTTTCCAAATGCTTCCCGGGTATTTGGCGCAGACTTTATCCGCTCCCGCAATCAGGTCATCACCGTTGTCTTCCGCAGCCTCGGTCTGGTCCGAATCAAACTCATCCAACCCCAGCCGATTCCACTGCTCCCGCTCCGCATTGAATGAGGCCTGTTGGTTCGCTTTAAATTTTACAGTTTCCTCCTTGATGCTGTCCAGATAACGGAGATACTCGCCAAAATCAAACGTCGTTTCGGTTATTTTTACATTAAATTTCCCTCTCAGAAAATCTTCGCGCATTCCCAAAAGCTCTTCGCCGTGAACGGGATAGAACCTAATCTGGTCAAAAAATCGCAGCAACCAAGGCTTCCCTTTCTCAAAGCATTGGGTTGAACGCAGCCTGTTCCACATTTGTACGGTACGCCCAACCAGCTGGTAGCCTCCGGGTCCCTCCACGCCATACACGCACAGATATGCTCCGCCGATACCCACTGCGTTTTCGGGAGTCCACGTACGGGCGGGATTGTATTTGGTAGTAACCAGCCGGTGCCGCGGGTCAATTGGGACCGCGACCGGCGCCCCCAGGTAAACATCACCTAATCCCAGCACCAGGTAAGTGGCGTTGAAAAGGATATCGTACACGGTCTGCAAGCTTTCCAGACCGTTAATTCTGCGGATAAATTCAATATTATCAGGGCACCACGGCGCATCGGGGCGCACATTTTGCTGATACCGCTGCATTGCCAGTCTCGCGGCCGGGTCATTCCAGGAAAGAGGAAGCTCCACAATGCGCGAAGGCACTCTTACGGATTCCAGCGGCGGCAGATTGTTTTCTATGACAATAATTTTTTTGCAGGCCTCTTGAATACTGATTTGGCTACTATCGATATGAATCTGCAGCGAACGGATACCTGGGGTAAGATCCTTAACCGGGATGGAGTCATTCTCCCTGACCGCCTGCATCAAGGAATGAGCCCGAAACCTCAGCCGAAGGTCAAGCACCATGTCGTCAAACTCCACCAGTAAATACTCATCGCCCGCACAGCGGATGGTCACAGGAACCGGGCGCTCTTCTTCCCGGTATAATATGGGATAATTAGCTGGAAGCACCCGGCCGGGAGCAGACAACCTGACTTGCTCAAATTCTCTTTGCCCCTGCGCAATCCGCTTGAGTGAGACATCCTGTTGCTGCCGAAGCCCCTGTGCTTCCTCCAGGGTCAGCAGGCAAAATGAAACCTCATCGCCCGGATGAAGTTGGCCGATTTTCCACAGCTCCGCCGATGCTGTTGTTACCGGACATACAAAACCTCCCAGGCTTGGTCCGTCTGGTCCCAGCAAAATCGGCATATCCCCTGTCATATCGAGCGCACCAACGGCATAGGCCGTGTCATGAATGTTGGAGGGATGAAGGCCTGCCTCCCCGCCATCCTGCCGGCTCCATTCCGGCGCTGGTCCCACCAGCCGGACGCCCGTGCGCGAGCTGTTAAAGTGGACTTTCCATTTTACAGACACCAGCTGTTCCAGATAACCGGGCTTTAGGAATTCTTCAGTGCAGTGTGGGCCCGGTATTACGCCGATCGACCATTGGTTATCGATCGGCGGCCTGCTTTCGATAGTAAGTGGCTGCATATTTAGGGTTCCGTTGCTGTTCGGTTTGATTGGTATGACATCGCCCTCACGCAGGGCCCGCCCTCCGAATCCGCCAAAGCCTCCGAGGGTAAAGGTAGAAGCACTCCCGAGGATCTCCGGGGCATCCACCCCGCCCTCAATGAGCAGATAAGTGCGCATACCCCGCACGGCTTCACCAAATGTCAAGACCTGCCCAGCTTTCGCATTCAACGGACAATACATTGGAACAGGCTCACCGTCAAGCGTCGCGCCCATCTCAGCTCCCGTCACACAGAACCTCACGTCTCCTCTGAAACGGTAACTGCCGCCTTTGAGCGTCAACTCGATTCCGGGCGTACCCTCAACATTTTCCAACAGCAAATTGCCGATTCTAAACGACCATGAATCCATGGGCCCGCAGGGAGAAACGCCCACATCCCAATAGCCCGTTCTTCCCGGATAATCCTGGACAGTCGACTGGATGCCTCCACCCAGTACCTCCAAAGCCGGGTATTCAGGCAGAAAACCGTCCAACATGCGAGTATTCAGAAAACCCTGCTTATAATCATCGCGTATGACCAAAGCGCGCAGATATTCCACATTGGTGGTTAATCCGTAGATTTTTGTCCCGGCGAGCGATGCTACCAGTTTTGCCTGCGCATCTTCCCGGTCTTTTCCTTTGACAATGATTTTGGCCAGCATGGGGTCGTAAAGGGGCGTGACTTCGCCGCCATCCTGTATCCAGGTCTCCACCCTGGCTTCTGGCGGGAAAACCACCTGGTCAATACGGCCGGCACTTGGCGCAAAGTTATTGCTGCAATCCTCGGCATAGATACGTGCCTGAATGCTGTGCCCGGCCGGATGTGAAGGCAGTGACGACAAGCTGCTGATTTCACCGGCAGCCTCCAGAATCATCCATTCTACCAGATCAATACCATAGACTTCTTCTGTAACCCCATGTTCAACCTGCAGCCGCGTGTTAACCTCCAGGAAATAAAATTGCTGGTCGCTGGTATCGTAGAGAAACTCAACCGTTCCGGCACTATGGTAACCCGTTGCCCTGGCCAGCCTGACGGCCGCTGCATGCATGCTTTTTTGGACGTTGGGGGGAAGGTTGGGCGCGGGAGTCTCCTCCAGAACCTTTTGATTGCGCCTTTGCACCGAACAATCACGTTCCCCCAGGGCCACGACTTCACCGGAACGGCTCCCGAAAATCTGAACTTCAATGTGCCGTGCTTCTCTGATATATTTTTCAATAAATACGCCGTCATCGCCAAAATTGGTTTTGGCGAGGCGCTGGACCGATTCCAGGGATACGCGGAGTTCTGCCTCATTTTCGCAAATTCTCATGCCGATGCCGCCCCCTCCGGCCGTACTTTTAAGCATGACCGGATAACCGACGCATGAGGCCTCCTTAACTGCGGTATCGGCGTCCGCAAGCAATCCCGTTCCCTTCGGGAGCGGCACTCCGGCTTTTTGGGCGGCAAGCCGCGCGGAATGCTTTAACCCGAACAATTCAAGCTGTCCGGGAGACGGCCCAATGAAAATGATGCCATGGCGGGCACATTCCCGGGCAAAATTGGCATTTTCACTCAAAAATCCGTAACCCGGATGAATAGCCTGGGCGCCGGTATCAATGGCCGTTTTTAAAATCAGCCCGGCATTCAGATAGCTGTCCTTAACGGGACCGCTGCCGATTAGTACGGCTTCATCGGCCCCGCTGACATGAAGACTGTCCTGGTCCGCTTGCGTGTATACGGCCACCGAACGAATCCCCATGTTTGATAGAGTATGTTCAATCCGGCAAGCAATTGCTCCCCTATTTGCTATTAAAACTTTATTAAACATTCTAATTCCTTCCTGTCGCCGCATAACAAATACTGCCATTGGCGGCGCATTGGAGTTTTAGCTTCTCATCTATACTTTTATTGGTTCCAAACCAGCAGACGTAGCGGTGTAGGATTATATGCATTGCAGGGATTATTAAGCTGCGGACAGTTGCTGAGCAGAACCATCACACTGCATTCAGCCCTGAACTCCACATAATACCCGGGTGCCGAGATCCCGTCGGCAAATTCAAGCTCGCCTTGCGGCGTAACGGGGACGTTCATAAAAAAATCGGTATTGGGGGCCAGGTCGCGTTTATTGTACGCGTAACCTCCGCTGTACTTGGCAAACTGTAGCATAAAGGTATCCCTGCAGTTATGCATGTACTCAATATCTCTGGAATAACGCACCGTATTGCTTTGGGCGGAGCAGGAACCGCCAAGGGTATCGTGGCGCCCGCAGGTATCCGCTATAATGGTCAGCAGCGGTTTTCCTGATTCCGCACGTAAAACCGAGCCCAATGTCAAGAATATATTGGATTGCGCCGTTATCGTAGCCGGTACACTATAATGATCCTGTGGGTTTTCAGCGTCATAGAACATGGTGTCGGCAGCCTGGTTGCCGCCAACATCCACAATGCGAAGCACCTGATTCGGCTCCAGCCTGTACATCCAGCCATCTCCGGCTGGTATCACCACGTCATATATTGCATTCTCTGCTATTCTGGGGCTTTCTGTTTTCTTTAACTGAACCATATTCCTACCTCCTATCCCTTAACCAATCAAGGTATAATAATCCCAAGTGTTTTCAAAAGCCCGTCTGTTTTCCGACCGGTGGTTTACGCAATAGTCCAGTGCATCAACCGGCATCGCTGGCAGGACTTCAAAATCGACAGGGACAGACGGGTATTCGCTGCGCGGATCCAGCGGATTCGGCGTATTGGATAAAATCAGCAAGACGTCCATCTCGGTGCGAAGTATAACCATGGCGCCCTTTTGGCAATGTTCCTTTACATAAACCATATTGCCCGCCTCATCGCACATTACTTTAGAATAAAGATTCACCGGCGGAGCCATATCGCGAGGTTCCAATCCATTTTTAACCAGCTCCACCATAAAGTTTTCATAGCCGCTGCGGAGCCAATCATTGCGCATATGCTGATAGTCGGTTTTTTCATACTTCATATCTGTCTGTTCCCGCGTGGTTACGCCGGTAATCGTGTCATGCCAGCCCAAGCTGTCTTCTACGATGCTGGCCAGCACCCGCCCGTTGTCGCTCAGCAAAACGTCGCCTTTGGTCAGGTGCATGGTATGTTGGGCTTTCATCGTATCCGGCATATTGTACTTCTCGCTAAAATCGAAACGATTGAAAAATAGGGCGGCCAGATTGGCACCTGCTGCAAGTGAGGTGAATCTCAGCAGTTTCTCTTTGCCAATGTGACCGGACCACTTTTGACCGGGGCGCAAAGTTGTTTTCCAAATGGTATTCACAAAAACCAACTCCTTCTCCATTTATTGATAAAACAAAACCCAGGAGTGCCGTATGGCCATTCCTCCCGGGTTTTTCTCCCTCCGTGTACGCTCCTCCATAGGAACGCGTCTTCTCTCGGACCAGGCCGGAATAATTCTCCGCGGAACCCTAGAAGACATTTCTTTCTCTTCTTTTTAGATCTCTTGGTTTGTATTCAGGCTTTACAGCAAAGCGGCTATTCTTCGTCTGTAATCCATAAATTTAACCGTTTCTTTAAGTTCAAGTTCCCGCTTGTAAGGCAAATAAATAGGAATATTAGCCTTTATTATGCTGGGCCGGGCGCTCATCACATAAACCCGGTTGGAGAGGAAAACCGCCTCTTCAATATCGTGAGTGATAAACACAACCGTAGGTTTTTCCTCCTGCCAGATCTGCCTCAGCAAAAGCTGCATTTCCGCCTTGGTCTGCGAATCCAGCGCCCCGAACGGCTCATCCATCAAAAGGACTTTCGGGCTATTGGCCAGCGCCCTGGCAATAGCGACCCGCTGTTTCATACCGCCCGATAGCTCTTTGGGATAGCTTTTTCTAAACTCTTGGAGCTTGATAATATCAAGATACCGATCAACGATTTCATTCGCTTTCTCTTTGGGCATTTTTTTAATATTGAGGCCAAAGCGAATATTGTCCTCCACCGTAAGCCAGGGAAAAAGAGTATATGACTGAAAAACCATACCCCTATCCGCGCCGGGCTCCTCAACTGTTTGATCATCCACCAGTGCAGTCCCCCGGGTAGCATTGTCGAGCCCGGCCAGAATTCGCAGCAGCGTTGATTTTCCGCATCCAGAAGGCCCGACGATGCTCACAAACTCATTATCCAGAATTTCAATGCTCGCGTTCTCAATAGCTACGGTTTCTATTTTTTTATTAACATAGGTTTTGCCAAGATTATTTACATAAATCTTGCTGGTTGCCATATGCGCCTCTATGGAGGCGGTTTGGTCAGGTTTTACAGCTTTTTTCCTGCCGAACATTATTCGCCACCACCTTCTGCCCACGGGAATATCTTGCGGTTAGCCAACGAAAACAGCCTGTCAGTAACCAGACCGAGGAAACCGATAACCAGAATGCCGCCGAATATAGCGTCGGTTCTGAGATAGCGCTGAGCTTTCAGGATACTGTAGCCAAGTCCACTGTTGGCAGCTACCAACTCCGCCACCGTCAGATATGTCCAGGCCCACCCGATCATAATACGTAGTGTGTCCATGGTTCTCGGCGCGATGGCCGGAAGGATAACCTTCATAATAACCGTCTTCCGGGAGGCTCCGAGGGTATAGGCGGCACTGAGCAAATCATCCGGAACTGCCCGAACACTATCCGCCATCATAGGAATCAGCTGGAATAGAGTACCCATAAAGATGACCGCTATCTTGGCCGTCTCGTTGATCCCAAACCAAACCATAATTAATGGAACAAAGGCCGGAACCGGCATATAACGAATAAATTCTGCTAATGGCTGGATAAGGGCATCGGCGAAATTGAACGTTCCAGCCATAACTCCAAGAGGAATCCCGATAAGCGCCGCGAGGAGAAAGCCCATAATAATCCGATAGGAGCTGATTCCAATATCCGGCCAAATGGTTCCGGTCCCAAATACATTAATCAGATAATGAAGAACTGACCCGGGTTTGGGCAGAAAGATCTGGCTTACCAGCCCGGATTCACTTAGCACAGTCCAGATAACAAGAATCAGTAAAAAGACTCCTGCGGCGACGGCATAGTATACTTTCAGATCGATTTTTTCACGAATTCTGAAAAGGTTCCTCAACTTGATAACCTTCTTTCTGTTTCCGCTCTATTTCTGGGCCAAGGCCTTGGTATCAGGCACGGCGAAATTTTTTCTTGATTGGCTGATATTATTCATAAAGGAAGTATCAATCAGATCCGAGGGATTACCTGGAATAGTGTCAACCATTTTAACATTCATCAGGAACTTGGCGGTTTCGGTCAGCGTATAGGGCAGATACTGGTAATTATCAACTTTCTCGGTCACGGCAGTAATATTGTCCTGAATAGAGAATAGCTTTGATCCCGCCATCATTTGTTTCATATCGGCCGGTGAAACTTCTGCCTGCTTCGCCATGTCAGCCACAGCTTTGTCAGGATTGCTATTGTAAAACTCCAGCGCATCATAATAAACGTTGATGATATTTTCTACATCCTTGCGATTACCGTCAATAAGGCTCTGATTTGCAACCAATAGGTCCGGAATAAGCCCCGGGGTATTTGCAGAACTGTAAAGCAAGTGATTTTCTTTGCCGCCGAGTGCCAGCGAAAGGGACGGTTCCCAAACGCAAGCCGCATCCACCTTGCCTGCCAGCATAGCCGTACCGCTGTCATTGACGGTCATGTTGGTATACTTGATATCACTTTCTTTCATTCCAGCCGACTCAAGGGCCTTAAGCAGGAAAAAGTGCTCAATCGTACCATATTCGGTTACAACGTTTAGTCCTTTCAAGTCCTGAATAGTCTTAAATTTGTTATTGGCGACAAGTCCGTCCGCTCCGTTTGAATTATCGTTGATCTGGACAATTTTGAACTTGACTCCCTGATTATACGGAGCAATAGTATCGCAGGCTGCAATGTTCAGCATATCAATTTGTCCCGTATTAAACGCCTGCAAGCTATCACTATATACCGGGAAATACTTCAGCGTTACCTTGAGCCCGTATTTATCAAACAGATGTTCCTCCTGGGCAATATACCATATGTACCAAGCCGGATATGGAGAAGTTCCAATAGTAATGGTTTTTGCATTACTGGCGCTTTCTGTAGACGGAGTTTTCTCTTTACCGCAGCCAGTCGCCGAAATTAACAATATTATTGTCAGTAGTATTAAAGCGATTTTTTTCATATTAATAACCCCCTTTTATTATTTAAGCCAACTATTTTCTCTAATCGCCGGAAAATTGTCCCGAATCCGGAATATTAGTCAGACCAGTACGTCTTCATTTTCTTCTCCGGTTCGCAACCGAACCGCCCTATTCACTGGAATGATAAATATTTTGCCGTCACCCTGTTGTCCGGTTCTGTTCAGTTTTATAACCGTTTCAGCCAACAGTGCTTCATCGTCATCGTTGATGTATACGATGATCATTTTTTTGGTCATAAAGCGATGGGTTCCTTTTATGTCATTTAAAAGGCTGCCATCGGCAATTGAAAACTCTACTCTCATATTGCCTCTGCCCAGAACATTTACCGAACTGAATGCATAAAATCCCTTTTTTTCTAATTCTTCAACGGTTTTTCGATATAAATTCGATCGGATGATGATAACTGCCTTTTTCATGTCTTCTCACCTCACTGCAAACTTTTTATTACATACTAAAGCTCCTCTTTACCGCTGCTGATGGTATAAGCCTTACTGACAGGCGTTACAAAAACTTTCCCATCACCAAAGGTACCGTCATTGGATGTCTTTGCCTTATGCATGATGATAGATATGACCTTTTCCTCTTCGGGGTCTTCTACAACCAGCATAATCAATTCCTTGGGCAACTCCTCATAATGGAGGTCCTTTACTTTCAAGCCCTTCTGTTTTCCTCTTCCCAGGACGCTTACCCGAGTAGCAGCGGAAAAACCCTGCTCCTGCAGACCAAGAAGAACCTCATCCGCTTTTTCAGGACGGACAATTGCTTCAATCATAATCATTTAAATCCACCTCTTTCCATAAAAGCAAAAAAAGCAAAGGGGTTGTTTGCGGATAACAGCCCCTTTGCGATTTTGCTGACTAACTTTATTGAATTTTCTTAATTGTAAACCTTATAGCTACTATAAGGTCAAGCATTTTTCTAAATTTATTTATTGGAATTTTTTACGGGAATTTGAATTTCGCTGATATATTCATATTCATAATCCGAATAAGCCTTGTCGGTAATAATCAGCACCAGACCATCGCCAGTAATTTCATACTGGTTTTCGTTAATCCAACAGGTCAACTTTCTAAAATGGGCATCTATATCCTTATATGTCCCAACAAACACCATAGTAGCATAGCTGGAATTGGGAAGGGTTATGGTGGAAATGCTTTTCGGTTTTTCATATTCAAAAACCATGAAAATGCCTTTAAAATTGGAATATTCCCCTTTTTCAATCTCGGTTTTTCCAACCACGGAGCCGAATGGGTTTAAATAAAGATCATCTATATTCTTAAGCTCCATTTCAAGTTTTTTTATTCCAAATTCATGCTCCGCGTAAATATCGCCACCTCCAAACGTAAAATACAGCATCTGCCGTTCCGGCATATTTTGAATCCGGCATTTTCCCAAGATATCCTTGTCGAGATAATTGTTTATCATCCTGAACACGGAGTCGATCTTCTTCTTTTTGATCTTTAGGCGGGCGATTTCATTATTAATAAACGATATCCTCTGCTCAAGCAGGCCTGACATGGATATAAGGTCCCGATTCTTAAAGTATTCCTTAATTTGCTTAAGTGGCATACCCATACCTTTCAAAAACAATATGGATTCAAGATGTGCAAACTGCTCGATACCGTAATACCGGTATCCCGAAGCATCATCAGTATAGGACGGTTTAAACAAATCGATTTTGTCATAATACCTCAACGTTTGGGCCGAAATATCATGAATTCTCGCCATTTCGCCAATTAAAATCTTAGGCTTCATCTGCGTTCATCCTTCCGCTAAAGATAATCAGGCGGTGCCTACTAGCTGTTATAAACAAACAACCGCCGGCAGATACGCTTTTAACCTCTTTGCCGGCGGTTTTATATGCTGAAATTCAAAGTATGAAGTTATTCTGTGACAAACGATGACCCCGCTGGTGAATAATTGCACCAGCCTCCATACTGTGTGATTTCCTCTGCGTGTTCACAGGCGTAGGATTCGCTCAGGAAACCGGTTACTTCTGTTCCGTCACTCAGTTTTATCTTGCCAAAGCAAAGAGGGGCGGGAATCATAGCAACAAAGCTCCCGAAACGGTCAGCCGACATTTTCCAGATCTCAACCTGAATAGCAGCGCCTTCGGAACTTACTTTGAGCAAACCTGGCTTTACGGGAACCGTATTCAGCTTAAACAGTCGGTAGCAGCTGGCGGTGAGAGCTTCCCGTACAAAACATGCGCTGCGCTCCTTCAATTGCCAGTCAAGCGGGTATCCCCGCATATGAAGTCCACAAACCGCGACCAAAACAAAATCATCTTGAACAGACTCTTTTTGCTTCATATACATCTTCTCCCCTAGATTCTGAACGTAACGTACCTCTCTCGTTATACATGCAATCCCTCTAATGGTATATAAAGGCAATGGTGTCCTATTTTGACAGCATTGCCTCCAATTATACTAATAATTATTATCACAATAGTCCTAATCTGTAAACACCCGGATAGAATTAACCAGTGATAACCAACTTAGGAAAAGTAGTTTTAGAGATAGGAAAAGCCCAGGATAGTAACATAATGTAAAGATTAGGCATAAATTGAATTAAATTTATAATCAAATGTTGTAGGTTTGTTCTAATAACAAAGGGAGGAATGGCAATGAGTAAACTTACCCATCATCAAGGGCATGAGTGGAAGTTTAATCATAAAAACAAAGGCAGCAGGTATAATATCCCCAGCAATCGTTTCACTATTATTATGGATCAAGGCAACTACAATGATTATTACAATCACCAAAAATATAGTGACAATAAAGAGTATTACAAAAAACCACCAGAACCTGAACTAACTTATTGCGATAGTCCACCTGAGCATCATCAGTGTGTAGCTCGGTGTGGTGAGTTGGTGATAAATGGAGATTTCGAAAATCGGCCAGATCCCTTTTGGGGCTGGGTAATCAAATCCGGAGTAGAAGAGATTGATCCAGATATAGGCGAACTCGCCCACCAGGGTCTAAATGCCGCCAGAATGGGTTTCCCTGACCCTCACGCCATTCTTTACCAGGATGTACCAGGTATCTGCCCGGGGATATACTATCAGCTGAATTTCTACCTAAGTGCAGCAACCGAATTCGGTAATGCCCCGATAAGTGTACGTCTGGAATTCCTGGATCATCGCAAATATTCGCTGGAACGCCCCGCAATTCGGCTTCTAATCCCCGGGGATAGTCTGAGCAGCGTTGCATTTACCGGCTTTAATAATTCCACCCGTGTTCCTGCACCACCTGAGACCCGTTTTGCTCGGCTCAGCTTTGAAATAGATACTCATAACCATACCGATAGATATGTCCATCTTGATGATGTGTCTCTAATTGCCATTTGGAACCCCCGAGAAGGAAGAGAAGATTTCTAGATAGAAAAGGCAATCTAGAGTCAGTCCGCTCTGGATTGCCTTTTTGTCACGAAAGTTTACGGCTCTAATAGCATTCATCACTAAATTCCTTAATAATATAAATTGGTCTTTTTTTGGTTTCCAAATATGTTCTAGAAAGATATTGACCAACTATCCCAGTGCAAAACAGCTGAATACCAGTAATAAAAAGTATAATGCATATCAATGCAGGCCACCCGCTGGCAGAACCACCCCAGAATATTTGCCGGACAGTAAAGATGCTGATCATCAACATTGCCACCAAAAAGAAAACAACTCCAATAATTGAGGCAATAGCCAGGGGAGTTGTAGAAAATGCCATAATGCCATCCAAGGAATATAAATAGAGCTTCCAAAACGACCATTTGGTCTGCCCGGCAACACGTTCCCGATTGTCATATTCGATCCATTTGGTTTTAAAACCTACCCAAGCAAAAATTCCTTTGGAAAAACGGTTATACTCACAAATCTGTAGTATGGAGTCCACCATTTGACGAGTCATTAAGCGAAAATCTCGTTCTCCATCAACAAGTTCAATATTAGAAATGCGATTTATAATACGGTAAAACTGTTTAGCAAAAAATGACCGTACCGGCGGTTCACCTTTTCGAGTGGTTCTGCGAGTAGCTACACAGTCGTAACCTTCATCCGTTATCATATGATACATATCTTTGATCAGTATAGGCGGATCCTGCAGATCAGCATCTATAATAGCCACATAATCACCGCTGGAATTTTTCAGCCCTGCAAAAATTGCTGATTCCTTCCCGAAATTTCTTGAAAATGACAAATACTTAATCCGCCCGTCTTGTCTCTGCAATTCTTTTAGTAAATTCAAGGTTCTATCTTGGGAACCATCATCAATAAAAACAAATTCATACATAATAGCTGGCATTTCCACGGCCAATTGAACGACCTCATCATAAAAATATTGCAGGGCGTCCTGCTCGTTATAGCATGGTACTACTATTGATATCTTCTTCATAAAATCACTTCTCCTTGACCCTTATCTTGAAAAACAATTCGTTTACTAAGCCCATAATTCAAAACAATTACAACTACATTGGCAATTATCTTGACCAATAGATCATTATAATGAAGAAAATCAATCATCACATACATAGTAATCGTATCCACTAGCCCCGAAAACAGGCGACAGCCAATAAAGGTTAAACATTCCTTAATAATAAATACTAAACCCTGGCCCTTACTGGCAAAAACGAATAATCGGTTAGTCACATAAGCGAAAAGCACTGATACAATCCAGGCCACGACATTACTCGCCAGGTATTGTATTCCCCCCAGCTTAGTTAAGCTGAAATAGGCAATAATGTTTACCAACGTGGTTAAGGCTCCGAAGACCAGATACAATATAACTGTCTTATATTTTTGATATTTTTTTAACATTTACTTTCCCTATTAATAAAGGCGCTGTGATAAGTATTACACCGGCCGAATTTTTCCGCTCCAGAACAGCTTGGTATAATTTTCCTCTATTGATATTATTGAGCATACTTTGCCCAATAAATGGTTATCCTATGCATGAGTTATTAATCTTTATTTAGCGGTATGAAGAGGAAGGTTTTAATGAAATCAGAAGAACGAACCATGAAGTATTGGCGGCTGGCTTTAGGATTGTTGACAGTGGCTATAATTACATATGTGCTTTTCCAATATCCACAGCCAGGAATTGCAGACCAGGGTGACTTTGATCGGGTAATGAACGTGTCCGGATTAAGACTGCCGATAGAAAATTTAAATGACCCCAATTTTATCAGGTTTCTAAATTACCCCGTAACCGACTACCAAATCTATAATCTGAATATATCGAGTCTGGTAAATAGATTAAAAGCAACCAGTATAACCTACCTAATTACATTCGTAAGCTTAATATGCAAAATGTTCGGACAGGATACATTTAAAACCGGATATTTAGCCATTGCCTACGTTATTATGTACGTCTCATCACTGTATGTGCTAATGAAATATCTCCATTTAGAAAATAAAGTTAAGCTGCTATTATTTGCTTTAATCGCTCTATTGGTAGGCTTGGACGGTAATTATTTGGTGTGGTTTAACAGTTTATATGGCGAGCCTATGATGATAACAACTCTGATGTTATATATTGCGGCCTGGGTCTACTACATATACCATCGCAATGTATTAAAATCGGAAGAGCAAATATTCTCCAAGATCATATTCATCTTCTTGGCTGCATATTTGTTTTTAGGTTCTAAAATGCAGGTATTATCGGCATTGCCAATAATATTAATTATGGTTGGAAAGCTGCTGGGGGACAATAGACGCTTATTCAAACCACATCAAATGTGGTTATTAGGCTTTTTGTATTGTCTCTTTATCGTATATCCTCTTAACTTAAATCTAAACGATCAAGATAACAGCAATAGACAATACAATTCCGTGTTTTATGGGATATTGAAAGAATCACCAAATCCAGCTCAAGACCTAATAGATATGGGCTTAAATCCCGATATGGCTGTGGATGCTGGCAAACATGCATTTCTTGATAAGAGCCAATATATTAAATATGTTCCGCGTACCCAAATTACCCAACAAGAATTCTATAGTAAAATAAGCAATGGTAAACTGGCAAAATTTTATGTTACCCACCCCGCCAGATTCCTGCAGGGCATGGAATATACAGCCGGCCAGGCATTTACAACAACTACATTTTTAGGCAAGTATCCAAGAGTATATAGTGAAGCGCCGGTGAGAGAATTTAATAGATTTACCCTGTGGTCTACCTTCAGAGAGCAACACCTTCCCAAACACTTATGGTTTTTGCTATTAACCTATACAGTTGTTTTCGCAGTCTCACTATTTATATATTTAAAGAATCAGGGATTTCAGGAGGTAAAAGCCAGGATACAGCTGCTGTGGGGAATAATGATGATAGGCTTAATTCAATTTCCCATGCCCTATGTAGGAAATGGCCAGGCAGATACTTCCAAGCAACTCTTCCTATTTAACTTTGTATTTGATGTAATACTGATTGTTGCAGTCTGCTGGTGCTTGAGTAGATTGATGGACTTTTATTATGCATGGATTTTACAGCCAAGCCGTTCCGGGGCATCAGAATGCAGCCGGAGAACGGTTTGATCAGCCTCAATCTGCGGGCAGTCGAACAGAAAATGTTTAAGCCCCTCCAATCTCGGAGGAGCCTATTTCGTAAATTGACAAATACCATCTCCTAAATTGATTATCAAATGGAAATCAACTTATGTCAGTGAACTTTAGAAGATTCATCGTCTTTATTACATAGATCCGGAGCAGGATCCGAGCTCGGATTCTGCTCCGGCTTCGATCTATAAGTAGATAACCGCTTGCATCGGGGGCATTTAATCTGTGCTTCTCCATCCAGTACGCCCAAAAATTTGCCGCAGAATGGGCATTTCATCTCATTCATGGGGAGGGCCTCCTTTGATATTTGACTTCATTTTCTTCAAGATGTCATATGTTTTGCTCTTATTTATCGGGCGCTCCCTGCAGGTACGTTCCAGGCCAGACACTATTGTAAAATCTGGTCAGGGCCATTCTCCTGTTTCATAATCTCTGTCCGCATCAGAAGGAGTTCTTTCTCTATGAATTCTTTTATGATCTTCAGCAGACCCAGGTCTTCATTATCGGTAAATCTATACATCATACTTTTCTCCTCCTCAATCAGATAACACAAATTTGCAAAACAGTCACCTATTCAATAAAGTATCTTTCTTTTCGGGACACGCTATAAACTATTGCAATATGTATGCCAAAAAATGAAAGGGTAGATAAACCCCGAAATGAAGGGCTTAATTATTTTAGCTGTAAATGATATCGGTATAAATTTCCCATTCAGAAGTGTTCATTTTGCCTATAAGTAAAGGCCGGCTGTAATATACTGGGCGTCACGGTATTTAGGCAAATAATCCATGGTCTGTGGTCAAATTTCTAATCCATATTTACACTGGCAAATTTATGCAATAATCTACCCCCAAATTTTGGCACAAAAAAACCTGCCGAAACAGGTTTTGAAAATTGGTTAATCTCTTTGACAACATTTTTTACTTCAAGCGAGCTTGATCAAACGGTCCAATAATCAGGAATTATCAGTTGAAAGTCCGTATTGCTTTAATTTCTTATAAAGCGAGGATACGTCAATATCCAGAATATTAGCAGTCTTGGTTTTATTGTGATTAGTGTCTGCCAAAACCTGGGCCAGAATTTGTTTTTCATAATCTTTTATCAGTGATTTTAATGTGTTGGAAGGTATAAGGCTCTCATTCTCATATTTTACCTTCATAAAATGTAATTGCTTAGTGGTGATTGTACAATACTCTCCCATATCTGCTAAGAGCATAGCTCTCTGCAAAATATTTACGAGCTCTCTAATATTGCCTGGCCAATTATATTTGCTGAGCATTTCCGTGGCTTCATCTGATATACAGGTGACATTCGTTTTCAAGTCGATGTTTAACTTAGGGATAAAATAATTTACCAGCAAGGGGAGATCCTCAAGGCGCTCTCTTAAGGGAGGAATCTCCAGGGACAAAACATTCAGCCGGTAAAACAAGTCCTCCCTGAATTTTTGTTGGCTTATCATTTCTTCTAAATTACGGTTCGTGGCCGCTATAACCCTTACGTTAACCCGGATGGGTTGATGGCTGCCCACTCTTTCAAATTCCCTTTCCTGGAGAAACACCAACAGCTTACTTTGCATGGTCAGGGACATCTCCCCAATCTCATCGAGGAAGATTGTGCCGCCATGGGCTAATTCGAACTTACCAGGACTTCCCCCTTTGCGGGCCCCTGTAAATGCGCCTTCTTCATAGCCAAAAAGTTCAGCTTCTAAGAGATTTTCCGGTATGGCTGCGCAGTTAACTCTAATAAAGGGCATCCGAGAACGGCTGCTGGATCCGTGTATGGCTTGAGCGAATAATTCCTTGCCGGTTCCGCTTTCTCCGTTGATTAATACGGTGATGGATGGGTGGAGAGCTGCCTTTTGGGCCAGGAACTTGACCTCCTGAATATTTGCAGCTTGTCCAACAATATCCCCAAAAGAATACCGGACGGAGTACAGACTGCGGACCTCATCCTTGTACATATTGAGTTCCGTCATGAGGTTGTCAACCAGATCTTTGGCATCTAATACATCCATAAAAAGGCTATATGCAAAGCATCCGGTTATTTTGCCATTTCTAATTAAGGGCAATGAACAGGCGATCATCGTATAGCCGTTCAGCGACCAATTATAGCCGACAATTGCTTTACCGGTTTTAAGCACTATCAGGGTGCGACTTTCCGGAGTGATCTCGCTAATATTTCTTCCTATGACCTCTTCTTCTGTTTTCCCCAGGATGTTTAGATAAGTTTTATTAATAAATTGGACATTCCCATCCTTAGAAACAATCAGTGCCGTCATTGCGTTGGTGTCTAACACCTCGCTTACTAATAATTCTGGTTTCAACGATTTTTCCTCCGCTTATTAATAATTTAGCTTCACCAACTCCAACTTAATGAACCACAATCACCTGGGTGACATGACGGTTATTCCTTATATTTTGGATTTTATAGCTAGAGATAGTGGGATAGTATCCAAATTCGGTTTCGGCAATTTATGACAACTAACTTTGCTATATTTCAACATTTTAATAATGAGCTTATAACTGAAATATTTCAATAGTTCAGCATTATTTTCGAGATATTTTTTATATATTTACGCTTGTTTGGTACTCCATTCATTAACAGCTTTATTGGCAAACAGCTGCGAAAGGCTTATTATATGGTTAATGATTTGAGGGTTCAGGATAGATTATGGCTAAGAAAGGCAGGAGCGTGGTTATAAATGATTAAGATCTTCGTGTACGGCAGCTTAATGAAAGACGGCCATTATCATCAACATTATCTGCAGGGAAAGACATTCCTGGGCAAAGGTTTTATAAATGAATATAAAAAATATTTTCTAGGTGGCTTGCACGGTATCCTTCCAGATAAGGGCGAGCGCGTACAGGGTGAATTGTATGAAGTTGACCCGGCAGCCCTTGCCAAACTAGACTTTCTTTATAACAATGGCATTCTCTGTACCAGAAGGATTGTTGATGTGGAGCTGGAAAACGGCGAAATTTTACAGGTTGATGCTTATATCTGGAACGGATAAGTTAGCTTAGTAACAGCAAATTTGTCCTTAGTTAAAGAATGATACAAGGGGACTGTTCTATGTCTAAACAAGGTTAGCTATAAATAAAACCACGCAAAACTGCATGGTTTCTTATTTTCATATGGAGCCGATGGGCGGATTTGAACCGCCGACCTGCTGATTACGAATTAACGGGACCCGCAAGATCAAGGTACATTCCTGTCCATCCAATCCCTATATTTAGGTATTTGTAATTTTCTCCCATCGTCTAAAAGTAGCCTTCGGATGACCTCATGCCACCCATATGCCACCCAATTTTTGGTTCAAAAATTAAAACTATGGGATTTCATGGCTGATCCCTCATTTTGGATAATCTTTTACTTAAGTAACAGCTATTTTCTTGTTCCAAGTCTTTTAAACGCATTTTCAACAATGCTATCTATTATATACTTGGGGTTAAGCTTTTGAATTTCAAGTATTATTTCTTTCGCTTGATCTGCAGGAAATCCGCCAGATTCCACAAGTATACAGATTAATTCAATTCCCCAGAATAATGGCACTCCTTCACTTTCGCACTTGCGCCTGAGGGGTTTGTCATTCGTTACACAGGTCCACCCATTTTGTTTCGCCATTAACAAACATAAGTTATCTTGAAAGGACAACGGCCCCTTTTCACCTGCTGCTAACATAGCAAGTTCTAATTCTGGCTCAACAAGAATGATGCCCATCTCTCGACAGTCATCTTCATTAATTTCGTTGATTTCATCTAAAACCGGCGTAGCTAAATATATTTGACCTATATTGTGGCATATCAACTTAACAATAGTCTTATCACATTCGCAGAAATCAATTAGGATGTTCGCATCCATTATTAAAAAAGGTCTATTCTTTCTTTTCATTTATCTATACCCACGAAGAAACTATGTCTCTCATAGTTATAAGATCCAACCTAAGAATTTCTGCTCCCCGACTCATCGTAATTTCTTCATCTTCTATTGCTTCACGAACTAACCTATATAATCGATCTTCGACAAAGTATGATTGTGAAAGTGAGTCGGGCTCCTTGGAACGCAATACCTCAGGCGACCGTATAAAATTATCACTTAATAAAGCTTCCGGTTCATCTTTAGGTCCTAGTGACTTACCAGTTTGCACCTTATAGGAAGCATAAAATTTCCCCCAAATATAGGGAGTGCTTTTAGAAAGCCGATATAGTACAGTTTTATAACTTACCCGGAATATATGCTTTACTTTAAAAACCCTTTGCACTAATGGTAAGCCGGCAGCACCTTCCCATTCTCCTTTAAAAACCTCATCTGGCATTAAGAAATAAGAAGCGAATATATCGGCTTCTTTTTCTTGGTCTATATCTTCAGAACTATCAGATATATCATAGGTATCAAAATGAAGCAGTAAATGTCCAAGCTCATGTGCAGCACTGAAAATCCATCTTTCAACGGAAATCCTTTCCCACACATTGACGATAATAGCTGGACCTCCATCATCCTCAGCAACAGATAAACCAAAAAATTCGTCCGATACTAGAATTAACGGGTATAACTTTATGCCAGCATCTTCTAGCAAGCCAGCGATATCTCGAATGAGTTCCTTTGGTTTAAGGCCTAGCATTTTTCTGGCTCTTTCAGCGGCGTATTTAGCCCTTTGATCTCCCATATTCATAGTAGATAACGTATTTTTGAGAGATTCAAACTTATAATCTTTCTTGGACTCGTTTAATATATTTTCTAAATCATTAAAATCATCCAGCCATCTTGCTACTTCGATTAAAACCTTATCCCGACTATTCATTTTTTTTGATGCTCTAAATCTTACTTTCTCTAAGGTACGAACCGGCTTTAATAAATCTTGAAGTTTTACATCAACACCGGAAGCAATATTCTGTAAGGTTGATACTTTTGGAATTGAAGTACCGTTTTCAATATTTCGATAAGCAACCCTTGAAATATCCGCATATTCGGCCATCTGCGCTTGACTTAGCCCCTTGGCTTCTCGAATTCTTTTAAGGTTACCTCCAATATTTTTTTGCTCCATACTTTCACTACTCTTTCATTTTTATATTTACTATATTATATACACAAATTCGCATTTTGTAAACTTGATAATCATACTTGTCTTTTATTAAATTGTTGTATACAATGTATATGTTGGTAACTTTCATATTTACTTTAACAATTTCGAGAGGGGTGATGGCTTATGATTGTATTAAAAATGTAAAAAGAACATCCGGCCAGATGCTCTTTTTACATTAGTATTCTTCTTGTATACGACTAAGCAGATAGAAAAGGTTTCTGGGCCTCCATCTATCTCGCCAAATCCCGAGGATTATAACATAGTATGTATCCAATTACTATAGTATTATTCTCTGTTTATTATGATATTCCTGCTGGATTTGTGCCGAGCTGAAAATATTTTTTAGCAATCTTTTTAGCTCAAAACCCAAATATTACGAAAGCAGGAATTATAATGAACTTAAATAATGAACACGAAAACGAACATAGAAATGATATGGTTACAATTTCAGTCAACGAAAAAGCAGTTCCAATCCATCGTGGGCAACACTTAGTAAGTGAAATCAAGCTTGCTGGCAATGTTCCATCCACTGACATCCTTTATAAGATGCCCAATTATGAAGTAGCGTTGAATGATGATGATAAAATCGTTATTCATGGCGGTGAAAGTTTCAAATCTTCTGCTCCTTCCGGGGCTTCTTCTTAATGGAGGGCTTCAGGATGCAGCAATTAGAAGAACAAATTCAGGCACTAAAAGAAACTTGTACTAATGCTCAGGTTTTTGAAGAGAGCGGCTACACTTTCATATATATCCCTGACCAAAAAATGCCGCCTGGCTGCACACCCTCTGTATCCGATGTGATCCTGTGCCCCCAGGAGCACAGTGGTTATACCTCCCGATTATTCTTTAAAAACATTATTCAAACACCGAACCAGCTGAATTGGAATGGACAGGCTTTCATTCTTGGTCAGCAATGGCATGCTTTTTCCTTCAACAATATAGCCAATATGCCTCTGCTTAATATGGTGATCAACCATTTAAGGGGGCTAGTAGCATGATACAACTTCGCATGCCTCAATCAATTCATCAGGAGATGCGGAGCGACTTATGTCGCTCCCATCCCTATGCCTTTGAACGTATCGGCTATGTTTTTACCAAGCCTGCTGGTGAATCAGTTTTGGTAGCGACAGGATACCAATCTATCCCGGATCAATTTTATATGAAAGACAACTCAGTAGGAGCTCGTATTGATCATCGAGCAATTGCACTCGCAATGAAACGTGCCGATGTGAACAAAGAAGGTATTCTCTATACTCATATTCATAATAAACGTGGCCTGCCCATATTCAGTAGAGATGACCGTGCTGATCATCCTAATTTTATAAGGTCATTCAGAAATGCTGCTCCGGGTATGACACACGGCTTTTTACTCCTAAGTACTGATAAAATGATGGCTCGGGTATGGCTGCCCCAGCATGAATCACCTATTGATATCTTTCGCTATACGATTGTTAACCTGCCATTATCTTTGAACATATCTGGAGGATTTTTGATATGAGTGCAAGAAATAATCGACAATCCTTTCTTGGTGATAATTTAGATGATGTACTTGAGACCTGTTTAATTGGGGTAGTAGGTCTCGGGGGTGGTGGTTCCCAAATAGTCCAACAACTGGCGCACATTGGTTTTAAAAATTACGTATTATATGATTTTGATAAAATCACCGATACTAACCTAAATCGTCTGGTTGGTGCTACAAAACAGGATGTTGAAGAAGAGCTCCCTAAGCTATCTATTTCGGAAAGACTTATCCGGGGCCTGCTGCCCGACGCACGAATTTCATGTATCAGTAAACGCTGGCAAGATCAACCCGATAACCTAAAAACGTGCGATATTATCTTTGGTTGCCTGGATGGATATCAGAATCGGGCTGAACTTGAGTCTTTAACTCGTCGCGCATTAATTCCCTACATTGACATCGGCATGGATGTTCGAAATGATAAAAACAACATCCCCAGGATGTTTGGTCAGGTATTTGCCAGCATCCCCGGATACCCTTGCATGAGATGTTATGACTTTATTAATGCCACAGTTCTGGCTAAAGAAACCCTGGCATATGGTGATGCTGGTATAAGGCCGCAAGTAGTCTGGCCAAATTCTGTACTAGCCGGAACAGCAGTTGGTCTGGCAATGAATCTTGTCATGAACTGGACAGGTAAATGTGCAGAACAGACTATCTACTATGAATACGACGGTAACAAAGGCACCATAAAACCACATGTTAAATGCGATATGCCGAGTAAGGCTTGTAATCATTACAAATTGGAAAACACAGGTGATATTGTTCTGGGTAGGAATTAATGATTTACGGAGGTATTTTTATGAAGATTAAAACTGGACAAACCGTTACGGTATCTGGTCAATACAAACCCGTTGGCGGCAAAACAGAATCTACTTTCGTCGGAGGAAATAGGGTTCCTCCGACGAAAACCAACAAGCAAGAATGGGTACTGGTAGATAAAACCAAACACAAAAACGGATAATTAAAATGGGGAGACACTTTTTAGTCGTCTCCCCATTTTGGCAAGCTAAAACATATTTGGATAAAGTCACGATTCTCAAGACTTATCTTTATTCAACTAATCCTTCACAGGAAGGAAGGAGTTTATCAAGTTTCTCTACGATACGGTGTTGTTCTTCAAGCGGCTGGATTGGTATGAGAAACTCTTTTAACCATCCTGTGTTAAGGTTTTTTTGAGCCGCCCCCTTAACATTTTCACTTACTTGAGTGTCAAATAATTGAGATTGCATCCAGTAAGCAATATATTTTTTGCATAAAATATCTGTATGATCTCTAAAAAATCCCAAACTAACAAATATACAAAAATCAACATCAGTTTCGATTATTTAAGGCTTACCCATTGTTCCAACACGTCCAAAAAGAATATCGCCACGTCTAGGTTTACTACCATATGCTGCATTATTATAAGTTTCTCTACTGACATATTTAGCATTATCAAAATCAATTTTTCCACTCGATATATCTTTAACAGATAGAAAATACACGCCTTTTTCTACATACTGAGGTCGATAAGTAAACCCAAGATTTATCTCCTCTAAATCGCCTATTCAGGATCTGCTTGGACATGCTGATATAAACACCACGAAAAAGATGTACATCCACGTTGAAATAGAGCCTTTAAGGAAAGCTATGGATATGCTGGTAGACTATATGAAAATCTTAAAATCCTTACAAAAAATAATAAAATTGGCAAAAAGTACATTGCATTTTATAATAAAATGGTATGAGATTATTCAGGTTTTGCAGGATAATAGCGAAGACGATGACCATCTATTTTAAGTTTACAAAACGCTATTGGTTTTGAGGAGGGATATTAATGGCAAGTAGAAATCCTATCGGCACTGCTATTATAGCCGCATTCATGCGGGGATTTCACGCAGTAAATGATAATCCTAAGATATTTAATGATACACTCGCATATGAATTGCTGCCGGAGGAAATGCGGGCAGAATTAAAGCAGCATTTAAGTGAATCCGCTGCACAAATGGCTCCCGAGCTCGCAAAAGATTGTATAGATACTGAAGCATCTTTTCGCATAGCTGTGCGTACTATGGCCGGTCCCATGCTGGCTAGAGCACGATTTGTGGAAGACCGGCTTGAAGATGCCATTGGGAAAGGAATAAGTCAATACGTAATACTAGGGGCAGGACTGGACACCTTTGCTTTTCGTCGTCTAGACTTGGCTGACCGCCTGCAAGTATTCGAACTTGACCTCCCTGCTGTGCAGGAAATAAAACAGCTGCGGTTAGCACAGCTAAACCTACCAAAACCACATAATTTGCATTTTATTCCGGTGGACTTTACTCAGCAAACTTTAACTTCTGTGCTTACAATAGCAGAATATGATCCCAGGCGATTGAGTTTTTTTAGTTGGATGGGGGTGACTCAATACCTGCCACTTGAGGCGGTATGGGCAACGCTTAAGGATATAACAAGTATATCGGCTGCTAGCAGTGAGATTGTATTCGATTATTATGACAAATTAGCATTTGATCCCGAAAAAACACCAAAGCGGCTTAAATATATTATGGAGAGTACCAAAAGTATTGGAGAGACCATCATAACAGGATTTGATCCATCGAAACTTGTCACGGAACTGGCTCACCTGGGATTACGTTTATTGGATAACTTGGGTCCCGAAGAGCTGCAACAAAAATACTTCAAACAATGTACCCAGGGTTATTCAGCGGGTGATTACATACATTTGGCCCGTGCCGAAGTTGTTTGATTAAGGATAATTGTCCGAAGGAATTTGATCCCAAATCTCATGCCACCCAATTGCCACCCAAAATGAGTTCCCGACAAAAATTTCAGAAAATCAAAAGTCCCTCTACGTACGAAGGGGCCTTAATTTCTCTGGAGCCGATGGGCGGATTTGAACCGCCGACCTGCTGATTATTACTCCGGTTTTACTTTATTCTTAATGCAGGGATACAGGGCTCGAACCTGTGACCATTCGGTTTTGGAATTTAATAAATATTTCATGAGGTAGTAAAATTAATATGAAAACGGCAATATGGTTGTGAAATAAAATGAAATAAGGTAATATGGTTGTAATGTAAAATTTTACAACAGGAGGGTATAGATAGTGAATGATCCCATAGACATAATTAATTCGCGAGTTCCTATTGGCGTGAGATCTTATTTCATTCCGGCTTTAACAAGCAGTGTATCCTGGGTAAACGATACGGTTAAGAATGCAATCTATCTAAAAGATCATGAAATTGTAGCAAAATCGGCTATCGGATATTTAAGAAATATAGCTGCTCAAGTAGCCATAAAACGAGTAATGAAGTATCATTTACCGGACACAAAATGCAAGGAAGCAAGCAATAATAACCGTTCATTTTATTTTTATGAGTTTCTAGCAGAAAATTTTATGCTTACAATAAGTCAGGTTAATTATAGTCGTTTCCCCAAAGAAGCATTGTATAGAAATATGCTAATGAGTTGGGCAGAGCCGAACCTTTTTAGTGTTAGTGTAGATGATTTTGAACAAATTACGCCATTTATCCTAGTTACGTTTGGTGTTAATAATGGTAGCCTTGCCTCCGCTCAATTAGGAATTCCTATAGATGATAACGGCAAGACAAAATGGCTTGGTAATAGATATATTGATTTATTCAAAGAACCTCATTTAACTACTGCCCAACTACCAGCTGCAATAATAGAGGAACCAAAAGTTGAGTTTTTAAATACTATATCGGAAGTGTTAAAGGATGGGCAATAGGGCGTTTCATAATCCAACATCAGAGTTTCAACCTGCAAGGCTTGAACAAGCAAGGTTATCTCGAGGTTTAAATAAAACGGAACTTGCTACTTTATTACATGTATCACAGCAAATGGTTTCAAAATATGAAAACGGGAAATCGATACCTTCTGAACAAGTATTTGAGGTACTAACAAATAAATTAAAATTCCCGTTAGGGTTCTTTTTTAAGCCTATTGCGGAGGGAAATGAAAACAGAACGGTTTTTTATCGCAAGCAATCGGCAGCTACTCTAAAACAAAGAGATGCAAGATCGGTAAGAAATGATTGGGTTGAAGATATAATTAAATATCTGGAAAATATTATTAAATTCCCAGATATTAATATACCACACGTGAATCAAAAACCCAAAGGAGTAGCTTGGAAAAGCGAAGAAATCGAACAGTTGGCTACTAGTGTTCGTGAATCTTGGGGATTAGGATTAGGTCCGATAAGCAATTTAGTCATGTTGTTAGAGAGAAATGGTGTTATTGTTTGCCGACAGCAGACTAACTCTAATACGATAGATGGATACTCATATAAGGATAAGCGTCCGTTAGTTTTTTTAGTTTCCAATAGTAATTCTGCTGTACGTTCACGTTTTAGTGCAGCACACGAACTTGGGCACTTGCTTATGCATGCGGGCGTATATAGCAACGATGATTTAATGTTTAATTCTATTCATCATCTAACTGAGGCAGAAGCTAATCAATTTGCATCAGCCTTTCTTATGCCTATTGATTCATTTGGACAAGAAATTTATTCATCATCTTTATCACATTTCAAAATGCTTAAAAGAAGATGGCTAGTTTCCATTCAAGCAATGATCACTCGTTGTGGCAATTTGGAAATATTTACCGAACATCAGGTTTTATATTTGCGAAAACAAATATCTAAATATAAGATGAAAACTTATGAGCCGTTAGATGATGAAATAGAAATGGAAGAGCCTGTGTTGTTAAAACAAGCTATGGAAATGATAATGGACCACAAGGTGAAGACGCCGATGCTTATTCTAAATGATCTAAATTTTCCTTCATCTGAAATAGAGGAGATCTGTAATTTAGAGACTGGTAGGTTAACCAGACCCGATAATATAGTCTATTTAGAGTTTAAAGCAAAATAAACGACATAGAACAACTCCAGCAAGCGATAGCTCCAACCTGGAGAAATGATGATAATGCACAGGCCGCCAATCCGGGGGAGGAAAAGCGGCTGGTTGCAATATAACTCTACCTGGTTATGTGCTAACTTCTAGCGCAAGGCAGGAAAGCCCTTCCTTTTGCCGAATTATGGAAAGAAAAGGTGAAAGGAAGGACTTTTAATTGATATTAAATTTTCAAACAGCAACTGTTATAACAGCTATTTTGGGAGCTTGGGCTACTATTTCCAAATACTTTTACGAAAAGAATCGTCAAATATATGAGCGGAGATTAAATGAAGTATATGCCCCTTTATATGGACTAGTTATTAAACAAGAAAAGTTTCGAGAAATGTATCTTCCCAATGTCACTAGACAAGAAGCTCCGATCTTCACGAGTGAAAATAAAAGTTCAAAACAAACGTTGAGTTTTAATAGTAGTGGTATGAATGTTTCTAGCGAAGAAACTAAGGAAGTCGGTTTTTTCGATAGGAAGAAATTTATAACAACTCTTAAAGAAACAAATCAAGGGTTAGCCAGACCCAGACTTTTAGAGTTAATTAACCAGTATGATCTTCTTGTTTACCTTGAGGAAACCATGGAAAAGGGTGGGGACCAATGGGAAAAAGCAACTTCTGAAAAGGTTATTGTAGAGTATGGGTTAACGGAAGAAATTATAAGCGGATATCAAGCTACCATTAATAAACTTGGATTAGATAATGATACCACCAGTGATATTCACCTGATAAAATGGTATTTAATAATTGTTCTTCTTAGCCTGGCATATATAGTTGGGAAACTAACATAGAAAATCTCTATGGTTGGATTAAACAAATAACATAAAGGGATAAAGCCCGGCAGCAGCCGGGCTTTCGTTGTATAATCTTCGGTGTTATCTTTTCATAGCAGAGTTACTACGAGCCCGGAATCATATAGCAGTCTTGGAGCAGGAGCACGGTAGGGAAGCCACCCCAGTGACCTTCTGGTGATCCTCTATAACCAGAAGGTAGAGAAGGGCCGAGATAAAATAGAGTCCAAAAAGAAGCGGAAACAGAAGCAGTACCTTACCAAACGAGATCGGGAAGTAATCATAGTAATGGCAGCCTGTACCCAGGGGCTTCAAAATATCATAGACGAATGGCAGGAACACACTCAGCATCCGTTCCTGCTTCGTTGTTTAAGGACGGCAAATACCTGGACCTACAAGGCCATGGAGTGGATGACAAGGGACATGCCGGATCGAGAGAAGATGAGTCTGTTTCGCCATTCGGCATATTACGAGGTAGGAATTATTGAGTATTCAGCGAGAAGAAAGGCGGGATAGGTGCCGCCTTTACTCAGATTTCATTTCAATAGTTATATCTTCTACGTTGGATAAACAGCATTGTGCAAATTCTAAGCCAAGTGGAGTGAACTTCCATGTCATGCCATATAATTTGTAGTTACCTGGTTTATCATATTCACGGTTATTTTGAAAGTTTTTGAAAACTTCATGTTCCGTTATATAGTCATATAGCGTTTCATCGACATATTGAGACCCTTCGTTAATTGAAATTAAACCTAGTCTAATAATATTACTTACTGAAGAAGCTACGAGTCCTTGGCTCTTGAGCGTTAAGCAGGACAACGGGAATAAATAATCATATACTGTGAAGCCACCGGTTTCGTCATGAAAATTGTACCTAACTCGGCCAACTCCAATTTCTCGTATTTTATGGTATAGCTCTTTTAAAACAATGGCATCAAAGGGTGACATTTGTTTGATAATTTCTACAAATGGAGATCGAACTATTTCTTGAGTATCTGAGTTCATGGAAGATGCTATAAGTTTGGCAAACATATCCCTTAAGTCTTTTTCTTCATAGTAGTATTTGGAGGCTTCCAATGCCGGACCCACGATATGCAAAGGAGGTTCTACTAATTTTCCTTCTGGGATTGCTTCTACATTCGCCTTTAATGTCTCCATGAAAGCTGTAAGATCAAATTCTCTTTTCATCCGTGCTTTATGTATTGGGCTGAATACCAAGTAAACCAGATCACCGAGACCTGTGCCAATCTCTCTAGCAACTGGAGTGGCAGCTTCGTTTAAGAACTTTGGAGTAAAAATATCGGGCAGATCCATCACTCTCATCTCCTCACGGTAATACTTTACTATATTTTCCAAGATTCGAGCAATAAGAACATTTTAAAAGGTGGAACATTGTTTGAATAGGCTAGCAATATACCGGCTGATTGCCATAATGGATGGAAATAATTTTATTAAATATTACAGTAAGATTGCAGTACATGACTAAAAAGCAGAGAAAATGAAAGACCTAAAAAACCACGCAAAGTGCGTGGTTATGGTATTTCTTTGGAGCCGATGGGCGGATTTGAACCGCCGACCTGCTGATTACGAATCAGCTGCTCTGCCACTGAGCCACATCGGCTTAATTTATTTTACCTTTTGAATGATAGCAGGCCAGTAACCTGTCGTCAAGCCTGCAGAACGATGGTTTGAGCCTACTCTACTCCCACATAAGCCCTTATATATTCTATTTCCCGGGCAGCAATCTCATCGATCAGGGTCATGGCTATTTCAATCACTTCCAGGCTTTCATCCTCTAGTTCCTTGGCGGCCATTTGGTTAAACGGTATGGCCTCCATGCTTTCTAATACTCCTGCCATATCAGTCCGGGAATAGAAGACATTCATCATGTTAACTAAGCCCTGAAAATAACCCTCAGCCCATTCCTCTATTTGCTCACTATCCGGGACACCATTTACCAACGCAAATCTACTCTTCTCCATTTTTCATCCTCACTATCCATTCGCCTGCTTCCTGCAGAGCTTTTTGAACGGCTGCGGGGGCCGGCCCTCCAGGTATGTTGCGCCGAGCCACACATTCTCCTATATCTAGACATTTGTAAACATCCGATTGAATCAGGTCTGAGAATTGCTGCAGCTGTTTTAAGTCCAGTTCTTCCAGGGCACGCTTTTTACCTATGCAATAAAGTACGGCCTTGCCCACCACCTCATGGGCATCCCGGAAAGGCAGACCTTTTACCACCAGGTAGTCGGCCAAATCGGTGGCATTGGTAAAGCTGCCCTTGGCTGACTCGATCATTTGGTTCTTATTAAACTTACTGCTGACCAGCATGGGGGTAAATACCAGCAAGCATTTCTTGACCGTATCTACCGCATCAAAAAGGGCTTCTTTATCCTCCTGCATGTCCTTGTTATACGCGAGCGGGAGTGATTTCATCAGGGTTAACAGGGTGATTAAATCTCCATATACTCTTCCGGTTTTGCCGCGTACCAATTCCGCTATGTCAGGATTCTTTTTTTGCGGCATTATACTCGATCCAGTGGAAAAGGCATCATCAAAATCAAGAAAGGAAAACTCTTCCGTGGACCACATTATCAATTCTTCTGAAAAACGCGATAAATGCATCATCATGATACTGGCAAAGCTGCAGAATTCTATAGCAAAATCACGATCACTCACTCCATCCAGGCTGTTGCGGGTGATCTCTTTGAAATCCAGTTGTTCCCGGACAAATTCCCGATCAAGGGGGAACCCGGTAGCGGCTAATGCACCCGATCCAAGCGGCATAGATAATAGCCTTTTCTGGCAATCATCCAGACGGCCTACATCCCGGCGGAACATCTCGAAATAGGCCATCATATGGTGAGCCAAGGTTATGGGCTGTGCCTTTTGCATATGAGTATAACCGGGCATAATGGTTTGCAGGTGTTCACCGGCCAGCTTCAGAAGGGCCTCTTCCAGAACTAAAATTAATTCGCGCACCTCAAATATTTCATCCCGCAGGTAGAGACGTACATCCAGAGCTACCTGGTCATTACGGCTGCGAGCGGTATGTAACTTCTTGCCCAAATCTCCTATTTTAGCGGTCAACAGGGTCTCAATGTTCATATGCACATCTTCTGCTGCCACGGTAAATTCCAGCTTGCCTGCCTCAATCTCTACCTTGATTTCTTCCAGTCCGGAAATGATTAGATCTCGCTCGGCGGGAGCTATGATACCCTGGCGGGCCAGCATAGAAGCATGGGCAATACTCCCCTGAATATCATGCCGGAACATCCGGCTGTCAACGGCAATCGAGGCATTAAAGTCCTCGGTAAGCTGATCTGTTTGTTTGGTAAACCTACCACCCCATAATTTCATCCTTACACCTCAAAGTAAATTTATTTTTTAGAGTAACTTATATTATAGGTCTTTTCAGCCATAAATGCACCTGATGAATGGCAAGCTTATGATAGGTTGAAATTACAGTTTTTTGGGGGTGAAAACTACGTTTGCTCTGGTACGGAAATTCGTATTGCTTTCTTCGAAAATGACTTTATTAAAACATAGCCAAATATAATTCCGCTCAAGGGATAAGGCAGCAGATATATTGGGGGCAGGAAATTTGCCACTTGTGACCAATAGATAGTCGGGGAGATGTCCCAATAAAAGGTGGGCAGCCCAATGGCCAGAAACTTGACCAGATCAAATTGCCAGCGACTTTGTTTTCTAGTTGCTAATATAATAAAGTTTGGCAGCGCCAAGAGGACTCCAATAAGGATGGGGAAAGCCCCTATGAATATAGCAAAAGGCATCATATTCCCCGCATTCATAGATTTTAATTTGAGGGCAGTCTGATACCCGTCGCCCCAATAGGTTAAATAAGCAATAAAGATAATATATACAAAATAGATAACAAATCGCATCAAATTCTTCATTACAATTCAACTCCATACTTCATTATATGGCACTGATCCTAGATATGTAGATAGCCCCGGATGACCTCCAGAAACTGCTTCCCATATTTCTTCAATTTGTTTTCCCCCACACCTGATATGGATAGCATTTCATCTTGATCTTGCGGCATACGGATACTCATTTCCTTCAGAGTGCTATCGTGAAAGATGACATAGGGGGGCATTCCTTCTCGCTTGGCAATTTCCTTGCGCCGGGAACGGAGTAATTCAAAGAGATCACTATCAGGAGCCGCCGTTTCCGGTACATGAGGCATCCTGACCAGAACTCGCACCTGGCTTTTTAAGACAGGAATAGCTTTCGGGGTAAGCCGTACTACCGGATACTTACCCCCGGTGTTGTATATATAATCATCAGCTTCTAACATATGCATTAGTTCTACGATGGCCGGAATAGTCATTTCTTTCATGATGCCGAAGGTGGATAACTTATTGAATCCCATATCCTGAATTCTCTTTATCAGTGAACCTTTAAGGACGGAGGCTACCAGCGTCATCCCGTACTGTTCATTCATGCGCTTCATACAGGAAAATATCTTCTGAGCTTCGATAGTAATATCCCTAATTTCAAATTCCTGACCACAGTTGGCGCAATTGCCGCAGTGATCAGAAGCATCCTCTTCGCCAAAGTAGTTTAATATATATTGCTGTAAGCAATGAGTAGTATGGCAGTAATCAATCATATCCTGCAGTTTGTTATATTCGCTTTTTTTCCTAACTTCGGTTAGTTCACTATTCTCGATAAAATATTTTTGGGTTTGAATATCTCCGGGGGCATAGAGGAGAATACAATCGGAATGTTCGTCGTCACGTCCGGCTCGTCCGGCCTCCTGGTAATACGCTTCCAGATGGCGGGGCATATTGTGATGAATTACGTAACGGACATTGGATTTATCTATGCCTAATCCAAAAGCATTGGTGGCAACTATGACCTGGACTTCATCATAGAGGAAGCCTTCCTGATTCTGATTCCTTTCCTCATTAGCGAGACCGGCATGGTAACGTCCCACCAGATAACCCCGGGACTGCAGGTGTTCATACAGGGCATCCACCTCTTTGCGGGTAGCGGCATAGATAATGCCGGCCTGACCGGGATGGCTCTTAACATATTTCGTTATGAACTTGGTTTTGTCCACCCCTTTAACCGCCGATAAATGCAGGTTTTCTCGTTTGAAACCCGTGACATAAATATCTGGGCTGGATAATTGCAGCATTTTGGCTATATCTTCACGTACCTGCAGAGTAGCAGTAGCAGTAAATGCAGCTACAACTGGACGTTCAGGCAATTCGGCTATCCAGGGAGCAATATCCAGATAGGAAGGTCGAAAATCATGTCCCCATTGGGAAACACAATGGGCTTCATCTATGGCAATGAGGGATATAGGCAGGTTCCTAAGCAGGTTGGTGAAGTTTTCCGATCCCAGCCGTTCCGGAGCTACATAGAGGAGTTTGTATCCTCCCGAGCGAGCCTCGGCCATGGTGTTTCGAATCTGCGCTGCTCCCATGCCGCTATTAATGCAGGCCGCAGGTACCCCCAGGTCGTTTAAGGAATCCACTTGATCTTTCATCAGGGCAATAAGTGGTGAAATAACCAGGCTCATTCCGGGTAACAGGAGGGCCGGAATCTGGTAGCAAGCTGATTTGCCGCCTCCGGTGGGCATAATACCCAAAATATCACGGTTATGCAATATGCTATCAATAATAGCCTCTTGGCCTGGTTTAAAGGTTTCGTAACCAAAGTATTTCTTTAGAGCTGCCTGGATATGATTAGTCATATTTTCCTCCGAACAAAGTTGCAGGGACACACCTGCTGCGAAGCGACCTTAAGTGCGAACTCGGTTCACACATGATCGCCGCAGGGGGGGATGTCCCCTTGGCTGATGTATGGGGACACCCTTCTAGGAAGTAATGTCCCTGTTATATGTTAACTATTTGTACTTCTTTGATATAAGCAGCACACTGGTCGGCTATAGCCTGCATCTCCTTCATGCTATAGGGGACCACTCTGCCGTAGCCAGGTTCCAAGGTAATGCGGGGATTGAACTGCTGGACAGTGTATTGGTCGCATCCCTCTATATAGCGGGCAATCTCTACGATGTCTGCGGCGGTATGCAAGGCGGGCACAACCGTGGTTCGAAATTCCAACTTAATCCCGGCATTTTTTAATAGATGGATGGAATTCCTGATGTTTAAGAAGTCTTCGCTGCTGAGCTTACCACAGGCCGTCCGGTATTTCTTATAGTCCAGCGGGGCTTTAATATCCATAGCCACATAGTCCAGGCAACCCTGGCTGAGCAAGCTTTGCAGCATGGTCGGGTTGGTTCCGTTGGTATCCAGTTTAACCAGAAAACCTAAAGATTTTATTCTTCTAATATCCATGGGCAGTTCATCATTTAAGGTAGGTTCGCCGCCGCTAATAACCACTCCATCCAGGAATCCCCGCCTTTGTACCAAGAATTCCAGAACTTGTTCTATATCTAGCGGCTTGATCATTATCTTCGGTTTAATTAATAAATCCGGGTTATGGCAAAATGGACAGCGCAAATTGCATCCACGAGTGAAAAGCACTGCGGCTATTTCGCCTGGATAATCCACCAGACTTTGTTTTATCATATCTGCATATTTCATATTTACCACACCTATTTAGTTATAATAAACATCACCCTGACTAATATCCCTTAACCAAATTATATCATAATTTAATAAAGCAACGGCTATAGTATGTTCTTTAGACACTTTTACCAGAATAGGCGGGGGGCAGCACGGTGCTCCTCATAGTGCTGGAAAAGTTAGCATCTTCGGCCGAAATAGTACTGCCTGCCGCGAAAAAGTAAGCGCGGAAACAACGTTTCCGCGCAATATCGCGATAATCTTGGAGATAGAATCAAAGCTACATCACTTATAAGACGGCCTTATCAAATGTCGATCTTTCTCTGAACTCCTCCTGTTTGCCGGCATTCCATTGATCTACCGGGCGCAGGTAGCCGACTACCCGGGAGTACACTTCACAGGATGTTTTGACTCCTTCGGCTTCGCATACCGGGCATTCGTAGTTCTCCCCTTTTATATAGCCATGTTTCGGACAAATACTGAAGGTAGGTGTAATGGTGAAATAAGGCAAACTGAACTGGTCACAAACTTTTTTCACCAGCTTCTTAACCCCCGCGATCGAGGAAACTGCTTCACCCAGGAAAATATGGAAGGTGGTCCCGCCAGTATAAAGAACCTGCAGGTCATCCTGTATCTTCAAGGCCGTAAACAGGTCATCCGTATAGTTGACCGGTAATTGCGTTGAGTTTGTATAGTAGGGTTCCGCGCCGCTTTTAATTTCTTTCTGATTAGCCACCAGGATATCCGGGTAGAGCTCTTTGTCTTTGCGAGCTATACCATAGGAAACACCTTCAGCCGGCGTTGCTTCCAGGTTGAATATGTTGCCGGTCTCTTCCTGGTAAGTAATCAGTCGTTCGCGCATGAAGTTCATTACTGCACGGGTAAATTCCAGACCGCTCTCACTGCCGATGTCATCGCCCAGGAAGTTGAGGCAGGATTCGTTCATCCCTACCAAGCCAATGGTGGAGAAATGATTTTTCCAATATTGACCAAAGCTCTCCTTGACCCCCCGCAAATAGAATTGGGAATAAGGATACAATCCATATTCGGTAAGGCTCTCCAACATTTTACGCTTAATTTCCAGACTATCCCGAGCCATATCCATGATATCAGCCAGGCGGCTAAAATATTCTTCCTTGCTCTTGGACAGATAACCCAGACGACTCATATTAATGGTGACTACTCCAATAGAACCGGTCAGAGGATTGGCACCAAACAGGCCGCCCCCTCTTTTCCTGAGTTCACGATTGTCGAGGCGCAGGCGGCAGCACATGCTGCGGGCATCCTCCGGGCTCATGTCCGAGCCGATAAAATTTGAAAACGAGGGTATGCCGTATTTGGCGGTCATCTCCCAAATCTTATTGTAGCTGGGATTATCCCAATCAAAATCTTCAGTTATATTGTAGGTAGGAATAGGGAAAGTAAAGACACGCTCTTCGACATCCCCTTGCATCATTACCTCGGCAAAGGCCTGATTGAATACATCCATTTCCGCCTGGAATTCTCCGTAAGTGGAATCCATGTATCTGCCCCCGATTATGACCGGCTCATTTTTCATGAATTCCGGCACCTTCAAATCCATGGTGACATTGGTAAACGGTGTTTGGAAGCCTACCCGGGTGGGAACGTTCATGTTAAATACAAATTCCTGTAAACCCTGCTTAACCTGGGTATAGTCAAGTTCATCATAGCGAATAAAAGGTGCCAGCAAGGTATCAAAGTTGGAAAATGCCTGGGCACCGGCTGCCTCACCCTGCAGAGTAAAGAAGAAATTAACGATCTGCCCCAGGATGGAGCGAAAATGCTTGGCCGGACCGCTGGCCACCTTGCCCCGCACCCCTTTGAAGCCTTCCATCAGTAAATCTCGTATATCCCAACCCACGCAATATACACCCAGGATACCTAGATCATGGATGTGGAGGTCACCGCTGTTTGGGGCCTCTTTCATTTGGGGGCTATATATCTGATCCAGCCAATACTGGGACACTATAACCGATGAAAGGTGGAAGTTCATGCCCTGCAAGGAGTAAGTCATATTGGAATTTTCCTTTACCCGCCAATCATTGCGGCCTAGGTAGTTGGCAATTATCTGATTGTTAAGCAACAGCTGATCAGCGTTGCGTATAGTTTCGTGCTGTTTACGGTACAGAATATACGCTTTGGCAGTCTTGTAATGACCGTTCTTAACCAGAACCTTTTCCACTAAGTCCTGGATGCCTTCAACTGTAGCTACTTCATCATCATCTACATATTGGGCTATGTCCATGACCTTTTCGGCCAGTTCTTCAGCAGTCCGGTAGTCTTTGCCGCCGACCGCCCGGGCAGCTTTGAATATGGCATTCGCTAACTTATCCTTTTCGAAGGGTACTATACGTCCATCTCTCTTTTTAATATTGCTAATATCCACTAGTCCATCCCCCTACTAATTTCATAAACCACAATATGTATGGCATCCGCTAAATACGACCACAATATCCTGTATATACATTATGCTATTCGAATTTAACAAATACAAGTTCGCTTATAGCTATTTATGAAAATATTGGTACCTCATTCAATGTTTTTTATTCAAATACTCCCTCATCCATTCTTTCTATACAAATAAATAAGCGGAGGGATTTTTTCCTCTCCGCTTATGCTTTGTTTCAGTTATTAGGCTAGATATTTATTTGTCATCACCTATTTTACGGTTGAGCAAGGCTTGCACCTTCAAGGGCAGTCCAAAGAGGTTGATAAAGCCCTCCGCATCTTTCTGGCTGTAAATCTCATCCGCACCAAAGGTAGCCAGCTCTTCGCTGTAGAGCGAATAAGGTGATTTGGCAGCTACTGCTGTACAACTGCCTTTGTATAGCTTTACCCGAACGCTGCCCGTAACTGTCTTCTGGGTCTCATCCACAAAGGCATCCAGAGCGTTTTTCAGTTTGGAGAACCAGTTGCCGTCGTAGACGAGCTCGGCATACTTTACCGCTACCTGTTCCTTAAATTGCAGGGTACGGCGATCCAAGGTCAGTCTTTCCAACTCTTCATGGGCGGTGTAGAGTATGGTTCCACCCGGAGTCTCATAAACCCCCCGGGATTTCATACCAACCAGGCGGTTCTCCACCATGGAAACGATTCCTACTCCATTTGCTCCGGCCCGGCGGTTAAGCTCGGTTAGCAGTTCCACCGGTTGGTAGGACTGTCCATCAATGGAGACGGGGATGCCAGCCTGGAAGCCAACTTCCACATAAGCTGGCTGATCCGGAGCTTCCTCCGGGGGGACAGTCAGCATATAGAGGTGGTTCTGCGGTTCATTCCAGGGGTCCTCCAAATCGCCGCCCTCATGAGAAATATGCCAGATATTCCGGTCACTGCTGTATATTTTCTCTTTAGTCACGGGGATGTCTATGCCATGACTGTTGGCATAATCTATCGCTTCTTCCCGCGATCTGATCTTCCATTCCCGCCAGGGGGCTATAATCTTAAGGTTGGGATTGAAGGCTTTAACCCCTAATTCAAATCTAACCTGGTCATTACCTTTGCCGGTAGCCCCATGGCAAATGGCAACGGCTCCCTCTTTTTCAGCAATCTCTACCATTTTTTTGGCCATTAGAGGTCTGGCAAATGAGGTCCCCAGCAGATATTTTTTCTCGTATATCGCCCCCGCTTTTAATACCGGGAATACATAATCAGTAACAAATTCCTCGACCAGGTCTTCAATGTAAACCTTGGATGCTCCTGATTTTAGAGCCTTCTCCCGCACCGGTTCCAATTCTTCCCCCTGCCCTACGTTGGCACAGAAGGCGATTACTTCGTATCCATAATTTTCTTTCAACCAGGGAATAATTATTGATGTATCCAGCCCGCCTGAATAGGCCAGTACTACTTTCTCCATTACATTTCCTCCGATCTGTCTTCGTTAGTTATTTTTGGGACAAGGGGACGGGTCCACTGTCCCACTATTCAAATTCAGGAGTGGGACAGCGGACCCGTCCCCTTGTCCCAAAGGCAGCAAAAAGAACGTCCCCTTGCTTCCTCTATCGTCTTCCTACATTACCAGGGCCATGATGGCCTTATGGGCATGCAGACGGTTTTCTGATTCATCAAAAACTACCGATTGGGGTCCGTCCATAACTTCATCGGTAATCTCTTTGCCGCGCTTGGCAGGCAGACAGTGCATAACAATGGCGCCTGGGTTAGCCTCTTCAAGCAAGGTCTGATTCACTTGGTATTGCATGAATTTCTTTTCCTTCTCATCAGCTTCGCCTTCCTGCCCCATGCTGGCCCAAACATCGGTGTAGATCACATCAGCACCCTTGACCGCCTCCCAGGGACTCTCTACTACCTCTAGCTTGGCACCGGTTTCCTGAGCATCCTGCAGTGCTATTTTCAGCACTTCCTGATCCGGCTCAAATCCCAGCGGACAAGCAATAGTTACGTCCATCCCCACCTTGGCTCCGCCATAGAGCAATTCATGGGCGACATTGTTGCCATCGCCTATAAAAGCTAACTTCAGGCCCTTTAAGCGACCTTTGTGTTCAAGAATAGTCATCATATCCCCAATCACCTGAGTAGGGTGAAGTAGATCGGTCAATCCATTAATTACTGGTACAGTAGCCCATTTGGCTAGTTCCAGAACTTCATCATGGGCAAAGGTACGGATCATAATTCCGTCCAGCATACGTGATAGGACCAGCGCGGTGTCTTTTACGCTCTCACCCCGGCCTATTTGGATGTCGCGGGAGCTTAAGAATAGAGCATGCCCGCCCAGTTGGTACATCCCCACCTCAAAAGCTACGCGGGTACGAGTCGATGACTTCTGAAAAATCATACCCAGAGTTTTACCAGCTAGTATAGGATGAGCTATACCTGCTTTCTTTTCCTTCTTTAATTCCAGACCGAAATTAAGTATGAAGGCTACTTCGGCTTCGCTAAAATCATGAATGCTGATAAAGTCTCGCCCTTTAAGTTTCTTAACGATATCCATTTCTAATCTATCCTCCTTAAATGCTATTTATTTCCATTCCTGCAGAGCTGCTCTCAATATCGCCACGGCCTGGTCTACTTCCGCCCGGTTTATGTTCAAGGGGGGAACGAAACGCAGCACCTTCGGACCTGCTCCAATGAGCAGCAATCCTTTTTGCATGCAGATTAGCACCAGGTCCTTAACATCCTGGTTAAATTCTATCCCCAGCATGAGGCCCATACCTCTGGTTTCTATTATACGATTATCGGCTATTTTGTTAAGACTTTCCCGCAGATAAGCTCCCATGTTTATACTATTCTCAATGAAACGGGAATTAGTTATGGTATCTACCAGTTGGTTACCTACCGCCGCCGCCAGCGGGTTCCCTCCAAAAGTAGAGGCATGGTCACCAGGTGCAAAGCCAGTGGCTGCCCGGTTGGTAGCCAGCATTGCCCCAATGGGGAATCCTCCTCCCAATCCTTTGGCCATAGTAACGATGTCAGGGGTTATACCATAGGACTGATAGGCAAAGAATGTTCCCGTCCGGCCAATTCCAGACTGCACTTCATCAAAAACCAACAGTATTCCTTCCCGGTCACAGATTTGCCGTATTTCCGCCAGGAAATCCTGGTCCGCCGGGTGGATGCCCCCTTCCCCCTGGATTGGTTCTAACATAATAGCCGCCGTATTTTCATTAATCAGCTTCTTTACAGAACTGATGTCATTATAATCTGCATAAACAAAACCTGCGGGCAGCGGTGCAAAGCCTTCCTGGTATTTGGGCTGGCCGGTAGCGGTTACGGTGGCCAGGGTACGTCCATGAAACGATTCATTAAATACTATGATCTGATTTCTGTTCGCTTGCCCCTGGCGGTAAAAATATTTGCGGACTAATTTTATAGCTGCTTCGTTGGCTTCTGCTCCGCTGTTGCAAAAAAACGCCTTGCCCAGTCCGGATAGCTTAACTAGTTTCTCAGCCAGCTCTACTTGGGGTTTTATCCAGTAAATGTTGGAGATATGCCATAATTGGGCAGCCTGTTTCTGTAGTGCGGTCTGCAGCGCATCATCGCTGTGTCCCAGGACACACACGGCTATCCCCCCCAGGAAATCCAGGTATTGTTTGCCATCGGCATCCCAAATATAAGAGCCTTTTCCCTTGACCGGCGCTATAGGAAAGCGGCCATAGGTGTTCATCACGTATTCTTGCCCTTTATTTATAATTTCGTTATTAGTCACAATTAAGTCTCCTTTCGGCCCATTTTTCTATTTATTTACCACCATGGTGCCTACCCCTTCATCAGTGAATATTTCCAACAGTATAGAGTGAGGCACCCGCCCATCGATGATGTGGGTCCTGCCTACCCCGCCGGCCACTGCTTCCTCGCAACAATGTACTTTAGGGATCATGCCGCCCGCAATCGTACCGTTGGCTATATATTCTGCGACCTCACTTATATTAAGAATAGAAATTAAGCTTTCGCTGTCTTGCGGATCACTTAAGAGACCGGGGACATCGGTCAACAAGACCAGTTTATCAGCCTTCATACTTACGGCAATCGCCGCTGCCACCAGATCAGCGTTTATATTATAGCTTTGCCCTTGATTATCTATGCCAATCGGCGCTATTACCGGTATATAACCATTTTCTATCATGGTCTCAATAATTTGCGGGTTAATATTTATGACCTCGCCTACAAATCCCATCTGGCCAGAAGGATCAAGAGCCTGGGCCTCGATCAGCCCGCCGTCTTTACCGGAAATCCCAATTGCCTTGCCGCCGCTGGCGTTGATCCCGCTCACTATTTCCTTGTTTACTTTTCCCCCCAGAACCATTTCCACAATTTCCATGGTTGCCTGGTCAGTTACCCGCAAACCATCAATGAAGCTGCTGGCTATGCCCAACCGTTTCAACATGGCGTTTATCTCAGGTCCACCCCCGTGTACAACTATGGGATGCATGCCCACAAATTTCATTAGGACTATATCCTGGATAACTTTTTGTTTTAAGCTGCAGTCTTTCATGGCGGCTCCACCATATTTGATAACCACGCGCTTGCCATAAAACTCCTTGATATATGGAAGCGCCTCAACTAGTATTTCCGCCTTTTCCAGAGCTGATTTAATCATTCTTTTTACCTCCAAATTAATTGCCGCTGCAACCTTATTGGTGAACGATAGTGAACATTAGTAGTACCCGCAGGGTGATATCGCTGATTTTTATGATTATCGCTGATCTTCATCAGTTACTGTAAAGTCATTCTGTCTTTTTAATTTGTTTAACTTCGCAATATCAACTGATAATAATCAGCGTAAATCATATCAGGTCAGCGAGTGAGCTTGCGAACCAGCGGTGAATCGTTCTCCGTCCTTGTCTCAAGTCCGGTAGGCAGCGTTGATGCGTACATAATCATAAGTTAGATCGCAGCCCCATGCGGTTGCCTGCTGGTTCCCCGATTTCAGGTCAACCTTTATTATCACCGGGTCCTTCTGCAATTCCTGACGGGCTAGTTCTTCATCAAAAGCCAGCCCCATGCCATTTTCGGCCATTTTCTCCACACCCAGGTAGATATCCGTGCAGCTGGGGTCAAATTCTGCCCCTGAATAACCAGCTGCTGCCAGGATTCGGCCCCAGTTGGCATCCTCGCCAAAGACTGCTGCTTTGGTAAGATTGGAAGAAGTAATAGAACGGGCAATAGTGCGCGCTGTATAGCTGCTGTCCGCATTAATTACCTGTACTTCAATCATTCGGGTGGCGCCTTCGCCGTCACGAGCTATCATTTTGGCCAGGCTTATATTTACATAATCCAGGGCTGCCTGCATAACCCGATACCCTTCACTCTGGTTGTCTTCAATCAGCGGATTAGCCGCCAGTCCATTAGCCAGGATCAAAGCCATATCATTGGTGGATGTATCCCGGTCGACACTGATCATATTAAAAGACCGATTCGTGGAATCACGCAGCATTTGGGTTAAACATGCGCTGCTAATGACTGCATCAGTGGTAATAAAGCATAACATAGTAGCCATGTTGGGATGAATCATGCCTGAACCCTTGGCAATAGCCCCTATTCTTACCGCTTTGCCTCCGATTTCTATCTCAATGGCGACTTCTTTGGGGACCAGATCAGTAGTCATAATGGCCTGGGAGGCATTATCGGCCCCATCTCGGGCAAGGGTGGCCGCCGCCGCTTGAATACCACTAGTGATTCGATCCATAGGCATCGCAACCCCAATTACACCGGTTGATGCCACCAAGGTATCCTGAGGGTTGATGTGCAAGAGATCAGCTGCCAGGTTGGCCATGGCAAGAGCATCCTCCCATCCCTGTTCACCGGTGCAGGCATTGGCATTGCCGCTGTTAACCACGATTGCCTGGGCCTGACCATTTTCCAAATGGGAGCGATTTATATCTACACAGGCTGCCCGTACTTTATTGGTAGTAAATACTCCCGCAGCCACACAGGGTTGCGGGGAATAAATAATAGCTACATCTTTAGTATTTTCTTTTTTTATCTGGGCTTCCACTCCCTGGGCCAGAAAACCCTGGGGAGCAGTAACCGAGCCAGTCACAATTTTCATCTATCTTCCTCCACTATAAGTAATTAAGCATGAGCTTAATCCACTTTCTTAAATTTTTAGGGATGAACTCCGGCAAACCGTAGGCCTTTACCCTCATCAATGCCCAGCATGAGATTCAAGTTCTGGATGGCCTGCCCGGAGGCTCCTTTACAGAGATTATCCAGGGCGGATACCAGGATTACTTGGCCGTTCTCTGCATCGGTGTAAATTCCTATTTGCAGCAAATTGCTGCCATACACCCATTTGGTGTGGGGGTAAACCCCAGCCGGCAAAATATCCACAAAGTACTCATTCCGATACTTATCCTCCAGCACCTCTCGCACCTGCCCCGCTCTTGCCCCAGGTCTCAATTGGCAATAGCAGGTGCTTAAAATTCCGCGATTCATGGGCACCAAATGGGGGGTAAATATCATCCCTACTGCCTCACCAGCTGCCCGGCTCAATTCTTGAGCAATTTCCGGACTATGGCGGTGATTCCCTACTCCATAAGCCTTGATCCCTTCGTTTACTTCACAGAAGTGGGAGCTGGCTTTAGGAGCTTTTCCTGCTCCGGATACTCCACTTTTTGAATCTACCACTATACCTCGCTTCTCAACCACTCCCGCTTCTAACAGCGGAGCCAGAGGCAATATGGCTGAGGTTGGGAAACACCCAGGATTGGCAACAATGTTCGCTTTTCTTATCTTATCCCGGTAGAGTTCCGGCAGCCCATATACAGCCTGGGCCAGCATTTCCGGAGCCTCATGTACGGTTTCATAATATTTCTCGTAAATGTTTTTATCTTTAAGGCGGAAATCTGCGCCTAAATCCACACACTTGACACCTGCATCAGTAAGTTCCTTAACCATCGGCACTGACAGGCCATGGGGAAGGGCTAGAAAAACCGCGTCACATTTTTCCTGCAGAGACTGTATATCAGTTGCTTCACACCTTAATTTTGTAAAAGCTCGCAAATGCGGGTAGATCTCATCTATCCTGCTGCCTATATTTTCGGTGGAAGATACTGCCACCGCTTCAATTTCATCGTGCCCAGCGATAATGCGTAATAGTTCCGCCGCTGTATAACCATCTCCAATGATTCCTACTTTATACATGGTTGACCCTCCTTAAATAAATGAGCGCTTGCGCAAATTGTGCGCCAAAACGCGGGCGCTACAGCGCCTTCCCTTCGCATTTTGTGTGCATCGCGCTGCGAGCGTTTTTATTAAACGCCTCCTCCGTCAGGGATTGAACCCACTACTGAGGGAAAAAATCGGTTTATCCCCCATCTATAGATGAGGTGTCTTAAGAGGAGTTTAATGAATAACCCGTTTGTAATTATACATTTCTTTGCATAAACTTGCAATAATATATTGCCTATAATTAAAATAATTTTTGTCAGGGGGTTGACAACCATTCAATGGTTCTATAAACTATACTTAATTAGTATAGTTTTAAATATACATCAAAAATATTGAAGGAGGTTTTAATATGTCAACTCAGGATAATTTAAAAGAGGCGTTTGCCGGTGAGTCGCAGGCCAACCGCAAATATCTGGCTTTCTCGCAAAAAGCCAAAGGTGAGGGCTTTGAAAAAGTAAGTCGTTTGTTCCAGGTTGTCGCTGATGCAGAGACTATCCATGCTTTAAAACACCTGCAGACTTTAAAAGGGGTGGGCAGTACCCTGGATAATCTGAAGGAAGCAATTGCCGGTGAGCATCATGAGTTTACAGATATGTATCCCGGATTTATTGCTGAAGCTGAAAAGGATGGTAATCAGCAGGCTAAGGTTTCATTTCATTTAGCCAACGAAGTAGAGAAAGTTCATCACAAGTTATATGAAAAAGCCTTGCAGGCCGTTGAGCAAAAGCGCGATATTCAGACCGAAGCCTTTTTCCTCTGTCCGGTATGCGGTCATGTAGAGGAAAACGAAGCTCCAGGCCGCTGTCCTGTGTGTGGAGCTCCCGGCGCCAGCTTCAAACAATATTAATCTTTAATTACAACTAAAGGTAACCGGCAGATCAGTGACAGGGAGGGTCCTTTTGCCACGCTAAATCAACTAAGAAAAGCGTGACAAAAGGACCCTCCCTGTCACTGATCTGCGTCCCTCCACCCCGCTATTATTTCACATTAGGAAACTTAGATGATTTAATTTCCAACTTATTAAATATAGGTACCGCAGCTTGTGGAAAAATATTCTGTATGTCGAAATATGTCTATATATTTGGAGCTAGAAATGTTACCTTTACAGGCATTGCTAGATTTTGCCAACCCAGCAGCTTCTCACAGCCATAAATTTAACGACACTTCGACAATTTACAACCTTCATATCTGCTATTATTTCTCTAATGACAGATTCGATCTAATAATTGCCTACTCAATACAATTGTAATCGTAGTCAAGGAGGTAGACTGTTGGAGGCAGAGAATAAGACAAAGGCCCAACTGGTATTTGAGCTGTCTGAACTTAACAAGAGAATCAAAGAACTGGAAACACCTGGATCTATGGAAGCAGGTTTATCAGAAGAGAAATTCGCTAAAGCATTTGACTGCAATCCTGAACCAATCACTATCACTAGATTAGGGGAAGGTCGCTATGTGGAAGTAAATAATGCCTTTCTGGAGTTGTCAGGTTATAAACGAGATGAGGTCATTGGGCGCACTGCTTTTGATTTGAATATTTGGGTCAGTATTCAGGAACGAGACCTTTTTGTTAAGGACCTACGCGAAAATGGATATAATCGTCGCGATGAAGAAATTAAGTTAAGAAGTAAATCAGGGGAATTCCGAATTTTTTTATATTCGACCGAGATTATATTTATTAATGCAGAACCCCATCTGCTTTGGGTAACCAGAGACATTACCGATCGTAAAAAGATGGAAGAGGCCTTGTTTTTATCAGAAGACAAATTTTCTAAAGCTTTTGGTGCCAGCCCGATTTCAATGAGTATTACCAGCCTGGTGGATGGTCGCATCACTGCTTTCAATGACGCCTTCTGTGGTGTTCTTGGGTACAGTCGTGAAGAAATACTGGGAAGGACATCATTAGAGATCGGGTTCTGGCTTAATATAGAGAATCGTAATCTTATAAAACAGAAGATTATAAAGAAGGAACCCATTCGCGACATGGAGATTCATTTCTTTAGACAACACGGAGAAAAAAGATTGGGCCTGTATTCTGCGGAAGCAATCGATGTTTACGGAGAACCCTGCGTGCTCAGTATCGTAACCGATATTACTGAAAAAAGACAGGCTGATGTTGAGATAAAATATCTTAGTTTTCATGACAAACTAACCGGACTATATAACCGTGCCTTTTTTGAAGAAGAATTAAAACGCCTGGATACTGAGAGAACCTTGCCTATAAGCCTAATCATGGGAGACGTAAACGGACTTAAGCTAGTTAATGACGCCCTAGGACACCAGGAAGGAGATAAGCTCCTAATTACAGTGGCGAAATTATTAAGGGATTCATGTCGCCAAGAAGACATTGTAGCTCGCTGGGGAGGAGATGAATTTATTATTCTTTTACCCGAGTGTAATCATGAAACTGCTGCAGTAATACTTGGTCGAATAAAAAGTAGCTGCAAGAGTATTAATGGCCTACCAATAGATACAAGCATATCGCTGGGCTTGGCCAGCAAGCTTTCTATAGACCAGGATGTCAGAGAAATACTCAAAGAAGCCGAGGATAAAATGTACCGCCATAAGCTGCTGGAAGATAGAAGTACACGCAGTTCTTTTCTGACTTCCCTGGAGAAGACTCTCTGGGCTCGAAGCCATGAAACCGAGGAACACTGTCAGCGGATGCAAGAGATGACCCTCGTGCTCGGACAGGCAATCAATCTGCCTGAGAGTGAACTCGACAATTTAAGACTCCTGGCTACTTTGCATGATATAGGAAAAATTGCTATATCGAGCAGCATTCTGGATAATCCTGGGGAACTTACGGTAGAAGAATGGGAGGCTATAAAGAAACACCCCGAGATCGGCTACCGTATTGCCCTTAGTTCACCGGAAATGGCTCCCATAGCTGATTCTATTTTATACCATCACGAACACTGGGATGGAACAGGCTATCCGCTTGGAATAAAAGGGGAGGAAATACCTGTATTATCCCGCATATTAACCATTGCCGACTGCTATGATGTCATGATAAATGGGCGGCCGTATCAAAAAGCCGTAAGTCGCGAAGAAGCCTGGATTGAATTAGAACGATGTTCTGATCGCCATTTTGATCCCCAACTGGTAAAAATCGCAATAAAAGTGTTTTCTGAATTACCGATGTTCCCTCCGCAATCCTGGGTAAAGCCTGTTTCATAAGCTAATAAATTACCAAACAAAGCAAGGGACGAGGTAACAGGGGGACGTTCTTTTTGGTTCCCGCCAAGGGAAACAAAAAAGAACGTCCCCCTGTTACCTTGTCCCTTGCCCTTTGTGGTTGACAAATCTACATAATTAAGGAAAAATATATTGGTGACTGATGGTTCATGTTTGGCACTGCTCAGTCACCAAAGGAGGGGCTAGTTTGACGTCTCGTCGAGACCGCGAAAAAGAATTCAAAAAGCAACTAATTGCCGAAGCAGCTTTTCACCTTTTTGCAGCCAGTTCATTTGAGGCCGTAACTGTGGAGGATATTGCCCGCCAGGCTGAGTTTGGCAAGGGTACACTATACCTGTATTTTGATAGCAAGGAAGAAATTCTGATATACATTATCAATCATGGTATTGAAGAACTAGCTCAGAAGATATCCGCCCGTTTTATGCAGGAAGCAGATGTCAGAGAGGCTCTGAATCAGTATATGAGTCTGCAGTATGATTTTTATCAAAAATATCATTACATGTTTATCTCCTTGATGCGTCGCAAATCGGAGGGTACCCTTAATATAGACCATCTTGTCGGCAGCATGTGCAAGCTGGATGCAATTACCGAGTTGGTGGCAGGCCTGTTGGAACGGGGTACCCGGGAAGGTATTTTTACGGCGGTGGACAGCCATAAATTGGCTAGAGTAATCAAGAATATTCTGAAAGGTTTTAGTTTGGAAGCGTTGGAACGTGGTGTTATAGACGGAGAAAAAGATTTGGAATTGATTAAGATGATACTGGCTCACGGAATTATTGCAGGGGGAGAGAAAAAATAATGGATGATAATGTAGCAGTGGATACCAAAAAGGAAACGGTAACTGATAAAGGCAAATTAATTAAAATTGTTGGCATTGCAGTAATAGTAGCCGCAGTCGTGGGCGGATACCTTTGGTGGAATAATCTGCAAAACTATATTTCCACCGATAATGCCAAGGTTGCTGGCGATATTATCGATATCAGTCCTAAAGTCAGCGGCCGGCTGGAAAGCCTTGCAGTACGGGAGGGAGATTCTGTGCAGGCAGGACAGGTGATAGCTGAGCTTGACACTGCCCAGTTGAAAATTAACGTGGATCAGGCCCGGGCGACGTTGGAACTGAGCCAGGCCAATTATGATAAGTTGCCTGACGATCTCAAATCAGCCCAAGCCACGGTAGAAAAAGCTCAGCAAAATGTTGCCACCACCCAGGCTCAACTTAAATCGGCGCAATTGACCGCAGCTGACAGCCAGAGAAACCTGACCCAGAATGAAAGGCTTTATGAGAGCGGCGCAATTTCCAAAGAAGCTATGGACGCTGCAACCTCGGCTTACAATAAAGCTCAGGCTGCCTCCGAAGCAGCCCTGGCATCCGAGTTGGCCAACCAGGCTTCCCTGCAGGATTCTCAGGCTAAACTGGACTCTCTGTCCAAGACCGGGGATGCTATCTATCTGGCCGGGCTGGAGCAGGCTCAAGCGGCCTATGCGACGGCTCAGCTGAATCTAGCCAACGCGGTTATTAAAGCCCCCCTCAGCGGCACCGTTGTCCGAGTAGCAGTTCAGGTCGGTGAAAACCTGACTGCGGGGCAAAGCATCTTGTCAATCAGTGATTTGAATACCACCTGGATAACCGCAAACATTGAAGAGGATAAGTTCGGTCG